>OLPR01001535.1_pt1 | contig 18815 bp, 19 predicted proteins | sample 1672761 | NCBI WGS metagenome assembly OLPR01 (sample SAMEA3136721, study PRJEB25190) | human gut metagenome | biome: human gut; feature: human-associated habitat; material: faeces | place: Austria | collected 2013 | reverse complement strand
CGGGGTTGGCCACGGCGCCCATAAACAGGCTGGCGAAGGCCAGCAGCACGAAGGCCGCGGGGGGGATGTCGCCGTGGGCTTTGCGCGCGGGCGTTTCCTGCCCTGCCGGGGCCTCCTGATGCCCGCAGGGGGCCAGGCCCTTCTCCGCCGGGTCGCTGCGCAGGACGGCGAAGATGAGGGCAGCCAGGAGAAAGATCGCTGCGCCCTCGATGCGGAAGGCGATCCCCATGGTCAGGTGCTCCACCAGGGCCGTCGTCACCGGGGGCAGGACGATGGTCGCAATGCCGCTGCCCGTGGCGCAGATGCTCAGGGCCAAGGCCCGGTGCCGGTCGAACCAGCGGTTCATCAGGAGCGAGACGGGGATCATCGAGCCGAACCCGTAGCTCAGGCCCGACACCGCTGCGCCCACGCAGAAGAGGGGATAGGTCTGGGCGCTGGCGTAGAGCAGGTAGGACAGGCCCGCGCAGCAGGCGGCGATGCTCACGCCCAGACGAAGCGATACCTTCTTGTAGTACCAGCCAATGACCAGCATGGCCAGAAACGCCGTGAGGCACCGCAGGGTGACGAGGGAGGACGTCTGGGCGTGGGTCAGGCCGCGCTCGTCCATGATGTAGGGCAGGTAGACGGAAAAGCCGTTGGACACCGTGCCCATGGTGATGAAGAGCAGGAGCGTGCAGGTGATGCAGACCACCCAACCGTAATGCACGTGTTTCATTGGGGTGCGATCATCTCTTTCACGGTGTTCTTCAGGTTCTTTGCGGCTGCCGGGATGTCTTCCTGGGCGTAGATGGCGCTGATCACCGCCACGCCGCAGATGCCCGTCCCGGCCAGCTCGGTGACGTTTTCCTGGGTAATGCCGCCGATGGCGACCACGGGGATGGAGACGGCCTGGCAGATCTCCCGCAGGACGTCCCACTCCACTTCCTTGGCGTCGGCCTTGGAGCCGGTGGGGAACACGGCCCCGACGCCGAGATAGTCCGCCCCGTGGGCCTCGGCCTGGAGGGCCTGGGCGACGGTCTGGGCGGAGACGCCGATGATCTTATCCGGGCCAAGCTTGGCGCGGACGTCCCCGGCCTCCATGTCGCTCTGGCCCACGTGGACGCCATCGGCGTCCACGGCCAGGGCGATGTCTACGTTGTCGTTGATGAGAAACGGAACACCGTAGGCATGGCAGAGGGTTTTGATGTCTTTGGCTTCGTCCAGGAAACGGGCCTCGTCCAGGTCCTTCTCCCGGAGCTGGAGGAAGGTCACGCCGCCGTCCAGGCTCTCCTTCACGACCTCGTGCAGGGTCCGGCCGTGCAGCCAGTGCCGGTCGGTGACGGCGTAGAGCAGTAAGTCTTGTTCAGCGCAGTTCATAGCTTGCCCCCTTGTCCAGCGTCTCGCCGGTCATGTTGTAGATGGCGTCGATGATGTGGGTGCGGTAGGAGGCCTTGCCCTCCCCCTTGGCCATGTGGAGCCAGCCGAGTTCCCCGGCCAGGCCCATCGTCGCCACGGCCGCAGCGGCGGCTTCCAGCGGGCGGTCGGGGTTGGCCACCAGGAAGGCCGTCATCAGCCCGGAGAGCTGGCAGCCCGTTCCGGTGATCCTGCCCATTTCGGGGCGGCCGTTGCGGATGACGTAGCACTGCGTCCCGTCGCTGACCAGATCAATGGCTCCGGTGATGGCAATGATCGCCTTGGACCGCTGGGCAAAGTCTTTTACGAACTGGATGGCCTGGGGCAGGGTCTCTTCCGTGACGGCGTCGGCCACGTCTGCGTCCACGCCCTTCGTGGTGCCGCTGCCTAGGGCCAGGGTCTTGATCTCGGAGATGTTGCCCCGGATGACGGTGAGGGGCAGCTCCTGCATAAGGCTGACGGCCGTGTTCGTCCGCAGGGCGGAGGCCCCGGCCCCTACGGGGTCCAGCAGGATGGGGTGGCCCAGCGCGGCGGCCTGTTTGCCCGCCCGGTGCATCGCCTCGATGCTCCGCTGGTTGAGGGTGCCGATGTTCAGGTTCAGGCCGCCGCAGAGGGCCGTGATGTCCTCCACGTCCTCCGGCTCATCGGACATGATGGGACTGCCGCCGCAGGCCAAGAGGACGTTGGCCACATCGTTGACGGTGACGTAATTGGTGATGTTATGCACCAGCGGGACCGAGGCCCGCACGGCATCGAGACAAGCTCCTAGCATATACTTCTGCGCTCCTTTGTGCTTGGGGATCTGGGTTTGGGGGATCTGGGATCATTTGGGTTCTTTGGGAAAGTTCAGAGCGGAAACACACATTGGGGTCCTTGGGACCCTTTGGCTCTTTGGGAAAGTTCAGAGCGGAAACACTCAGCCGTTGCCCTTGGTGGGCAGGAAGGGATAGATGGACATGGCCACGCCGGAGATGGGCATGGTCTGGAGCCAGATCTTGCCGGGGCCGGTGAGGACGGTGTTGAAGAAGCCCTCGCCGCCGAAGAATTTGTTCTTCAGGCCCTTGACCTGCTGGATGTCGATGGCCACGGTGCGCTCGAAGCCCAGCACGTTGCCAGTGTCCACGATCATCTGCTGGCCGGGGCCGAGGGTGTACTCCACCAGCTCGCCGTCGACCTCGGCAAAGGCCATGCCGCGGCCGGAGAGCTTTTGCATGATGAAGCCCTCGCCGCCGAAGAACCCGGCGCCCAGCTTCTTGTTGAAGTGCATGGACAGCTGCACGCCCGGCTCGGAGGCCAGGAAGGCTGCCTTTTGCAGGATGATCTCATTGCCTGGCCCGATCTCCAGCGCCAGGATCTGCCCTGGGAAGCTGGAGCCGAAGGCAATGAGGGCGTTGCCGCCGCGGGCGGTGTAGATGTTCTGGAACATGCTCTCGCCGGAGAAGGCCTTGGAGAACATCTTCCCCACGCCGCCGCCGGAGGTCTTCATTTCCATGTTGGGACTCATCCAGACCATGGAGCCTTTTTCGGTGATCATTTGTTCGCCGTCGTTGAGCTGGCAGATCACCACGGGGAATGCGCCGCCTTTGATCTCGTATTGCATCAGTACCATCCTTTCTCGGGTAGAGATTTTGTTTCTCTCTTTGGCGGATACTTTCTGACACTATAATCATAAAGGAGAAGCGCCCGCCTGTCAAGAAAAGGATCGACTTGCCAGAAAAAATTAAGTTGACATCCGCTTTCCTTTTGCGTATACTTACCAGTAGAGAGGGATACTCTTTTTAGGCTGGCAAAGCCAATTATCCCATTTGATTTAGGTCGGCAAGACCACCCAAGGTCTCCTTGGTGAAAGGCCATAGATTTCTATGGCCTTTTTATTCTATATAAAAACAAAAATCACTGGAGCCGCAGCATGGAGAAATATATAAAATCGATCACTGCCTTGAACGATCTCGCTTTACAATTGAAAAGCTCCAACCAAAATGAGCTGGACCGGTTCGCAGAATCTGATATTTTTTGGTCTGTGAACAAAAGCAAGCCCTCGTCTCGAAACGTCTCTAAGGGAACGATCTATCAATTTGAATTTGGGAAGAACTACATCCCAGAAATGTCCTATGAACACAGAGGACTTGTCATCGGTGTTTCCGGTAAGCTGCTGTATGTCCTTCCGATCTGCTCTTACAACGCAAAATATGCAGATCATCGAAACGCTTACCATCCAGTCCATAACCCCACCAGTAAGAGCCATTTTTTCCTGCTCAAGAGCAGCGAATTTGCCTTTTTAAAGCATGATTCTGTACTCAAGCTAAACGACATACGGTCGGTCAGCTTTTCCAGGATCAAGTACCGCCAGCCAAACGGCTTTATTGATCCAAAATCTTCAGTCTATCAATGCATCGAGAAAATCGTTTTCTCCAAGTATTTTTTCAACTATTCGTTCCAATACGACAAACTGACCGCAGAGAACCAACGCTTAACCTCACAGCTTCAACAGTTGCAAAGCGAAAAACAAGCCGCAGAAGAAAAACTACAAGCACTCAAAAAGCTGGTCGCACACGTTGAAACCGATGCAGAAATTTTTTCCAATTTCAAGCAAATTCTTGAGATAGAGTAATTATAAATTCCAAAAATAAAGGGAGTCCCCGCAGGAACTCCCCCGGTCACAGTCCTCGCAAGTATCTGTAACCTAACCATTTCATAGTATAGCCCAGAAGCGCCCGCCTGTCAAGGCGAGCGCTTCTTTTTTGCCAAATAACGACGTTGTTTTTTCGCTCAGAACCGTGCCTGGTTGGGCCAGCTGAGGTTTCCTAGATACTGGGAGCTGCCGAAGCCCAGGATGAGCAGGAAGATGGGATTGAGGAAGATGAGGCCCAGGGTAAACCCAGCCCCATGCCCAAAGGCTTTGGAGACCTTATGCAGGCCCATGATGCCGATGACAAGACCGGCGACCGAGCAGATCCAGCCCACGAAGGACAGCAGGAAGCCGTCGCTGGCGCTCTGGATGATGGCGGAGAGCAGCTCCAGCCCCAGCAGCGCCCAGAACATGCTGGTTTTCCAGCTGATCTTATACAGGCTATAAACGTTGTAGATGGGGATGATGCCCTTCCAGCCTGGCTCCCCGGCCTTGACCATGATCCTCCACTCGGCCACGGCGATGAGGATGTAGAACAGAAGCCCCACAAGGACCGACGCCGCAGAGATTGCGCTGAATAAAAACAGCGCGGAATACACGTCACTCATAAAAAACCTTCCTCTCTTTTTCTCTGTTTGCCATGTCGGCAAACAAAAATGATTTCTCTTTGCTCAGTGTATCAAATGGAAAGTGGGGTGTCAAGAGAAACTCCCCTCACTTCCGCATCCTTCGGTAGCACGCGTCGCACACCCGCCCACGGTGGTGCAGGGGCAGGGCCTTCCCGCACAGGGGACAGAAGCGGATGTTGTTCTTCAGACGGTGCAGCAGGATCTCGTTGATCTCCTCCGCCACGTCCTCCCGTTGGTCATACAGCGCGTCCTCGTCCACCGGGCAGCCAAAGGTCTTGGCGAACGAAAAATACAGGTCCAGCTTCCGGCAGTACAGCTCCAGCTCCGGCAGGGTATGGGCCGTGTCCCGCGCCAGCTCCGGCTGCTCGATGGGCTCTCCCTGCTGCTGGAGACGCAGGAAACGGAAAAACAGCTCCCGCAGGGCCTCGCGGGCCAGCTGCATGTCGATGGGCCGCCGGGCCAGCGTGCTGTACGCCGTTAAACGGGTCAGACTGCCTTCCAGCTCGCGGACGTTGGTGTCGATCTTTTCGGCGATCAGCTCCAGGATCTCGTCGCTGACGATGATGTGCTCAAACTCCGCCTTCTTGCGCAGAATGGCCAGACGGGTCTCGAAATCGGGCCGCTGGATGTCCGCGATCAGTCCGCCCTCAAAGCGGCTGCAAAGACGCTCCTCCAGCTTCTGAATCTCCTTGGGCGGCTTATCGCTGGTCATGATGATCTGCTTGCCCGCCTCCCTGAGATGGTTGAAGGTGTGGAAGAACTCCTCCTGCGTGCTCTGCTTGCCCGCAATGAACTGAATATCGTCCACCATCAGAATGTCCGCATTGCGGAAACGGTCGCGAAATTCCTGATTGCGGTTCTGCTGCATGGCGCTGACCAGCTGGTTGGTGAAATCCTCGCTGGTGATGTATACGATATTCATCTGGGGGTACAGCTGGTGGGAATAGTGGCCGATGGCGTGCATCAGGTGGGTCTTGCCCAGACCCACGCCGCCGTAGATGAACAGCGGGTTGTAGGCCTTGGCGGGCACCTCCGCCACCGCCAGAGACACCGCGTGGGCGAAACGGTTGCCGCTGCCCACCACAAAGGTGTCAAAGGTATACTTGGGGTTCAGCTGGGCCAGCGTATTGCCGGTGTACTTGGCTTCCAGTTCCCGGACGCGGCTGTCCATCTCCTCCTGGCAGAGAGCCTCCACGGTCAGGGCCTTTCCGGCTGCCGTGGACACGGCGTTCTGGATTTGGGGCATGATGCGGTTGATGCCGTATTCCCGCATCATGGCGTTGATGCACTCCAGAATCAAGGTATCGCCAATGAGGCCGAAAGGCTTCAGCGAGGACTCGATCCACGTCTGGTAACTGATGTCCGTCATTTCCTGTTTCAGGATCCCGCACGCGCTTTCCCAGAGTTCCCCCGCATTCGTCATACTGCCAAACCCTCTTCATAATGTATATTATGCAAAAGACTTATGGAAAACTTTTCCACACTCAGAAGCCCTCTCCGGCAGCCTTCTATGGAAAACCAGAAGCACGTCTTTCGCCCGAAATAGTGACCGTGCTTCATCATACCAATTTTCGACGAATTTGGCAAGGGTTTTCCCGTGATCTGACAATTTGTATAGGGAGCTGCCTTTCATGCGGATTTTGTTTTGCGTCTATCTATCCATGGGGGAGGGGTTCCATTCATCCACAAAACCTAGTTTTCAATTTGCATATTTATTTATTTTTGACGTATGAGAATTAAGTTTGGAAGAAAAAATTACCGGAACGAAATATTTTCTTAACCTGACGCAAGGAATTATGACAAAAAGTGTAGAAATCTACATCGTTGTTACAAAGCGCATTTGGGGGTGTGGATGTGGCGATTCCCGTCTTGCAGGAGGAGCTGGAAACGGTGCTCCGGCCCTGGCTGGGCTCTCTCTTCCTGACCTCCAACCCCATGCTGGATCAGCTGACCCAGATGATGCGTGGCTACGCCCCCTATAAACAGACGCTGGAAGATCTGCGCGACCAACTAGAAAGCTTCCTGCTGACCAGCATCAACCGCTATACTCATGGCAGTATGATGGTGCTGAACGACCAGTATAAGACCGTCCGTCTGGGGCAGGGGCATATCGGCTGGATCACCGATGACGTGATGGGCGTGCTTTTTGATAAGCTCACGCCCTTTTCCGCCAATTTTATCAAGCTGAACGATTACAGTCTGCGGGTGCAGAGCCTGTCCGCCCTGCGGGTGCTTTATCAGAAATACGCCTCCTATTATTCCGAGGAGGATCTGCGCTTCTTAAAGGAAATGATCCGCCGCACCTATCCCCCGGAAAAGTACCGGGACTGGCTCAAGGATTGAATTTTCCCCCGAAAACGTGTATAGTGAATCTGCGGCGCCGACGCCCCGCCATTCTGAACCGCCGCGGAGAAAAATATGCTGAAAGCCCCTCGAAAACCGAATATCAGCAAGACCGTCGTATATGCCATTGCCGTCAACGCCCTGCAAATTCTGGCTTTGCTGGTTTTTGTGGTATACGTTTTTCTGATGGATTTTTCTTGGCAGAATCGTATCTCCCTCCGCACCATTGCGGTCGTCGGGGCGCTGGTGGCCGGGTGGGGCGCGATACTGGACATTCAGGACGCGCTGCTGACTCGCCGGCGGATGCGCACCATCACCGAGCTGCAAACGGTCAATCAGCAGATGGACGCGCTGAATCTGAAGCTTCGGGCCCAGCGGCACGACTTTCTCAACCACCTGCAGGTGGTCTACAGTCTGATGGAAATGGGCGAGTATCAGGACGCGACCGCCTATCTGGAAACCGTTTATTCCCAGCTGCACGCCGTGTCCCGGGTACTGCGCACCAAGGTGACGGCCTTCAACGCCCTTCTGCAGGTCAAGAACGCCGAATGCGAGCGGCGCGGCATTGCGCTGGAGATGGACGTGCGCAGCACACTGGAAGGCATCGCCATGCCCGCGTGGGAGCTTTGCTGCGTCATCGGCAACCTGCTGGACAACGCCATGGATGCGGCGGCGCAGGCGGAAAAGCCCCAGATCACGCTGTCGGTCACGGAAAGCCTGCGGGAGTTTACCTTTACCATCCGTAATAACGGCGCGGCCATCCCGGCTTCCCTGCGGGAACGGATCTTTGAGCCGGGCTTTTCCACCAAGGGAGAGAACCGCGGCATGGGTCTCGCCATCGTCAGCCGCCGTCTGAACGAATACGGCGGCCAAATCTCGCTGGACGCAAGCGATGAGTCCACCGCCTTTACCGTCTCCCTGCCCCACGAGACCGGCCTTGCCCCCAAGGCCGAATAACACCGCCGAACGAAAGGAGCGCGGGAGCCTTTTTCCCGCAGCACGATGGATCAGAGCAAAAAAAAATTTCTGAAAAACATGGTGGGCTTTTCCATGATGACATGGATCAGCTTCCTGCTGGGCTTTATTTCCTCCCCCATTGCCACCCGGCTGTTTGTGCCGGAGGAGCTGGCGAAGTTCAATATGTTTTCCACCTACGGCTCGCTGATTGCCTCGGTGTGCTATCTGGGGCTGGATCAGGCCTATGTGCGTTTTTTCCGGGAGCCGCCGGGAAAATCGACCCGTAAGAGCCTGTACACCTTCTGCACGCTGGTGCCGCTGGCTTTCAGCCTTGTGGCGGCGCTGGTGCTGAGTTTCTTCTGGCGCTCCCTGTCGGTGCAGGTCATGGGCACGGAGAGCCGGAGCGTTTTCGTCCAGCTTTGCCTTTTCAGCTTTTTTCTGGTGCTGTTCCGTTTTCTGTCCCTGAGCTATCGAATGGAGCAGAACGCCAAGCTCTACACCATTCAGGGCGTTTGCCATGTGGTGGTGACCAAGCTGGCCTATCTGGCCGTGGGTTTCGACGACGCAAGGGGCCAAACCGCCATTCTGGTACTGACGGTGCTGATGGCGCTGTTCTGTCTCGCTTGCCTGTGGCTGCAGCGCAGCCGTTTCGACGTGCATTTCGCCCGGGAGATCGACCGCCCCTTTGTGCAGGAGGTCAGCCATTTCGCCCTGCCGCTGGCCCCGCTGGCCATGCTGAGCTGGTTCAATTCCAACGCCAATTCCGTGGTGCTGCGAAACCTGATGGGGCTGAGCGAAAACGCCATCTATTCCAGCGCGCTGGGGCTGGCGGCCACCATCAACATCATCCAAACCGGCTTCAACGCCTACTATGCGCCCTACGTGCTGGAGCATTATCAGGATGACAGCACGCGTTTTTTCACCATTCACCGGCTGATGGCCTGCCTGCTGTGCCTGTTCGGGCTGGGCATCACGTTGCTGCAAACGCCGGTCTTTCTGCTGCTTGGCAAGAGCTACCGCAGCTCGGTGATCTTCTTCCCCTTCCTGTTTCTTTCCCCCATCTGCTACTGCCTGGGCGAAACCACGGGCATGGGCATCAATATCGCCAAAAAAACCCACTGGACCACCATCATTTATCTGTTCTCGGCGGTGGTCAATATTGCTCTGTGCTTCCTGCTGATCCCCTCGCAGGGCATGACGGGCGCGGCCATGGCTTCGGCGTTCTCCGCCATTCTGACGCTGCTGTTCCGCACGCTGGTGGGCGAACGCTACTACAAAATGCTGGAGACCAAGCGCTACCTGATCTACCCCATCGTATTGATGCTGCTGGCTTCCTTCGGGAATCTCTGGCTGACCGGGGCCGCCAAATACCTGCTGCTGACGCTGCTGCTGGCCGTGAGTCTGTTTCTGTTCCGACGTGAGATCGCCACGCTGTGGCGCACTGTCAAGGAGATTTTCACAGTGCGCCGTTCGAAAGCCACGGGAGGAAACGCCTGATGCCGAAAATTCTGCTGATCGCCGACAGCGACGCGCTGTGGACGAAGCGGGCGGTGGAATACCTGCTGCTGCCCGCGGGATATGAGATCGTCATATTCCCCATCTGGGGGCACAAAGGCCAGTTCGATGATTACTACCGGGAGCATGACGTGATCGTCTACCGCGACCCTCATCGTCTGCCGGTGATCCGTCATATCCCCCGGGTGCGCATGTGGGCCCGCATTGCCCTCAACGCCCGCGATCTGGCGAAATACGGCCCCTTTGATGTGGTGCATAACCATTACCTGTCCCAGCGGGATCTGGCGCTGGGCTTGCGGGTCTCCCGGCGTTTTCATGCCCGCTGGGTGTGCACCTTCTGGGGCAGCGACCTGCTGCGGGCTTCTGACCGTGCTTTGCGGCAGATGCTCCCCTATCTGCGCCGCTGCGACCGTCTGACCGCCTGTAACGAGCGGATGCGGGATAAGCTCCGTCAAAGCTGCGGGGAGGAACTATACCAAAAGACCCGCATGACCATCTGGGGGCAGGACGGCTTTGCCGCCATCGATGGGATATTGAGCAACGAGACCCGGGAAGACTGCCGCGCCCATTACGGCATCCGGCCGGGCAACTACGTGGTCAGCATCGGTTACAGCGCCGACAACGCCCAGCACCAGTTGGAAGTGGTAGAAGCGCTGTCGGCCCTGCCGAAGGAGACCCTTTCCCATATGACGCTGGTCTTGCAGCAGACCTACGTGAAGCGTGACCCCGCCTACATGGAACGGGTGCGGCAGGCCGCCGAGGCCCTGCCCTGTCAGGCCGTGGTGCTGCGAGACTTTCTCGACCTAACGGAGACCGCCCGGCTCCGGCTGTGCGCCGACCTGTTTATTCTGGCCATCTCCACCGACGCTTTTGCGGCCAGTATGCAGGAATACTTATACGCGGGCGCGGTTTTCCTGATGGGCGACTGGCTGGGTTATCCTCAGCTGGACGAGCTGGGCATTCCCATCAACCGCTTCCATGAATACAAAGAGCTTCCCGCGCTGATCCAGCAGGCCATGAACGGGAAGCTGCAAAGGGCCACGGACGAGCAGCGCGCGCTGCTCCCGGCCCATTATTCCTGGGACGCCGTCCACAAGGACTGGCTGGGGCTTTACGAATGATTCCGCAGTTTTTCCACCGTGCGGGCAAAAGCCTCTGGCGGCTCCGCACAGAAGGAAAGTCGTTCCCCGGTTCGGGGATGGGTAAAAGATAAACGCCAGGCGTGAAGCATCAATCGTGGTGCTTTCACGCCGTTTTTTGCGCCATAAATAGGGTCGCCTGCCACCGGGTGGTGGATGGACTGCATATGGACGCGAATCTGGTGGGTACGTCCCGTCAGGATGTGTACCTCCAGAAGGGCCGCCCCGCGAAGGTTTTCCTTCAGTGTCCATTCCGTCAGGGCATAGCGTCCTTCGGGATCAATGGCCATCTTTTTCCGATCTTTTTTGGAGCGGGCGACGGGCTGTTCGATCCGGCCGGAGGGCTCCTTCATTTCGCCGTCCACCACGGCCAGATAGCGCTTGTCCATGGTGCGCTCCCGCAGCTGCTCGCTCAGGCTTTCATGGGCCTGATCGTTCTTGGCGATCATCAGAAGGCCGCTGGTGTCCTTGTCCAGCCGGTGGACGATGCCCGGGCGCTTCACCCCGCCGATGCCGCTCAAATCGTCCATGGCGTACAGCAGAGCGTTGACCAACGTGCCGGTCTCGTTGCCCGGAGCGGGATGCACCACCATGCCGCAGGGCTTGTTGACCACGGCCACGTCCTCGTCCTCATAAAGGATCTCCAGCGGAATGTCTTCCTTTTCTACGGTCAATTCCACCGGGTCGGGCACGGTCAACTCCACGTTGTCGCCGGTCGCTACCCCATAGCCGGGCTTACTGCGAACGATTTCATTCACTCGGCAAAGTCCCTGCTCGATCCACTTGGCCGCCTGAGAGCGGCTGCATTCGCCCATTTCCGCTGCGATCACATCCAGGCGGGCTTTAGTTTCCGCCTGCCGCTGAATCGTTTTCACGCCGCTCCCTCCAATCCTGTGGGCGCAGCAGCGTGCTGATCACCAGCATCGCCACGCCAAAGCAGATGGCAATGTCCGCCCCGTTGCAGATAAACCACGGCAGCCACGGAAAATACAGCATATCCACCACACTGCCGAACAGAAGTCTTTCGCCAAAATTGCCCAGAAAGCCGCCCACGATCAGCCCAGCCGCCACACGGGTGAAAACCGTTGGGCAGTAGCGTCGCAGCAGCAGCCAGCCCGCCACGATCACTGCCAGCGGCAGCAGCAGGTTGGCCAGCCAGTTGCCGCTGAGCAGTCCCAGCGCCATGCCGTTGTTCCGGCTGAGACGCAGCTCCAGCACGCCCGGCAGCACCGTCACCGCCTGTTCCAGCGATCGTACCGCCCACAGCTTGGAGCCTACGTCCAGCGCCAGCGCGGCGGCGGCTACTGCCCAGAAAAGTCCTGTCATATGTTCCTCCTATTGGAGCCGTTTCTGCACGATACTGACGATATTCGCCAGCAGTTCCCCGATCAGCGGCAGATTTCGCTTGGCCAGGTCCTGTAAAATCCACACCAGCAGCGCGCCCAGAATGGAAAAGCCTACCGCCATGCCCACGCCCCGGGCTACGCCCGCCCAAAAGCTGGTCCAGAACAGCCGCTTGCGGTCGTCTACATAGCGCACGTAATCCGCCAACCGCAGCCTCTCCATGGCACCCAACCAGCGGTCGATCTGACGAACGATCACATTGGCGCTTTCCAGCTCGGTCATGGGAGGATGCTCCGCCGCAGGCGTTTCCGACTCAGGCAAGGGAACTCTTTTTCTGCCTGTTACGCGCCGCCAAAGCCGCGCTATCCTTTCGTTCATCGTCACAGCCCACACCCCTCTTTTTCAGTGTGCCCCGGCGACGAAACGTTTACAGCCCCATGCAGAAAGATTGTACCCGTCCCCTATTTTTTTGTCAACCGACGAACCTTTCGCATAAAAAGAGAGACCGCCGCAAAAGCAGCAGTCTCTCCTTTGGGCCAAGCCCCTGCGATCATCAGATGATCTCGATGATGCACATTTCGGCGGCGTCGCCGCGGCGGGGTCCCAGCTTGTAAATGCGGGTGTAACCACCGGCGCACTTCTTTTCTTCATTGCGCTTCTTGAACTTGGGGCCATATTCACGGAACAGCTTCTCCACCACAGGATATTTGACATCCTTGGTGCGCTCTTTCCAGTCGGCCTTGTCCTCGTCCTTGCGCTTGACATCGGGGATCTCGTACAGATAGCTCATCATGATACGGCGGGCGTGCAGCTTGCTGGGCGCGTCGTTCACGGTCTCGATGGTGACGATCTGTCCCTTGTCGTTATGGGCTTCCTTGGTGGTGGCGATGGTGTTGTCGCACTCGTTCACCGCCAGAGTGATCAGGCGTTCAGCGGCCCGACGGACTTCCTTGGCGCGAGCCTCGGTGGTCTCGATGCGGCCATACCAGATCAGATTGGTGACCTGATTGCGAAGCAACGCCTTGCGCTGGTCGGCAGTGCGGCCCAATTTGCGTTGTGCCATGGTCTGTATCCTCCTGCATGTTCATCAAGGGTTGTTATTCTTCGCTGGGGCGCAGGCTGAGGCCGAGCGCTTCCAGCTTCTGCTCCACTTCCTCCAGGCTCTTGCGGCCGAGGTTGCGGACCTTCATCATGTCTTCCTGATTGCGCTGCACCAACTCGGAGATGGTGTTGATGCCGGCGCGCTTCAAGCAATTGTAAGCGCGGACGCTCAGATCCAGCTCCTCGATGGTCATTTCCAGCACCTTTTCCTTCTTATCGTCCTCCTGATCGGTAAAGGCGATGGTGGTCACCTGTTCGGTCAGGCCGACGAAGAGGGTCAGATGCTCCGTCAAGATCTTCGCCGCCAGGCTGATCGCCTCATCCGGCTGTACGCTGCCGTCCGTCCACACTTCCAAGGTCAGTTTATCGTAGTCGGTAATCTGACCAACGCGAGTGTCGGAAACGGAGTAGTTCACCTTTTTGATGGGGGTGAAAATGGAGTCGATCGGGATCACGCCGATAGGCATGTTCGGATACTTGTTCTTATCCGCACTTACATATCCGCGTCCGCTGTCGACCGTCAGCGTCATCTGCAGATGAGCGTCTTCATTCAGAGTGGCGACGTGGGCCTCGGGGTCAACGAATTCCAATTCGTCGTCCACCACGATGTCCTTAGCCTTTACCTCGCAGGGACCCTTCACATCAATGGTGACGGTCTTCATCTGGTCGGAATACAGCTTTGCGGACAGCGCTTTGAGGTTCAGGATGATTTCGCTCACGTCCTCGGTCACGCCGGGGACGGTGGAGAATTCATGCTGAATTCCTTCGATCTTGATGGTGGTCACCGCAACGCCGGGCAGCGAACTGAGCAGCACACGGCGCAGGGCATTGCCCAGCGTGTTGCCGAAGCCGCGTTCCAACGGCTCGATGATGAACTTGCCATAGGTGCCGTCTTGACTCAGCTCCGCACAGTCGATGTGCGCTTTTTCGATTGCGATCATTCGTCTTACCCTCCTGTTTTATACCATTGGATCGAGGGAGTAACTTATCAAGACTAACGAGAGTAGAACTCGACGATCAGGTTTTCCTGCAGCTCGAAGTCGATATCGTCACGCTGGGGCAGGGCTTCCACCTTGCCGGTCAGGGTGGGGGCGTCGAAGGTGAGCCACTTGGGGGTCACGACGCTGGTGCCCTCCCGCAGCACCTTGAACATTTCCAGCTGAGAGCTCTGCTGGCGGACGGTGATCACGTCGCCGGCCTTCACCGTGTAGGAGGGGATGTCCACCTTGCGGCCATTCACGAGGATGTGACCATGGGTCACAACCTGACGGGCCATGCGGCGGGTCTTGCCAAGGCCCAGACGGTACACCACGTTGTCCAGACGCAGCTCCAGCAGCTGGAGCATGTTGTCGCCGGTGATGCCCTTCATGTGGGCGGCCTTCAGATAATATTTATGGAACTGCTTTTCCAGCACGCCATAGATGAACTTGACCTTCTGCTTTTCCTTCAGCTGAATGCCGTATTCAGACACCTTGCGGCGGCGGTTGGCATTCCCGGGGTTCCGGGTAGACTTTTTGTTGCCGTATCCCATCGTTGCGGGAGATACTTCGAAGCTCCTGCACTTCTTGGCAATAGGCTGTTTGCTCGTAGCCATCGAATTATGTCCTCCTTATGATTCCTTACACGCGGCGGCGCTTAGGCGGACGGCAGCCGTTGTGGGGAATGGGCGTAACGTCTTTGATCATGTTGACTTCCAGACCGGCGGCCTGTAGGCTGCGGATCGCGGCTTCACGGCCGGAACCGGGGCCCTTGACATACACTTCGACGGTCTTCAGGCCAAACTCCATCGCGGCCTTGGCTGCGGTCTCGGCGGCCATCTGGGCGGCGAAGGGGGTGGACTTTTTGCTGCCACGGAAACCCAGCCCGCCGGCGCTGGCCCAGGACAGGGCGTTGCCGTTGGTGTCGGTCAGGGTCACGATGGTGTTGTTAAAGGAAGAACGGATATGCGCGGCGCCACGCTCCACGAGCTTTTTCTCACGGCGCTTGCGCGATACCTTTTTAAGCTTTTGCTTAGGTGCCATTTTGTTTATCCCTCCATGCTACATAAGCGATGTGATCAGCGGCTTACTTGGTGGCCTTTTTCTTGCCCGCGATGGTACGCTTCGGGCCCTTGCGGGTACGCGCGTTGTTCTTGGTGTTCTGACCGCGGACAGGCAGGCTGCGACGATGACGGACGCCGCGGTAGCAGCCGATTTCCACCAGGCGCTTGATGTTCATGGAAACCTCGCGACGGAGGTCGCCTTCCACCTTCACATGGTGCTCGATGTAATCACGAAGCTTGCTGACTTCGTTTTCGGTAAGGTCCTTGACGCGGGTATCGGGGTTGATCTCGGTGGCGGCCAGGATTTCCTTGGAGGAAGCCACGCCGATGCCGTAGATGTAGGTAAGCCCGATTTCCACACGCTTTTCTCTGGGCAGGTCCACGCCCGCAATACGTGCCATTAGGTTACACCTCCAGTAGAATGTGCTCTCTTGAGCCAAGGGTCTCTTGAAGTTGGCGATGTCTGCGTAGAGGTAGCAGAGCAAAGCCCAAGACCCCGCGCAGCGAAAGCCGCGCTTTGTCAGTGATGAAGGAGCCGTGCCAGACCCATGGTCACAGGCGATTTCCCGTCCATGCAGCCGCCCATGGCTTCGGGCATACTCCAACTTTTGAAGTATAGCACAATTTCTGCAACAATGTAAAGGATGAAATTTGATTTTTTTGCTGGTTTTTTGTTTTTTCGCTTCTTTTTCCCGTTTTAGAGGCTGTTTTTCCGCCGACGCGGGCGCTTGTGTTTTGCCGGTTGCGCGCAGGCGGGGGTTGATGCTATAATAAAGGATGAGTTGCGCCGCCCCGAGGGCGCGTTCTCCATCCCCCACAAATCAAATGGTAAGGAGTTAACCGGCGTGGCAATGAAAGATTTTTTCAAAAAGCTGCTGGGACAGAGCAACGACGCGGAGGTACGGCGGCTGCAGAAGATCGCGGACAGCGTTCTGGCTCTGGAAGACAAATACAAAGGCCTTTCCGATGAGGAGCTGCAGCGGCAGACCCCCATTCTGAAAGAACGGCTGCACAAAGGCGAAACCGTAGACGATATTCTGCCCGATGCTTTCGCGGCCTTCCGGGAAGCGGTCTGGCGGGTGGACGGCAAGCGGCTGTTCCCCGTGCAGATCATGGGCGGTATCTGCCTGCATCAGGGCCGCATCGCCGAGATGAAGACCGGCGAGGGCAAGACCCACACCGCCACCCTGCCCGCCTACCTGAACGCCCTGACCGGCGAAGGCGTGCATATCGTTACCGTCAACGACTATCTAGCCAAATTTCAGGGCGAGTGGATGGGCAACATCTTCCGCTTCATGGGCATGAGCGTGGGCATCATCGTTCATGACATGGACAACGCCCAGCGCCGGGAGGCTTACGCCTGCGACGTGACCTACGGCACCAACAACGAGATGGGCTTCGACTACCTGCGCGACAACATGGTCATCCGGGAAAGCGACATGGTGCAGCGGGGCCACGCCTACGCCATCGTGGACGAGGTGGACTCCATCCTCATCGACGAGGCCCGCACGCCTCTGATCATTTCCGGTCAGGGCGACAAGTCCACCGAGCTGTACGCCCGGGCGGATCAGTTCGTCTCCCGGCTGAAAAACGAAGAGGACTACACCGTAGCCGAAAAGGAAAAGGCCGTCTCCCTCACCGACGAAGGTGTGGCCAAGGCCCAGTCCTTCTTCAAGGTGGAAAACATCGCCGACATGGAAAACAGCGAGCTTTACCACCACATTCTGGCCGCGCTGAAGGCCCACGCCCTCATGAAGCGGGACGTGGACTACGTGGTGCAGAACGGCGAAGTTGTCATCGTGGACGAGTTCACCGGCCGTCTGATGGTGGGCCGCCGTTATTCCGATGGTCTGCATCAGGCCATCGAAGCCAAGGAACACGTGAAGGTGGAACGTGAAAGCAAGACGCTGGCCACCGTCACCTTCCAGAACTACTTCCGTATGTATAAGAAGATTTCCGGCATGACCGGCACGGCCAAGACGGAAGAAGAAGAATTCGAAGGCATTTACAATCTGGACGTGGTGCAGATCCCCACCAACCGCCCCATGATCCGCAAGGACATGAACGACGTGGTCTACAAGAGCAAAAAGGGCAAGTTTAACGCCGTCGTAGAGGAAATCGTGGCGCGCCACCAGACGGGCCAGCCCATTCTGGTGGGTACGGTCAACGTGGAGACCAGCGAGCTTCTGTCCCACCTTATCAAGCTGCGGGGCGTGCCTCACGAGGTGCTGAATGCCAAGCACCACCAGAAGGAAGCCGAGATCGTAGCGCAGGCCGGTCATGTGGGCGCTGTCACCATCGCCACCAACATGGCGGGCCGCGGCACGGACATTCTGCTGGGCGGCAACCCGGATTTTCTGGCCCGGCGCAAGCTGCGTCAGGACGGCGTCCCGGAAGAGATCATCATGGAAGCCATCGGCCACAACGAGAACGTTCCGCCGGAGGTTCTGGAAGCCCGCAAGGCCTATCAGGAAGCCTTTGCTTCCTTTAAGAAGGAAACCGACGCGGAGCACGAAAAGGTCATGGCGCTGGGCGGTCTGCACATCATCGGCACGGAACGCCACGAGAGCCGCCGCATCGACAACCAGCTGCGGGGCCGCGCCGGCCGTCAGGGCGACCCGGGCAGCACCCAGTTCTTCATCAGTCTGGAAGACGACGTAATGCGGCTCTTTGGTTCCGAGCGCATCGCGCCCATGATCGAGCGGTTGGGTCTGGAAGAAGACCAGCCGCTGGAAGCCGGAATGCTGACCAAGCAGATCGAAGCGGCCCAGAAGCGCATCGAGGGACGGAACTTTGCCATTCGCAAAAGCGTGCTGGAGTTTGACGACGTGATGAACCAGCAGCGTGAGCAGATTTACGGCCAGCGCAAGGAGATCCTCATGGGCGGCAACGTGAGCGCCACCATTCACGCCATGGTTCACAAGCTGATCGAGACCACGGCCCAGCTCAACTTCACCGGCGAGGGCAGCTTCGACTGGAGCGTAAACGACGCGAAGGAATACTTGGAAAAGCTCTGTCTGAAGCCCGGCACGCTGGACAAATATGCCGAGCAGATCAAAAAGATGGACGAGCCCGACGAACTGGTCAAGTGGCTGGAAAAGGACGCGGACGACTTCTACGCCGAGCGGGAAGCCTTGCTGACCGAGATCGGCATAGACATGCGGGAATTTGAGCGGGTCGTGCTGCTTTCCGTCATTGACCGCCACTGGATGGATCACATCGACGACATGGACAACCTGCGGGATGGCATCGGGCTGCGGGCCTACGGCCAGCAGAACCCGGTGCAGGAGTACCGGCGGGAGAGCTACGACATGTTCAACGACATGATCCACCTGATCCGGGAGGAGACGGTACGCCGCATTTACCAGAGCCGAATCCAGCGCCTGCCGGAGCGGCGGAAGGCCGTCGATCTGGAAAAGACGCAGGCCGGTCTACAGGGCGAGAACACGAACGGTCAGGCCAAAAAGGGCGGCGCACCCGTGAACAAGTCGCAGCCCGGCGCCGTCGGTCGGAACCAGCCCTGCCCCTGCGGCAGCGGCAAAAAATACAAGCACTGCTGTGGGAAGGGCTAAAGCCCTTCACCTCGGACTGCGCGCCACCGGCGCGCAGGGCACTCGTGGGAAAGCAGGTTGGCCGGGGTTTTACCGCCGTGGCACAACGGGTGCCACGGCTCGCCGATCTGGTCGAACTGAATGCCGGTTGGCTATACAAGGCCGCCGCTCGGC
>OLPR01001534.1_pt1 | contig 18820 bp, 23 predicted proteins | sample 1672761 | NCBI WGS metagenome assembly OLPR01 (sample SAMEA3136721, study PRJEB25190) | human gut metagenome | biome: human gut; feature: human-associated habitat; material: faeces | place: Austria | collected 2013 | reverse complement strand
TGTACAGCTGCCACCCGCGCTCTCGCAAGCGCCTGGAGGCCACGGGCTTCAAGCTGGACCAGAGGGTCCGCATGCACGAGCCCATGGGCTTCCACGACTACAACTGCCTGCAGATGAACGCTTTCGCGGTGGTTTCCGACTCCGGCACGCTGCCCGAGGAGTCGAGCTTCTTCGCGGGCGTCGGCAGGCCCTTCCCGGCGGTGTGCATCCGCACCTCGACCGAGCGCCCCGAGGCGTTGGACAAGGCGTGCTTCACGCTGGCTGGCATTTCCGAGCGAGGACTTCTGCAGGCCGTGCATACCGCTGTGGCTCTGGACGCTGAGGGTAGCTACCCCGAGGCTCCTGTGCCCGATTATGCTGATGAGACCGTGTCCACCAAGGTGGTTAAGATCATCCAGTCCTATACCGGTGTGGTTGACAAGATGGTTTGGAGGAAGCAGGGGTAGGAGGCCCGTGAGCGAAAGCATCTGCACTGCCGTCATAGGCATTGCCGGCACCTTGGCCGGCACTGTTCTGGGCTGGCTTCTCAACAACGTCTCCCGACGTGGAAAGCTCAGAGCTTTTGTCGCGAAGTGGGACGAGGATTACAAGTTCAACGACGTTGGTTCCATGGTTGGCGCGCCAAGCTACGACGAGGCGGAGCGTTATTCCTATGAACTTACGCTCGATGTCTATAACTCGAGCTCGGACACTAAGATTATGCGTGACTTCAGAATGGAGTTTTTGAAGGGGCGCAAGATTGTCGCTTCGAAAGTTCCCTTGAATGCGGACAACAGAGGTTCTGGCCTTTGCAAAACAATGGGGACGTTGAATGTTGCGCCAAAGAGCGTCGTCTCGGTTCATCTGGTCGGAGGTTTCTGGCGCTCCAATTTCGCGCAGTTCGATGAAATCAACTCTTCGAGTAAGGTGCGCCTTTCATACAAGGGCGAAGGGCGTGCGGACAGGCATTTCTTTATCGATGCCATAAAGGGCGAGGCACGCTTCGATAAGATTGAGCGCAGCCGAAAGCGGAGCTGATCTCGTGCTATGCTCAATGGTTGCCCTCTGATGCGATTTTGTCAATTGCGCTGAATCTGCCTCGATTCCACTGGTTGTTGTCGCGTTGCCTTCTGCCAGCCTTAACGTGCGCGCCGTCATCGACGGCGTGTGCTTGGAGCCGCGCATTGGCGCACACTGCAACAACCTGAGCTTCGGCTACGATGGCTACTGCCTGTCCAAAGATACCAAGCAGTTGCTGGCGAACTACAAGGACGTGCCCCAGAACCTAATCGAGGCCATCGTCTACGCCAATCGCACCCGCAAAGACTTCGTCGCCGACGAGCTGCTGCAAATGGTGCGGGACAAGGTCTACGAGGGCAAGAAGAAGCCGGTCGTCGGCGTGTACCGCCCGACCATGAAGTCAAACAGCGACAACTTCCGCGCGAGCTCCATCCAGGGCGTTATGAAGCGCGTCAAGGCAAAGGGCGTGCCCGTGGTGGTCTACGAGCCTACACTCGACGCGCTCGTGGCCAACCGCTGGAACGACGATCTGTCCGGCGTGGCCGACAAGGTGTACACGCGTGACCCGTTCAAGAGAGACTAGCGCAGAAGGGGTCTCTGTTTGGCGGCGATTCCGTTGGATTGTGTTGAGGAGTGTATCGGCTGGCGTCGGTGTGCCCCTCTTTTTGGTTTGGGTGAGAGTTTGATTTTGGGTTTGGATGGGTGACTCGTGCGGGGCTGGATGACGCGCTGAGGCGCGGTGCGAGGCGCATGTTGACGACGGGCTTGCCCGCGAGCGCCTTCGCCGTCGCACGTCGCGACGCACGCCCAGCGTGGCGATTTCTCGGCGTCGAGTCCCATGACGATTTCCTGCCTTCTCGGTGGCGTCATGGTGGTATTCTCCAATCGTCAGGCCGATCGGAAGCCCTTCCTGCGGTACCCACATTACCTGGCCGTGGCGTCCAATCGGCGGCTCCTCGGGTCTTGCCCGTATCGTAGGCAATGCGCCGAATGCTTGCCACCGAAGTTCATCGGCGGCTTATTCTGGAGTGCAATGGGCGGCGTATCGACTGAGGGATTAATGGACGAAATCGGCCGATATATCCATTGGCGCAATGGGAAAGAGTAAATCGGCCGCTGGACGGCATAGCTTTGAAGGATTATGAGAGAATCGACGGGCTCACTTAATCGATGACGGGGAGAAGCGCCGCCAACCTCAGTTGGTGCATCTACGGACTTTTTCGCAATCGGTTTTGGTAACTGAGGCAAATTGGAGAGAGGCGAAAACATGTCATGGGAAGAAATGAGCAGCAAACAAGTCGGTCCTTGTCCATGTGGAAATGGCCGTATTGTATGTACTGTCAGGATGGACGATTGGAACAGAAGTGAGGCTGACTATCGTCTCGAATGTGGTACTTGTTCAAAAAATTACCAAGTTGTATACGAGGTAACAGGGCGTTGCCATCCTGGGCACGAGCGGGTGTCGGCTTATCTTATACCCATCAATTACCCACCCTATAACGGCCCGAGCGAACAGGCGGAATACGGCCCAAAGAAAACATCGACGAACGATTTTGTTGTCTGGCTGATTGAAAATGAGACAAGATCGGCTCTTGTTGATGCAAAGGAAGATCTTGTCGCCTGTGGTAATTGCTCGCGGGTGAAGGGGATTGCGGCCCAAGTGGTAGAAAACCGTCGGAGGCTCCTTAAGTCGGCAAGGGTGAAAGTCATTGCCAATGAGATTGACAGTGCACTAGAGCAGTACGACACGTACGTTGGCAATGCCGAGCAAAGGGAGACTTTACGTGTTATTGAACAGGTGGAAAGGGCAAAGTACGAAGAGCGCCGCCGCAAGGTTATGATTCCAGTTGGTTAACCGTTGGCCTTATGGCAAAGTCGGAGCAGTCAATTGCGCCGACGGCTCTGGCATGCATGTGTGGAGGCTTCGGATATGGCTAAATCTTGGGTCGTGTTAAATTGCGGCGCGGTGTTTCGAGGCGGATTGAATGCTTGCGAATGGCGTGCGCCGCATATCGTGGTGCTGATCCATTGATTCGGGCCGTTGGTTTCAAGTTTATCGTTTGTTTGTATGGCGCGGGCTCCTGTCTTAATCGCCAGGTTATGTTGCGTTGGGCATTTTCATTGGGATTGAGCGCGGCGGATGCTTACGTTGATGCTTAGCCCGAGTGGGATACTGCAATAGATTATGGTGGATAGGCGTTTGAAAAACATGAATGCAACCACGACTTTGCTTGACAGGCTATTCTATTAGTGGAGCTAAATAAATTGGTCATTTGGCATTGGGATACGAGAAGATCTGGATTTGAGCGTAGATGCTGCAAGGTTGGGACGAAGGGGCGACATATTGGAGGAATACACTAAGCTATCAATTCACAACCATTTCGGTGGTAGATCCGCCGATTTGACAATAAACCGTCCGATTGGGGATCAAGCCCAATTCGACCTTATTAAGGGTTTTGAGGAACTGCGGTCGGCCAAGGCAGAGGATTTTCAGCTTCTTGCCCAGACGAACTCGAACCACCTCGATGTCGCGTCTTATCTGCTCATGCGCAAGATGGCCTCGCTTGATTCGATTGAGCTGCTGCCCGGCGTCGAGATAAACCTCGTCAACTGGGATGATGAAACGCGCGTTCTCCACGTCGTCGTAGTGGTCGACCTTTGTTCCAACCTGCTGGTTTTCGCGAATGCCTTGAAGGAAGCCTTCGTCACCAATGGAAGATTCGCGCTTAAGATCGACCAGTTCTGCGAGATTCTCTCTGATCGGCGTGCGGTCATTTGCGTCCATGGGTTAAAGCAGGACGACCGCGGGCTTGCCGGGAACCCTCAAATGGCGCAAGAGCTGCTAAGCATGAACAGGTATTTCCCTGTCGCCGTTGAAGACAACAGGTCGTTTCACAAGCTGTCCCTTCAGCAGCAGATTAAGGAGTTTCTCTCTGACGAGACGTTGGTTTGGTTTGATACTGTTGCCGACATCTCATCCGTTGACAGGCAGAATTTCGATGAAGCTCCGTCGCCCACCTACATGTGGGCCGGAGCCACCTTCGACGATTTGTTCTATTCCGTGCTGGCCGGCGATTGCCGCATAGTGCGCAAGGAGGACATCGTTAAAAGGGTCTCGTATGTGGCGAGAATAGCCATAGACGCCGGCAACGGCATGACGCAATCGGAGGTCAACTGCTCTCAGGGACTCAATTGCGTGATTGGGCCCTCGGGCAGTGGCAAAACGTTGCTGCTAGACATTCTGAAGATGAAGCTTAAGGGTAAGCATCTTACCGCTGGAACCTCCAACATCGGAGATTACAGCGGACTCTATGACTTGTCGCAGGTGCATCTGTATGGGTACGATGGTAAGGAGATGGATTCATCGGACGGTTTCGAGGTGATCGAGGGCGAGAACCTTTACAACAAGGTAATCAAGGCATACAGCACCGAAAAGGGAGAGCTCGTCAAGGATATGGGTCTTGACATCGATTCACAGGGGTTCACGGACCTTGTTGCGCGCTTTACGGCAGATATGAACCGTTGCCTGCGGGGCATGGTGAAAGCGGATGAATGCCGAGCTGACGCGGCTGGTTCTTTGGCGCAGGCCAAGAGTGCGGCTCTTTTCATAGCCGCAAACGATGTGAAAAGCGCCGACACCATAGACTACAACCAAGATCCAGGCGACAGTTCTGCCGTTGCAGAGCTCGACGAGAAGATTGCGGCGTGCGTGGATGGGGTGAAGAAGGCTAAGGAGCATTTTGACGGGCTCATCGCGATTGCTGATAAGAATGGCCTTTCGGAGGGGCTCAAAAAACAGCTTATCCGGCTGCGTGACGATTTTTTTGCAGAGCTTGCAATAAAGAAGCTCGATTTGGAAGCATCGCGTTTCTCAAGGCAGTTCGATAAGGACAAAGGGAAGCTCATTTACGAAGCCGTCCAAGCTTATAACGCCAAAGTTAGCGGTCAATACCATCAGGTCAATAAGCAGAGGCAGGTTTTGATCGATAAGCTTTCCGAGCTTGCGGCGGGGCTGCTGGCTGCCAAGAGGGCTGAACTTACTTTGAAGGTTCCAACCCTTTCAAATGTGGAGGTCAGAGGTTCCATTGGATTGGCCAGTAAGAGCGATATCGCGCGTTTGAGTATTCAGGACATCGACTTGGGGATTGGCGAAGAGGGCCGCATCAGGGACATTTTCCACGACAATGTGCGCACAAGGGCAAGCGCAGGCAAGGCCAAGTCGACGGCATTTGTCTTTCCGATAGACCTGACATCGGAGACATCCGTGAGGTCCATGCTCGACGTATTCTTCCGTTCGGGTGTAAAAGATGGGCTGTCCATGGTACTTCCCCTTGACGAGGTCGCGACTTATTCTATCGAGCTTAAAGACGAGAGCGGGAATTACCGGCCTATCGAAGAATATTCTGCTGGGATGCTTAGCAAGATTTACGTTACCTATTTCCTGGACCGCACGATTCAGAATGAAGGCAGCAATACTATCCTGCTCTACGACCAGCCAGAGTCGAACATGGAGAAGGAATTCCTGCTTCGGACGCTCGGTGAAAAGCTGAGGGAATTGAGGAGGGTCCATCAGATTTTTGTCGCGACGCACGAACCCCTGCTCGTTGTTAACGCTGATGCGAACGAGATCATTTTGGCAACGAACGACAAGAGGGTTGACGAGGCGAATTGCGTGACCTATGAGAACCGGTCGTTCGTGGGTGCGCATGGCAAGAGGGAGCTCGTCGAAGGCGTCGCGCGGCTGATAGACGGCGGAACGGACGCGGTTAAGCGTAGGAGTGGAATATACGAAGGGATGACTCACAGATGACGAAGATTTCCGTAAACGAGAAGGGTGAGCTGAGAGTCGATGGCGTGCCAAAGAAGATTGACGATTTGACGCAGGAGTTTTTGGAGAAGCTCGTTGACGACTCACTCGAATCTAAGGTCGACTACGAGATAGAGGGCGACATGCCGCTTGCCAGCTTCTTCGAGACGCTTCGCGACGGGACGAAAGAAGGCTCCGAGCTCAGAAAAGCCAAGGAGGAGCGCGAAAAGAAGGCGGAAGATGCCGTTGCGGCTGGTAAGAAGCTCATCGAGGAGTATGGGGATGTTCCAATAAGCGATGCCAAAAGTGGCCTATTCGATAGATGATTGCGTTATGGGGGTGCGACATGGCTGGTGACGCGATTCATATAATGGACAAGCTTGGCTTGAACCGCGACAGTTTTCTTCAGCGAGACATTTTGGAGCTTGTCAGAAATCCGTTCCGCAGTGCGTGGACGACCGTCTATTCGTCGCATGCCAAAGCGGATGGGACGCCTTCGATTTTTTGTTGCCTTGCAGAAAAGGAGATGCGGGATGAGGTTCTCGCCGGAGTGGACTGGCCCGTCCATGCTGATTCATTCTCTCCCGGCTTCGAGGTGTATGGGGATGATGCTCGGTACATCAGCGGGTCTCGCCCGGGATACACCTTCCTTGTCGCTGAGACATATTTTCATCCTTTGGAACAAGGGCAGCTGCACGTGAACAACGAGTTCGTGCTGCTGTTCAACCTGTATCGCGGCGACGACGGAAACTATTACGACATCGGCGAGAGCGGCGAGCGCCAGCTGGTCGTCTCGATTGGGAGCGAGGTTCGGTTCCGAACGAGCTTCCTGATGAGGTTCATCGCAGCCAAGCAGTTGCTGTTCGTCCAGCTCGTCGATTCGAGGATTGGCAGCGACGAGCACTATCGCACTGATGCTTTCCTGGTGGATGAGGTTGGTCATAGGGGCGATAGCTTTAACTACAAGTTCTGGCTTCAAAGTACGCCGCAAGAAGACTATCTTTTCTCCATGTTATACGCGCGCAGCGTTGTCGACCCTGGGCAACGTGAGGAGTGCAGGATATGGCCTTACGATTGTGAGGATGACTTCTATCCCGAATACCTTATCGTGGAGAACCCCGATGGATCTGAGGTTAGGTTCACATGCGACCCGGATAAACTTGCTGACTACTTTGGAAGCAATCCAGAAGCTCCACATTACCTGACGCCCGTTTACTTCAAGCCTACGGTTCTCGATAAATATCGCAATGATCCTTGTTTCACGGTTTCTGAGCGGCATCTCGATTGCGGGACACAGTGGGGCGTTGAGATAGACAACGTGATTCCTTCGCGTGTCATGGTCTATCTTGGGGATCTTGGGAACTATATGCCGTCTGCGGAGCGCAAGCATTTTCTCGCATTTGAGATGTCGCCGATCGACCAGTCTATTTCCGAAGAAGCGAGGGCGAACGACTTCGGTGCCTTGTGGGTTGAGCCTAGCGGTCCCGTTGCACGGCTCCTCGGCGCTCGGCGAAAGCTTGACGAGGCATGGTGTGACGCATTCGGCGGCGGCCTTTTTCGCAAGCCTCACGCTGACGATTCCGACATGGAGAAGCTGATTCGAATCCCTTCAACGAATGGGCGCGAGGAACTGGATACGGTCGTGATTAACCTTGACAAGTTGCTTGTTGACTATATCGATGAATCGGTATTGCCTCGGTTAGATGCGAAGGGGAGCATCAACAAGTTTGAGAAACAGCTGCGGGATATGGGAATCGATGCTGATATTTCCCCTTTGCGCGATTTGCAGTCCTTGAGGTCGACCAGCACCGCGCATGCCAAAGGGAGGAATTACGATAAGGAAAAGGCCAGATTGCTCACGGGTAATAATCCCGATGACATCGAGAAGCTTGTCAATAGGCTCACTGATATGATGAATGAGATTGCGGATAAGCTTCCAACACATGACTAGGCGAATCAAGCACATGCTTTCGGGGGGGGGCTATTGGCAATCGTAGCCTTCCGCGCTTCTGGCCTGAGCCTCTTTCGAGGTGTGGTCTTCCGCGTCGTTTATTGGCTGTGGTTTGTCTAGGCCTTTTGGCGTGAACTCGTCAGCTTTTGCTTGGTACGGGGATGCGGACAAATAGTTGGACCGAATGAGGTCCGGTTAGGAGTGGACTGGTCAAGGTTTCTTGGACGGAAAAATAAGCTTCTTCAGGCAACATCTCGCTCTAGGTCGCACGGGGCGTTATAGCCGATCGATGAGTGCATCCTCTGCCCGTTGCAGCAGGGGTCGATGTATTTGAGCACGTCCCGCTTCGCCTCCTCCCTCGTCTTGCAACCCTTGCCGCTCGCCAGCTCGCGCTTGAGCGTCTTGAAGAAGGATTCCGCGAGCGCGTCGTCCCACGGGTTGCCCGGCCGCGACATGGATTGGGCGATTCCATGGGACTCGAGGCAGCGCTGGAACGCCCGGAATGCATGCTGGCGGTTCTAGTCGGATTGAGTACTACGAGTTTCATTTTAGGCCGGAGTTCGATTCTGCCGCAGAGGATGAATTCAATTCCTACAAGCATGAGAAAGGCAAGAGGGGCCTGTATATCAAATGTAATGAGATTGCAGATCGGGAACGTGCCGGGGCGAGTTACCTGCAGCATCGCTGCGCTATCTCCAAAAGGAATTCTCGAGCGAATTCATGAACAATCGCATCTCCTTGCTCATAGAAATGAGGGAAAGCGACCCGACGGAAGCCATTGGCAAGTCGAAGGAGCTTATTGAGAGCTGCTATAAAACGATACTTGGAAAGATGCAGATATCCGCGGATAAGAATTGGGACCTAAATAAACTCGTAAAAGAGACGATGAAAGCTCTTTCCATTACTACCGAAACAGTTACTGGAAACAGTAGGGAGGCTAGTATTGTCAGGCAAATACTTGGAAGCCTCAGCGGTCTTGCGACGGGAGTTGCCGAGTTCCGAAACGAGTACGGGTGCGGTCACGGCAGGGAGGCGGGTTTTCTTGCCTTGCCCGTCAGGCATGCCAAGCTCGCAGTGGGTAGCAGCATCACATTAGTCGAATACCTCTGGGAAACCTACAACTGGCGCTCGGGCGGCAATCAGAACTGAGTAGCTCACGTGCGTAGACAAACAAGCCCCTAATTGCCGTTTTCATGAGTGATGGATACAGCCATTGTTGTACAAATCGATTAGACTTGTAAGTGTCTTTTAAAGAGATGGCTGCTCCGAGTTTGAATGCGAAGCAATGTATATTTGGAGGAAGCAATGTTGATGTATTCCACAGTGTTGGATATTGATGAGTCTCTTACTCGCGATGATTTCATACGTCTTGTAATTGAGTGGAATCAGTCGAGCCCACATCAAGATTGCGTGATTCCAGACCTGAAATGGAGCGGGCAAGGCAACATCCGATATGGTGATGGGTCGCTTTGGCTTGGTATTGAGGAATATCGTAACCATAATACCGTTGCAATTCGTTATGAGATGACGAATGCAGAGGGTGTTGTCTGGGATACCGATTTCGTCATGAACTTCGATGAAATGAGAATGGCAATTCAGCTCGATCGAAGCCTTACTGAAGGAGCTCAGGTCGAGGACTATCGTTTTTCTGTGCCTTATTTTGTGACGTTGTTAATCGAAAAGGGGTATCTGAAAGACGATTGCGGTCTTCCTGTTTTGAGAGATCCTATTAACATCACAAGTGACAATGTTGATTTGATTGCTTCAATTGTTAACCATGAGAGGCGGTTCAACCTTCCGGTTATCTATATCTCAAAGACATCAACGAATCATGTTCTGGCGAATGCAAACAAGATTTGCAGCAGCTTGAAGGGGGTTGCTCACGTGTTGCTGGAAGAGAACTGTCAGCTTGATTCGGCTATAAGAACTGCATGCGGTGACCAGAACGAATACTTAGGCGCAGTTGGCGTTTATTTTCCGAACGGTGATCACAAAAGACTCTTGCCAAAAAAGTATTGCAACGATAGTGGCCTATTCGCTAATAGAATTATTCGAATAGTTCTGCAGTATGCAAATGCGCAAAAGACGGATTCATCGTATACCTGGGCTGGCGTGACGTATTCTCTTTTGAACGATCGCAAAAGTGCGGCGGATTATGCACGTCAAGTGGCCGAGAATCAGAGGGAAGAGTACGTAGATGCATTTGATCAGGAAAATAAAGAACTCCATCAAAAGGTTGATGAATTGACAGCGAAGAATGCATCATTAGACGCGGAAGTTCGTGGGCTTAGAAGAAAGCTGAATAATGCTGAAGGGACCCCGCTTCTTGTTTACGGTGAGGAAGAAGAATTCTTTCCAGATGAAATTAAGGAAATGATTCTTGAAGAGCTAGAAAAGCGCGCTAACAACCTTAGCTCCGGGACGCGTAGGGCTGATGTTCTGAATGATGTTTTGGAAGCTAATCCTGTTCAGGGCAGAAGCGATCAGAGGAGATCAAATCTGCGAAACACACTAACGGATTACAGTAAGATGTCGCCTACCAAGAAGCGCCAGCTTCAGGATCTTGGATTCGAGATTGACGAAGATGGGAAACACTACAGTCTGTCATATTACGGAGACAGCAGGTACTTCACTACTCTCCCAAAGTCTGGCAGCGATTGGAGGGGAGGCAGAAATTCTGCATCAGATATCATCCAGAAGCTGATGTAGCCTTCTACGGTGAGGGTCACTTCCTTTCAAAGCCGTCTTGATTTGTCTTGCTTGCGCCAACTTTCCCAAGGCTACTCACTCGGACGCCGCGCAGCGGCAGTGAGCCGATTGTTGATGTAAGCCGCCTCGTTTGAATATCGCCGAACACGGGGCGGGCGGCGGTTCGCGCTCCGGTGTCATGTATGCGCTCGGGGCGCGGGCGCATGTTCGTTAATGGGCTCGGGCGGATCGCCTCTTCGCCTGGGTGCGCTTTTGCTGGTTAAATCTAAGGAGGTTTGAGCATGGCTGACGAGACGGACTCCGAGAGGAAACTATGCAAAATTGTCTACTTTGACGAGGGGTCTGCCACAGACTTCGTGCAAATTGTGCATGGCGGTGGTCTCACGACCACGACTGAATTGTTCGAATCCGGCGAGGACAAGGGCTCTGCCGCTGTTGGTGCCGAGGCGAAAGTCGGCCTAAGCGCTTTGCTTCACGGTCTTCTTGGCGCTAAGGTATCGGTTGGCGTGGACGCTTCTCTTTCCACGTCGCTTGATTCGGGCGAGAGGCGAAGAGCATCATTACGAACACGTTGTTGACGGACTTTCTTGCTTGCGTTTCTCCTTCCGATGATTCGTCGATCCATATTTTCGAGGGCTATGACATTGGTCCCGTCAGCAATTCGATGTCGAGCTTCATGCTCTTGACTCCGTATTTGGGCATGCTGCGCAGCGGGAGTTCGGTCTCGGCCGGGGACTTTGCCATATCTTTGAACCGGATAGACGACGCTATCAAGAAGGGGAAGGGCTACTATGAGTTTCTTGCCGTCAGCAAGAACAATAAGAAGGACAGGCGGCTTCTCAGGTTCAACGGATCGGCGCTGAAGAACAATTACAAGCTTCCCGATTTAACCAAGATGGATCTGCTCTTTTACGCCGTAAAGGTGGGGAAGACGCGCATCGCCGATTTGGACGTTGAAAGCGAGCTCGAGTTTGTCGGAAGCTCAGGCATGCCGAAGAACCCGGATTACCCGGTATCGAGCGCGGCCGCTGACGACAATTCGGCGTCCGATGATGGGGAACTTGACATGTATGATGTTATTTTGGCGGGTGTGAAGAGCGATGATTGATAGAGCCATTCACGTATTCACGGGTAGCGACAAAGATTTTGAGCATTTCATCGGAGAGCGAATCGGCGAGGATGAGGTCACGATTACCTATCTTGAGCTTATCGGCGATTACAACGCGAAGATTCGTGCCACGTCGGAATATGCGACGAACGATCTTTCGCATATTCACGATCGGGTCGACAACGTGGTGGTTAGATCCGCCGATTTCGGTTCGGTTGTGAGCCATGTCATCAGCAACTTCGCGCAAATTGCCTCCATGGGGTGCGACTTCGGTGCTATGTATATTCAGAACCCGCCCCGCCAGACGCTCAAATCGCTTGAGGCGATGTACCCTGGTATGATTGACTACTCGGGGACTGAGTACGTGAAGATAGGGAAGAATACCGTTCTTAAGGTGCACGATAAGCTTAAGGAGGCTGTGCTCGGGCAGGAGGACTGCAAGGTTGAGCTCGACCTAAGCCTGTATCGGCTTTCCGTGATGGGGGACGAGAAGCCAGTGGTCCTGTTGTTCTACGGACCCTCCGGCGTTGGCAAGACCGAGACGGCGAAACAGTTGAGCGACGCCATGGGCGGGGGTTTGACCAGAATCCAGTTCTCGATGTTCCAAAACCAGGAGGCGTTCGACTACGTCTTCGGATCAGAGCACTCCAAGGGCAGTTTTGCCCGAGACCTCCTAGGCAGGGAAACGAATGTCGTCCTTCTAGACGAATTCGACAAAGTGAATCACGGATTGTACAACGCCTTCTACGAGCTCTTCGACGAGGGCGTGCTGACCGACACGTACTACAGGGTGGAGATGGGCAATGCACTTTTTGTTCTGACAACGAATTTCGAGTCCGAGAAAGAAATCAAACAAGCATTGGGCCCCGCAATGTTCTCGCGCATAAGTGCGTGCATAAAGTTCAACGATCTGACTGTTGATGAAAAGAGGGCGATTGTTGACAGACACTTCGACTACGTTATCGGCCTTCTCGACGATGACGATGCCAAGGTGGTTAGCGACAGGGATGTACGGGGGTGGTTTCTCCGCAACGCCGCTCACTATGACAACGTGAGAATCATGAAGAACAAGATTGAGCGGGCGGTTTTCGGGGTGCTCACCGAGCGGCTCATCAATGGTTTGGAGGATGAGTAGCATGCAGATGTTGAAGCCCCTGCGAACGACCGATGGTATCAACAAGGGCAAGCGAGGCCTAGGAAAGGCGTGGCTTGCGAAGGACGAGGCCCACCGTGAGCTTCTGCTCGATTGCGTTCTGAAAGTTAACTACAGTGTCCAGGACTTCAACAAGACTATTGAGAACGGTTTTAGCGGCTCGCCTAAGGACGTTGCCTAAGGACGTTGTCTAAGGACGTTGTCTACCTGATTGTGCTTGCGGATTGGATCAGGGACTCCTATCGACGAATCAAGGATTGTTTGCGCGATGATGTCGCAAACGGGTTCGCTTTCTCTGACGCAGCTCAACTTGACTGCTATTGGAAATTCTTCAAAGCGATACGTTCTGCGATTGTGGCGCACCCTGTGGGCTCCAGCCAGCACCGTGACTACGGATTCGGTGGTAATCGCATTTGCGTCGATATCCGTAGTAAGTCGTTTCTGGATGCTTTTCCGATGGCGAAATTGTCCCGTCTGCGTATAGATGGAATCGAGGACGCTGAGTACGTACGAGATGAAGATGTCGTGCTGGCGACGTATTCAATCGATTTTGCCGAGAAAGGCAAGCTGCATTTTCAAAGAGTCTGCCTAGATATGGCTGACGTTCGCGATGCTGCGGAACTTTACATTGATGCGCTTTATGAGCTCGACCATTATGTTGCCGGACTGAAAATGAGGGACTTCCAATAAGACGTTAATTGCGGTGCCGCCGATGTTGGCGAACATCTCACAAGGTAGGGGATGCGGATGTGTTCAAATACATCGAGCTCTACCGCAACAGGCGGAGGATGCGCTCATCGATCGGCTATAACGCCCCGTGCGATCTAGAGCGAGATGTTGCCTAAAATACTTATTTTTCCGTCTAAGAAACCTTGACCACTCCAACCTAACCGAACCGATTTGGTCCAACTATTTGTCCGCATCCCAGTATGTTCATTTTTAAGTTACCACCCACAATTTGCTGGCGCAATGGGACGAGGAGCGAAACGGGTCCCTCAAGCCGTCCGACGTCTCGCGTTGCGATCCTGCCCGAGTATGGTGGCGCGGATCGTGCGGCCACGTCTGGCGCGAGAAGGTGAGCATGCGCTCCATGCGCGTCGACGACAGCTGCCCGTACTGCAAGAACCGCAAGCTGCTGCGCGGCTTCAACGACCTGGCCACCGCGCATCCCGAGCTCGTGGCTGAATGGGATTTCGAGCGCAACGGCGACCTGGGACCCGACGGCATCGTCTCCGGCAGCGCGAGGAGGGTCTGGTGGAGATGCGGGCGTGGGCACGCATGGCGGATATCCGCCTACAACAGGACCGGCGGCGCCGACCGCGGTTGCCCCTACTGCGGCGACCGCAAGGTGCTGAAAGGCTACAACGACCTGAGGACGACGCATCCCGAGATCGCGAGGGAGCGGGACAAGGAGCGCAACGGCGACTTGAGGCCGACCGACGTGATCGCCGGCTCCAACAAGCGCGTCTGGTGGAAGTGCAAGGAGGGCCACGAGTGGTCCGGCCTCATAGCGAACCGGGTGCGCAGGGGCAAGGCGGACCCGGGCTGCCCGTACTGCTCGGGGCGCAAGGTGCTCGCCGGCTACAACGACCTGGCCACCACGCATCCCGACATGGCGGCGATGTGGCACCCGCGCATGAGCAAGTGCTTGGAGCCCACCGGCGTGCAGGCCATAAGCCGCAAGCCCGCATGGTGGCGCGGCGAGTGCGGCCACGTCTACCAGATGGCCGTCCGCGACAGGGTGGGGGCCAAGCCGGGCTACTGCCCGTACTGTTCGGGGAGGAAGAGGCCCGAGAGGCCGATAAGGCTCGACTAGCCCTCGGCCCCTCGGCGAGGAAGGAATGGGGGAGGCGTCGGTGCCTCCTGCCTATAGGCGTGATTTTGCGACTATTGGACTGTGCGGCTATGCGTGGCGGTTATGAGGGTCCGCATCGTTTTCGATGGCTGCTTGGGTTGCGGGCGCATGGAGACGTGGAGAGGATGAGCGGATAGACCTAGGAAGGCTATGGCGGCTCCGGTGGTGAGGCGGCTTGCAGCAATCAGATGCAAGCCGCCTCATTTATTCGCAAACTATCCCAGGGTCCCCGGGAAATGCGTCGACACGAATGTGGCTAGGGCTACGACATGCGTCGCGAAGGACGAGCAGTCGTTGAAACCCTTGAGGCTGTTCATGATCGTTTTGACGATTGAGGGTTTTGGCTGCGCGTCGGACAAGGCCTCGTTCATGGCCTCGTTCATGGCCTCGATGGTTTCCAGGGCGGTTTGCTGCCTATCGGCATCGAGCTCGCTTGCCGACTTTTTCAGGTCTGCCAGGATCGTCTTGAGCTCTTCGGCCGTCGCGCCGTTCGTCTGGTTTGCCGTGACCGATGCGTTGTCCGTCGCCATGACGGCCACGGCGCCGCCATGGTTCCCGAAATAATTGAACTGCGAGACGTTGCTGTCGAGGCCCATTTCTATTCCCTCCAATGTGAGCGCGCGGTTAACGCCCGCCACCAAGCGTCGGGCGACTTCTTCGAGGAGGTTTTTCGCCATATCATCGAACTTCTTCGAGCCGTGCGCATAGCCATAGACCAGGAAGCTGCCGTTGCACGCATGCTGATCTACCATTGCCTTTAGCAGAAGATAGACGACGGCTGATTCGCTTTTGTACTCTGGCGGGAATGGGCCGAGCGCCGAACGCCCGTTTCTTGAGGCGTTTCCAAGCATTTCGATTGCGTCGAACCCATCTGGCGTATGGTTTGCCACAATATCGTCGATGAATGCCTTGGTGATGGGCTCGCCTTCGATGAAACGGAGGTATCGCGTGATTGCCGTTTCCAGCTCGTTGTAGTTTGCGTGTAAAAGGGCGTTTGCTTCCGAGTTGTGCTCGAAGAGGAGCTTCTTCAGCGTCGTCTTGCTATCGTTCATTGAATTGTCCTATTCCGCAGAGTGGGCACGTGTAAGCCGACATGGTGAGGGCCGGTGAGACCTTGGCTTCCCGTCCGCAATCATGGCAGGTTGCGATCTGCAGGGCTTCAATCGCCGCCCTGATTGGTGTCTCCGGCTCCCTTTCGCGATTGGCTTTGACCTCGAATCGAATGAGGCTGCCGCTGTTCTTCTTTGCAAAGGCTTGCAGCTGTTGGGTAATCGCGACCATCGCGTAGTTGCTTGTTTTCGCGAGAGCAAGGTCGATGACGTCTTGAGTGAGGAAGTTGCTGTCGCTCAGGCCGCAGGAAGGGCAATAGATATCCAGGGTTTCGTCGGAATCGATATCCTCGGCGGTGAGCTTGAACAGTTCGCCGCAGTGCGGGCATCGCAGCAGGATGAAGCCGTCGTCGTCGCACGGTATCCTGATTTCGAAGCACGTCTCTTCCAAGCGGCCTCCTTTGGTTCGTTGCATACGTTTCGCATTTTACTTAGCAAATTGGAAGAGTCCACAGCTTAGGGGCGCGGTTTTACGTTCAGCGCCGATGCTCATGCGCGGCGTAAATCGTGGTGCCGCTGCCGCGCAAGCGATATGCTCGCCTAGCGAACAGCTCTGGCGTTTGTGCCTGCGGCTGATGCTTCTTCGCAATATGCTCCCAATACGCTATGCCATTCCGTTATCCATTGTAATTATAGCGGCGGTCGAGGCATTCGTCCTTAGCTGCGAGCTAAGCCGGTGTTGCTCGTCGATGCTTTAAAGCCTCGCGATTTGTTCAGATTTGCCGTTTCGCTAAATCGCTGGGTTTGTGTATGTGTCGATGTTGATGCGAAGAATCGTCCCATTGGGAATCTGTCCCAATGGGACGATTCTTTATCCGATTTGGAGGCAGCTTTTCGGATCTGGTTCATCGTCGATGATGGTCGGAATGAGCTGCGAAAGTCTGGAGGTTCAAGCTCCAGGAAACAGGTAGTTCAGCTATCTAGCCGGAGCATTTCTGCAGGTAATCTTGTTTTTTCGTCTTGACAAAAGGGATGACGCTTATCGGACCGCGTCCGGAACGCCCGGCGTTCTGCGCCGAGTTCGAGAAGCGTATCCACGGCTGGCATTATCGCACCATGGTGACCCCGGGCCTTTCCGGTCTGGCCCAGGTGACGGGTGGTTACGACTTGCTTCCAAAGGAGAAAGTGGTGCTTGACCTGTAGCAGGGCGTTGAGCGTCTCCTGCACGGTTTCCCTCACGAGCTCGCGAAGGTCCGACTTCAACGGCTCCTCGTCGACTGATGCTATGTTGGCGGACATGGTTGCGACGCCTTCCTCGGTACGTTTTTATGCTTGGTCGCTGAAAATCATACCGATGGCTGACGACCATGTCTTTTTCATTCCTAGACGCATTCGGCTTTCAATTTGCGAAAGAAATATTACGTTATCTCGCCGGCTGCTCCCGCATGCTTTCTGCTGGACTCTCCATTGCGGTCCTCGTCCTTTCCAAGAATCCGGTATGTCGCAATTCCAGATTCTAGGGCGAAGACCGTTTCGGCTTGCTTTGCTTACGTCAACTTCTCCGACGCGATTTCCTGTTTGGATGAACTTGCGAATCGAATGCAATGAAGCCTTCGCGTCCCTTTACCTTTTCGGTGGGTGGTATTGAAAACTTATGGGTTCACATGTACTATCTCAATTAGTCATTTACCCAGAGTTTATGACGCGGCCTGCCTCGGAGCCCGGAATCCGGGGCATTTTTGATTATTTGCCCCAAGTCCCAACGTTAACGCCAATCGCTCTGATTTGTTTGTCCACATAGCCTTTGTTGCTGGGGAACGCAGTTCTAATTCTGTACTTTTCTTCAAGCTCGTCCATTACCACAACGAAGTATTCGAATCCGATTTCGATAACGACAAGGTTCCTTCTAACCACTGTCTTCCCGCCTCTATAGTGTGGGACGCGGTAAACCCTCGACTGCACTGCTCCTGTGATTGCTTTCGCAATCACAGGTAAAGCTCGCGCACGGCATTCGACAAAATCTATATCGTGTTCCATCGCGGGATCATACCTGTTTGAGCTTCCTGAGATGATATGAGTGAAGGTTTCTTCGGTGAAACCTCTGACGGTTTTGCCGTCCGCTGCAACAATGCATGTGTCTGCGAGATTCTTCCTGTAGAATTCCCAACATTGATCGATTTTCTCGTTGTCGTTGGAGCATTTTGAAAAATCGAGATAGCCGTCGGATCCGATTGTGTACGACATCAATTACTCTCCGAATAAGAAAACGTTGAATTTGCGCTCACATTGCACAGTGGGCTGGTTTATCCGCGATCTTCCCAAGAGCTTAGCAATATGACTACATAGTTCCGATTTGAAGGGACTAGCATTGGGGAACTTGGTCGGATCGGCATGTCTGTTCTGGGCGTACCCAACGGCACCGATTAATAGATCTGCAATTTGCACTGGAACGCATTCTCTCGACTCGACTTCTTCTGCGCAGGCGATTGTGGCAGTCTCAGGGACATCGCGCATTACTTTTTGCTTCAAAGTTGGGATACGGCCGTTTCGGGAGTTTTTTTTCCGGTCGAGATAGATATGGTAAATGTTGTCGGAGGCCATCCAGTGCGAGAGGAGTTGGTGGTAGACGACATAGAACGCGTCTTCATCGTCTCGGCTCCAGAGATTCCTCTTATTTGCCATAACGCATCGAAAAACAATGCGATTGGAATTTGCGAACCAGTCTACGATTTCCATATAGAAGTCGGCTTTGCTTTTAGAGACCGTTTTCCACCCAATTTCTCCAGAGATTCCATGTCTAGCTTTCAATCGCTCAATATCAGATACGATGTCTGCCTTGTCTTCGCGCAGGCACTTGACTGCCCCTATAACAAGGTAGGAATCCTGGTTATTTGAGTAGCGACTTTCATCGCAATAGATGTTCGCAATTTGAGTCATATGCATTCTTTCGGTTCACTTAGTTATTCTTGGGAATTATACCAGCTTCTTCGCTATCTATAGTTTTCTGGGTGAAGTGTATCGAACGCACACTGGGTGCCGTCAACAGTTTTACGCACTTTTGGGTAGCCGCTGGCACGGCTACTCCTTGAGCGGAGACGCGTCCAAGTTGCGGCGGGAGCCCCCATTCGCTGTCGGCGACGTACTTCAGGCGGGCGGCCACCAGCATCAGCGCAGATTTCCCGTCGGGGA
>OLPR01001533.1_pt1 | contig 18822 bp, 17 predicted proteins | sample 1672761 | NCBI WGS metagenome assembly OLPR01 (sample SAMEA3136721, study PRJEB25190) | human gut metagenome | biome: human gut; feature: human-associated habitat; material: faeces | place: Austria | collected 2013 | reverse complement strand
TCCATGCTGATGCACTTTGCGCCTGAGGCGTAAAGTGCGTCAGCCGGAACAGAAAGAGGGATGGATGATGAATACAATCGCCTACAAATGCCCCTGTTGTGGTGCACCGCTTGCATACAGCAATGCGAGCAATCGCCTGGAATGCGCCTCATGCGGCAATAGCTACGATATAGAGGCCATTGAAGCCATGAATCCCGACCAAGGGAATGACGGCGTGCAGTTTGCGATGCCGACGGATACCTTTCAGCCAGGCGATGCTGAAGCGATGCAGGCTTACATCTGCAAGAGCTGCGGTGCGGAGCTGATGACCGAAGGCACGACCACAGCGACGGAGTGCCCGTATTGCGGCAGCCCGACGATCCTCCCGGATCGCATCGAGGGCGGCGTAAAGCCGGAGTTGGTTATCCCCTTCACCGTGACCAAGGAGCAGGCCCAGCAGGCATTTGATGGCTATTTCAAGGGCAAGCGCCTGCTGCCGAACATCTTCCTGCACACGCGCAACCGCATTGCGGAAATACGCAAGCTCTACGTCCCGTACTGGCTGTTCGATTGTGATGCGCACGGCAGCGTCGTCTATGACGCCGAAAAGCAGCAGACGGAGCGCAAGGGCGAATGGGAGATCACCCGCATCAAGCACTACATCGCGCACCGCGAGGGAAGCATGTGCTTCGAGAACATCCCCGTAGACGGCAGCGAGAAGCTGGACAACCGGATCACGGAGTCGCTTGAGCCCTACGATCTGAGTGCCGCCGTGCCGTTCAAGCCCGCCGTGCTCGCCGGCGCTTTGGCCGATCATGCGGATGTGGACGCCAAGGCCTGCGAGCGGCGCGCGGTGGAACGCGTGGAAACCAGCATCTCCGACGCCCTGCGCGGCACGGTGAACGGCTATTCCCGCGTGACGGAGCGCAGCAAGAGCATCTCTGCACAGGGTGGAAAGGTCACGCCGGTGCTGATGCCCGTGTGGCTCATCACGACGGAAAAGGAAGGCAAGGCCTACACCTTTGCCATCAATGGACAGACCGGCAAGCTGACCTGCGACGTTCCTGCGGACAGGAAGAAATCCCTCGCATGGGGCGGCGGCGTGTTCGCGGGCGTCCTTGGGCTGAGCGCGCTGGCGCTGGGGCTGGCGGATCAGCTGGCCAGCGGCACACTTCTGCTGGCGGCCATTTTGGCGGCGATCGTCGCGCTGATCGTTGTCGGTTGCCTGCGAGGGCAACTCAAGCAGGCGGCGCAGCAGAGCGCGGCGGGCGGCTATGTCCGGGAGGGCTCCTTCCATCTGGACGTGAACGCCGACCATTTCCTCTATGAAAGCACGACAAAGCGGAAAATTGAAGACAATACGCAGAAGAAATAACGGGAGGAATCGCTATGGGACTGATTTCGGCTGCATTGAGCGCGGCGGGCGGAACGCTTGCCAGCCAATGGAAAGAGTATTTTTACGTGGACGCCCTGCCGGATAACGTGCTGGCGACGAAGGCAGCGAAAAAGGTAAAGGCCCGCTTCGGCGGCAGCCGGCATGAGGACGACAATGTCATCTCGGACGGCAGCGTCGTCGCCGTGGCCGACGGCCAGTGCATGATGATCGTGGATCAGGGAAAAATCGTCGATTTCTGCGCCGAGCCGGGCGAGTATGTCTTTGAACAGGGCGGCGAACCCAGCATCTTCTACGGGCCGTTCAATGGCGAGAAGATGAAAGCCGTTCTGAAAACCACCTTCGACCGCCTTTCCTTCGGCGGTCAGGCCGGCAGGGATCAGCGGGTCTATTTTTTCAACACCAAGGAGATCCTGGGCAACAAATACGGAACGCCCAGCCCGGTTCCCTTCCGCGTGGTGGACGGCAATATCGGCCTGGACGTGGATATTTCCATTCGCTGTTTCGGCGAATACAGCTATCGCCTGACTAACCCGATGCTGTTTTACACGAACGTCTGCGGCAATGTGGAGGGCGACTACACGCGCGAGCAGATCGACAGCCAGCTCAAGAGCGAGCTGCTGACCGCGCTTCAGCCCGCGTTCGCAAAGATTTCCGAGATGGGCGTCCGCTACAGCGCGCTGCCGGGGCATACCACGGAGATCGCCGCCGCGCTCAACGACGTGCTCTCCGAAAAGTGGGCGGATCTGCGCGGCGTGGAGATCGTATCCTTTGGCATAAACTCCGTCAAAGCCTCTGAAGAGGACGAGGCGATGATCAAGGAACTGCAAAAGAACGCCGTTTTCCGCAATGCGAACATGGCGGCGGCGCATCTGGTGGGCGCGCAGGCGCAGGCCATGCAGGACGCCGCGAAAAATCAGGGCGGCGCGTTCACCGGTTTCATGGGCATGAATATGGCCCAGCAGGGCGGTGGAATCAATGCCGCGCAGCTGTTCCAGATGGGCGCGCAGCAGCAGGCGCAAGCTCCGCAGCAGAGCGCGCCGGTTCAGCCGGGCGCGAACGCATGGAAGTGCGCCTGCGGCGCGACGGTTACCGGCAAGTTCTGCCCAGAATGCGGCGCGAAGAAGCCCGAGCCCGCGCAAGGCTGGACGTGTTCCTGCGGCGCGGTCAACACCGGCAAGTTCTGTTCGGAATGCGGCGCGAAGCGCCCGGCAGGCGCGCCGGTCTACCGCTGCGACAAGTGCGGCTGGCAGCCTGCCGACCCGATGCACCCGCCGAAATTCTGTCCCGAATGCGGCGACCCGTTCGACGAGAGTGACCGCGTATAATGAATGCCGATCCGCTTTTACGCTGTTCGAAATCATGGAGAAGGTAAAAGAACGAAGGCCCCAACGCAAATTGGCAGTGCTTCTTATGCTCGCATAGAAAGCTGTAGATGTTCCGAACGCTCAAAACCACTTTCTTCCCAGCCTGCGATTTTTTTCGCAGGCTTTTTTTGTCCGCTTTTCTTTGTTAGGCAGGAGTGTTTCTTTCCGCTTTTGGGCACCCACTGGGTTTTATAAAAGCGAAGAGAGCGCCGTTACAAGAGTCCTCTCTCAAAACCAAATAGAGAGGGGTGAAGCCGGTGGGATCCTCCTCTTCAGCCCAGCAGGAAGCCGTGATGATGTTTGACAGCTACTGCAAAACCGTCATCATGAATTGTGCCAGACGTTATTGGAAGAGGGAGGCGAAGCGTTCTGAACACGAATACCTTGTAACAGATGAACAGCTTGCTGGACATCCTGCAAACAAGGACGATTTTCTTGAACAGTAGCGGTATTTTGTGTCGCACATAGCCAGCAGGATAGATCGGTTCATTGGTGTTGCGATCAAATCGCAGACATCCCGATTCACCGTATCTTTCCTTTTCATATTTCGTTAGCTCTCTGCCGTGTTTGGCTAATCTGCTTTCTTTCTGACCTCTCAACCGATTTGTTAGAACAGTCATAACTGCACGATTTACCTTCCGGAAGTCGGCTGCTACAAGGGTTGCCAACTGATAATAATTGTGCATTCCCGTTACCATACTGTTGTATAGCTGAACTTCTCGAAATTCTCCATATTTTTCACGTGGAGAGGCAATTCGTTTTGCCTGCTCTATTAGCTGAGTACATTTATGCGCCAAGTTTTTGTCTGCTACATGAGACTTGATAACCTGTTTTCCCTTCTTGGGCATTACCTTGATTTTGAAACCCAAGAAGTCCGTATAATGGCGTGATACATTGACAACCTTTGTCTTTTCCTCCGATATTTCTAACTTTAGCCTGTCGTGCAGCCATTGCGTCACTGCAATTTTTGCCTTTTCAGCGTCAGTTTTCTTTCGGCAGAAAATACGAAAATCATCAGCATATCTCACAATATACATCTCTTTCAGCCGCGTTGTTTCTCTGGCACGCTTAAACCCATAGCTGTGATTAGGTGTTCCACAACGTGTTGTACGCACCTTATAGGACAGCACAGTCGGATGATTTGTCCACTGGTCTTCGATCCAGTGATCCAGTTCATTTAACACAATGTTTGCCAGCAACGGTGAGATGATCCCTCCCTGAGGAGTTCCTTTCTTGGGTGTAATCATTGTTCCGTTTTCAAGCCGAATGGGTGCGCTCAGAATTCTTTTTAGCACGAAAATGAGATGTTTATCATGTATTCCCAGCGACCAAATCTGCCGTATGAGCTTACTATGGTTGACATTGTCAAAGAATCCTTTGATATCAAACTCAATGACGTAATGTAACTTTATTTGCTGCATCAGCTTTTCTACCGCGGCTATTGCGTGTTCTGCCGAGCAGTTGGGTCTGAAACCATATGAATTGATTGAAAACTTCGCTTCACAGATTGGCTCCATAATCTGTTTGATACACTGTTGTATAAGTCGATCCCAGATACATGGTATTCCGAGTGGGCGCGTTTTCATTGGATCGTATGGTTTGGGAATATCCTTACGCCGTACAGGTTTCGGGCGATAACCGTGAACCGTACCCTGTATATAATACCGGACATTATTCACGACTTCATCGGGTGACAGTTTCCCGATAATTTGCCGCATGATATTGGTCTCCTCCCGCTGCACTGCATGACAATTTCCTTTTCCTCGCACATCGGGGTCATGGACATTACGCCATACAATGCGCCGGAAGTCAACGGCACAGGAGAAGAGTTATCTATTCTGATGCGGTCGCCGTGGCTACATACAAAAAAGATTTTGCCTTGTTGGGGCTTTTTTTCACAGCCCCTTTCACTATGAAACCGGATTACATTACGAAGCCCAGAACGCCGTACAGCACCAACGAGATCGCCGCCATGATCAGCACGTAGGGCATCTGCGTCTTCACGTGATCGATGATGTCGCAGCCGCTCGTCGCGCAGGACATGATCGTCGTGTCCGAAATGGGAGAGCAGTGGTCGCCGAAGATTGCGCCGCCGAAGATTGCGCCGGCGACCAGCGGAATGTTCGTACCCATATTGATCGCCATCGGCAGGCAAATGACCGACATGATCGCCATCGTGCCCATCGAGGTGCCGGTTGCGAACGACAGCAGCATGCACAGCAGGAACGTCAGCGCCGGCAGCAGCGCGGGCGTCAGCAGGCTTTCAAACACGCTGGTGAGGTAATTGCCGGTATCCAGCGATTTGACCATCGTGCCCATCGTGAAGCCGAAGAGCAGCACGGCCGCGACCGGCAGCATCGAGCCCATGCCCTTGAACATCTCGGAAATGACCTGATCGACCGTAAAGATCTTTTCAATTACGCACATCGCGCACGCCGCAACAACCGCCAGAATGCAGCCCCAGAGCAGCGCCTGCATGCCGGAGCCCTGCGTGGGATTGCCGTTGCCGGTGATCATCAGCACGCCGAGGATCGTGAGAATCAGCACGCCCATCGGAAGCAGCATGTTGATCGCGCGGGATTTCGCGTTCTTCGCAACCTTGCCGGTTTCGGAAACGCCGCTGCCCTTGCCGGGCGCGTCGAGCATGCCGGTTTCCTCCGCACGCTTTTCCGCCGCGCGCATCGGGCCGATGTTGATGTTGAAAATGCATACCAGCAGCGTTCCGAACACTGCGAGAATGCAATAGAAGTTCAGCGGAATGGATTTGATCAGCACGGAGATCGCATCGGCCTCCGGAACGCCGCCGGACGTGAGATAGCCGATCATCGAGGCGAGCCAGCCGCTCAGCGGGAACAGCACGCACCACGGCGTGGAGGTCGCGTGAATGATGAACGCCGCTTTCTCGTGCGGAACCTTCAAAGCGTCGTTAACCGGGCGGGAGACGGAGCCGGTGACCATGCAGCTCAACGAGCCGGACGTGAAGATCACGATGCCGAGCAGCCACGTGAACAGGCAGGAACCGCGCTTGGATTTGATCAGCGCGCGCTTGTTGACCATCGCCTCGGTAAAGCCGTCGATGCCGCCGGAGACTTCGATTAAGTGAATCAGCGCACCGATCAGCAGGAAGGACATCAGCACGATCGTATTCGAATTGCTTTCAAACGTGTGAATGAAGGAATAGAACGTGCCGTTCAGACCTTCGAACACCGCGCCGCCGCTCAGAATGAACGAGCCGGTCAGAATGCCCAGCAGCAGCGCTGCGAATACGTTTTTCGTAAGCAGCGCCAGAAGAATCGTGAGAATTGGGGGAACAACCGACCAAAATCCATATTGCATTTTTGTTTTCCTCCTTTTTTATTTACGAACGCTCTTGCCGAGGCGACCGCTGACGATGCGGCAGTCCTTTGCAGCAATTTCGCCGCCAATCAGAACATAATCGATGCCGACGGGGGGCAGCACAGGTTCTGCGAACGTCGCGCAATCGGCGATTTTTTCCGGATCAAAGATCACGATATCCGCGTCCGCGCCCGCATTCAGCCGTCCCTTCGAGGAAAGCCCAAGCCGATTTGCCGGCATCGCGGTCATGCGCGCAATCGCGTCCGAAAGCGTGAGCTTGCCACGGCGCGCGAATTCGGCGATGAGCCGCGGGAATGTTCCCGCCGCGCGCGGATGCCCTTGACCGTGCGACATGATGCCGTCGCTCGCGAGCATTACGTTCGGATGATTGAATGCGTAATCAACGTCCGCTTCCTGCATCACATAGCAGACCGTCATGCATTCCGGCATATCGCGGCGCATTTCTTCGAAGGTTTCCTTCGTGCAGCGCGTGCCCTTGTATTTGCCCTCACAGAGCTCGATCGCATCGTAATCGCAATGGTAGCGCTCGAGCCAGCCGGGATCGTAGGTCGTTGAGCCGATCGTGGTCGAGAACGCGTAATACGGATAGCAGTCGCAGGCGACGTCCAAACCGTTTGCGCGCGCTTCATCTACCATTTCGAGGAACGATCGCATCTGACCGAAGCCTGCCATGCTGCCGATGTGGGAAATCTGCGTCGGAAGTCCGAGCGCTTTGCCCGTGTCCATCAGCTCGCGCGCCGCATCGTAAATTTCTTCAGCATCCGAGCGCACGTGCGCCGCGATCATCTTGCCGTCCTTTTTGCAGGGCTGAGCCGTTGCGATCAGCTCTTCGGAATCAATGCCCGGCACGTAGCGAATGCCGTAGGAAACGCCGAGGCAGCCGCGATCGAGCGCGCGCGCAATGCGCTTTGCCATGTCCATGCGCTGCAACTGCGAGGTCGGGCCGTATTTGTCCATTGCGCCCGCCGTTTCACGGAAATAAGCGTGTCCGGCGAGCATTGCAACGTTCACCGGTGCGCCGTCGCGGTCGACCAGATCCAGATAATCGCCCGGATCACAGCAATTCAGCCCGCAGTTTCCGCCCAGCGCGGTCGTAACGCCCATGCGCAGCATACAATGGAAAATGGATTTCTCCTCGTCGGAATAGATTTTGCCGTCCGCTTCCACGGGGTCTTCGTGCATATGAATGTCGATAAAGCCCGGACAGACGATCTTGCCGCTCGCGTCGATCACAGTATCCGCTTCCGGCATTTCGCGCGTTGCGCACGCGATCTTTCCATTTTCAATCAGAAGATTCAGACGGCTGTCGATCCGGTTCGCAGGATCGATCACACGGCCTGAATGAATCAGCATTTTCATTTTCTCACCACCCTAATACCCATTATACTAAAAAAAACGCTGTATAATAGCGCATAAACGCCTAAAAACCATGAAAAAAATGCTTTTTTTGCAAAAACAACGCCGAACCCGGCATCGAATGCGGGCTCGGCGTACAAAATGCAGCGATCAGAACTTGCCCTTACGGGAATTCTGCTCCAGCTTCTTGAGCTTGTTATAGCTCAGACCGTGCATCACCAGATTCAGGCAGATCAGAAGACCGATGAACACACAAACGCCGATGATTACGATGTATGCGGTTGTTCCCTGCGGCAGCGCTGCAAGCGAAACCGGCAGCGTGGAGGTCAGGTAAGTGCGGGTGAGCGTCAGACCGAGGAAAGCGGAGCCCAGCAGAATGATGACGCCCAGAAGGATGCAAATCGTTCCCATAAATGAATCTCCTTTAATCGTATTGGTTCAAGCACGTCGCGGCGAAAACGCCCGTCAGGCGGGGGCGTTCAGCTTTTGATAGTTGCGGTAAATCTCATAGGCGTTGCGGAGAATTTCCTTGTCCTTATCGAAGGAAAGCATCTCCAGTGCGCGCTCATAGGGAAAATAGCCGCCGTTCAGGAAGCCCTGCTCGTAGGAAACGTGATAGGTGTGATCCGGCGCGTACATCGCGAACCACTGAATACGGTTGCTGACCTCTTTTCCGCGGCTTTCGGAAAAGAAATCGTAGCGCGTGTTGCCGGCGATGCCGATAATCTCGGCGTGAATGCCCGCTTCGTCCTCAACGCGCCAGAGGGCAACATCGTTGGAACGGTTGTAATTGCGAATAATGCCCTTCGGCATGACCCATTCGCCGCGGTCGCTCATCAGAAGGAAAACGTCGTCGCCCGCAAAGACAACGCCGCCCGCACAGCTTCGGATTGCTCCAGCCATGAATGAACACCTGCCTTTCTGGTATCAGCATATATATTACCACATTTGCAGAAAAAAAACAACGGCAATGTTTGACGAAAAAAGCGGAAATATTTTCATCGTGGACAGCCGTGGAAAAACGTGGTATAATAAAATATGGAGGTGTGTTTGCATATGAATGAAACGCTGAAAACGTGGGTTCGCGAGAGCAGGCGCATCGTATTTTTTGGCGGCGCGGGTGTGAGTACGGAATCGGGCATTCCGGATTTTCGAAGCGTGGATGGATTGTACAATCAGAAATACGATTATCCGCCGGAGGAAATCCTTTCCGCGGCTTTTTTTCGCAGAATGCCGGAAGCGTTTTTCCGGTTTTATCGGGATAAAATACTGAAGCTCGATGCGCAGCCGAATCCGGCGCACAAAAAACTCGCCGAATGGGAAAAAGAGGGAAAACTTGCCGCGATTGTGACTCAGAATATCGACGGGCTGCATCAGAAAGCGGGCTCAAAGCGCGTGTTTGAACTGCACGGTTCCATCTGGCGCAATTACTGCGTCAAATGCGGCAAAACCTATTCCGCCGAGGCGGTCGCCGGAATGCCGCTCGTGCCGAAATGCGCGTGCGGCGGTGTGATCCGTCCGGATGTGGTGCTTTACGGCGAATCGCTGAACGGCGACGTGATCAACGCATCCCTTTACGCGATTGCGAATGCCGATCTTCTGATTGTGGGCGGAACGTCGCTGAACGTGTATCCCGCGGCGGGCATGATCGACGCATACCGCGGCGGCCGTATGGTCTTGATCAACAAAACGCCTACGCCGTGTGACGATCAGGCGAATCTGATCATTCGCGATCCGATCGGACAGGTGTTTTCGGAGCTGTAATCTATGGAAGAAAGAATCGAAGGCTTTCCGCCGGTTGCGGAGGCAGACGCGCGATTGTTGATTCTCGGATCGATGCCAAGCGTCGAATCGCTGAAGCAGGGTTTCTATTACGCCCACCCGCGCAATGCGTTCTGGCGCATTCTTGCGGAGGTTTTTGATGAAAGCGTGCCCGATTCGATCGAAGACAAGAAGCGATTGCTGATCGATCACAGAATTGCGCTTTGGGACGTTGCGCACAGCTGCGTGCGTCCCGGTTCGCTTGATTCGAATATCAAAAACGCATATCCAAACGATTTTTCTGCGCTGTTCCGGCGCTGTCCGGGTATTCGGAAAACCCTGTTCAACGGCGCGACTGCGGAAAACCTGTACAGAAAACTCGTGGGCAAGTCGCCGTGCGCAGCGGCGCGGATGCCGTCGACCAGTCCGGCGCTGACGACGCCCTATTCGGAAAAATGCGCGATCTGGCGCAAAGAATTGGAGGAAGAGAGATGAACCCCTGCGATATTATTCGAAAGAAGCGCTTCGGCGGCGAGCTGAACGAAAAAGAGATTCGTGCGTTTGTAAACGGCGTGGTGGACGGCTCGTTTGCCGATTATCAGATTTCTGCGCTCCTGATGGCGATTTGCATTAACGGAATGTCCGATCGCGAAACGCTCGCGCTCACGCTGGCGATGGCGCATTCAGGCGATATGCTCGATCTCAGCCGTATTCCCGGAATCAAGGCGGACAAGCATTCTACCGGCGGCGTAGGGGATACGACCTCGCTGGTGCTGGTGCCGCTCGTTGCGTGCTGCGGCGTGAGAATGGCGAAGATGTCCGGCCGCGGACTCGGATTCACCGGCGGCACGCTCGATAAGATGGAATCCATTCCCGGAATGCGCGTGGATCTTTCAGTGGACGCGTTCGAAAAGCAGGTGACAAACGTCGGATGTGCGATCATCGGTCAGACGGCGGAGCTTGCGCCGGCGGACAAGGTGCTTTACGCGCTGCGCGACGTAACGGCGACGGTGGATTGCCTGCCGCTGGTTGTTTCGTCGATTCTGTCCAAAAAGCTCGCCGCGGGCTGCGATGTGGTCGTGCTCGATGTTAAAACCGGCAGCGGCGCGATTATGGATACGCCCGAAAAGTCACGCCAGCTTGCGGAAACGATGGTGCGCATCGGCAGTTTGAGCGGGAAGAAATTCTCCGCGGTGATCACGGATATGAATCAGCCGCTCGGCAATTATATCGGAAACGCGCTCGAGGTGGAGGAGGCGATCGACATTCTCGCCGGTCGCACTGAGGGCGATTTGAAAACCGTTGCGCTTACGCTCGGCGCGCATATTTTGAGAAATGCCGGCGTTGTGAGCACGGTGGAAGCGGGCGTTCGGCATTTGGAGGAGAAGATTCGCTCCGGCGAGGGACTGCGCAAATTCGCTGAAATGATCGCGGCACAGGGCGGCGATCCGCGCGTGACGGAGGACACCGCTCTGCTCCCGCACGCGCCGAAGCGCATCGAGCTGCGCGCGGATAAGGACGGCTGGCTCGGCTCGATCGTAACGTCTGACGTCGGCAATGCGGCGAAGCTCCTCGGCGCGGGTCGCGAACGCAAGACGGACGAGCTGGATTTGTCCGTAGGCCTGATCATGAAAAAGCGAGTGGGTGATCGGCTGCGCCGCGGCGACGTGATTGCGGAATTGCATGTCGGTGAGAAATCCGATTCCGTGGGCGCGTATAACCTGCTGAAGGGCGCGATTGCGATTTCGGATGCGCCCGTTCCGAAGCCGCTGCTCATTCACGCGGTGGTCGAATGAAAATGAATGCGCTTTGCGCGAAAATCGGGCGCGTTTTTAAGACTGAAAACGGTGCGCTGCGCCCCGCGTGGCGCACGATTTTCGGTGTGATTGCCTATTTCGCAGCGTTTTACGTCGTGCTCTATGGATTGGCGGCGATTTTCGGCGCACTGTTTGACGCATGGGGATTGACGAACGACAATCTCGCGCTCGCGCCGAACTGGGCGCGGAGAATCGTTTATTCGCATACGGATTTCTGTTATGCGGCGGCGTATCTCGTCAGCTCAGGCGCTGGATTATGGATAGCGCGGCGAAATGAGAAGGCGCGCCGTTCGCTGAAAGCGATTTGGATTGCTATGGGCATCGGATTGGCAATGAGCGCGGGGCTTACGCTGATTGCGTTTGCGATGGATAGCGTGCGACTTGAACGACCGCTCGGCGAGCCGCATTTCAGCGTTCAGACGTTGATTGCGTTTTTCCTGATTGCGATCGGCAAATTCAGCCACGAGGTGCTTTGCCGGCGGCTGATTTATGCGCAGCTGCGCGCGTGGAAAGCGAGTGCGGTGCTGGTTTCAAGCACAGTGACGGCGATTCTGATTGGCGAATGGACGGTTTGCGGCGCGATTTCCGGCATTCTGGTCGGAATGGTTGCGTGCGCGCTGTACGAGCGCGGCGGCTTGATTGCGAGCGCTGCGATGCAAACGGTCTGGACGGCATGGTGCGCGCTGGTGTTCGGTTTTCCGGGCATGAATGTGAATGCGAATCCGGTGTATGCCGTGTATCACGTATCGGACGCGTGGCTGACCGGCGGCAATGGAAGTGTGCTCGGCGGCGCATGGTGCGCGCTCATTGCGGCGATTGCGTGCATAATTCTCTATCGGACTCCGATTCAAAATGGAATTGCGCGGCTGAAGGCGAGATGCGTGAATATCCGCGGCGGGCGCGGGACAAAATAGGTTTGCCGGAAAGGTAATTTTGATCTAGGGGAGGAAACTGAAATGTCTCAGAAAACGCCGAACACCGATATTCGCTGCCGCGTGAGCAGCTGCGCGTTCAACTGCGGCGATCAGGAATACTGCTCGCTGAACGCGATTCAGATCGAGCCGTGCCACGATTGCTGCAACGGCAAGTCCAGCGACGAAAGTATGTGCGGCAGCTATCGCCATAAGTAATTCAGTATCCAAACAGCCCCGAACCGTTTTCAGGTTCGGGGCTGTCCTTTTGTTTATTCCGCAGTGCCTTCAGGGAGATCGAGCTTGATCTTCAGCGTTTCGAGCTGATCGGGGCGCACGTCCGAGGGCGTGTCCATCATCAGGCAGTTCGCGCTGGTCGCCTTCGGGAAGGCGATGACGTCGCGCAGGCTGTCCGAATCGGTCAGCAGCATGAGCAGACGGTCGATGCCGAACGCCAAACCGCCGTGCGGCGGCGCGCCGTATTTGAACGCGTCGAGCAGGAAGCCAAAGCGATGCTGCGCTTCTTCCGGCGACATGCCGATCATTTCAAACATCTGCGCCTGCATATCGGAGCGGTGGATACGAATCGATCCGGATGCGAGTTCGATGCCGTTCATGACCAGATCGTACGCGCGGGAACGAACCTTTTCCTTATCGGTGTCCAGATAGCAGTTGTCCTCCGGATACCAGCTGGTGAACGGATGATGCGCGGCGACGTAACGCCCCTCTTCCTCGCTGTACTCGAACAGCGGGAATTCGGTAACCCAGAACAGGTTGTACTTGTTATGATCGATCAGACCATGGCGGCGGGCAATCTCGCAGCGGAGCGCGCCCAGCGACTGCCAGACCACGCTGCGCTTGTCCGCGGCGAAGAAAATGATGTCGCCGGGTTCCGCGTGCATTTCGGCGCGAACGATCTCGATCATTTCGGGCGTCATGAACTTGTTGAACGAGGACTTTACGTTGCCGTCGGCGGTAAACGTCATGTACGGCAGACCCTTCGCGCGATAGGTCTTTACGAATTCGCCGAAGCTGTCGATTTCCTTGCGGGTCATCGAGGCCAGACCCTTTGCGTTGATTGCCTCGACGCGTCCGCCCGCTTCGACCGCGCTGTCGAATACCGAAAAGCCGGTGTGCGCGAGTTTGTCGGTCAGGTTCACGAGCGTCATGCCAAAGCGGGTATCCGGCTTATCGGAGCCGTAATTTTCCATTGCATGATTCCAGGTCATCCGCGGCAGCGGCAGCTTGATCTCAATGCCCTTTACCTCGCGGAAAATGCGGGCGAACACGCGCTCAATGACCGCATAGATGTCCTCTTCATCGATGAACGACATTTCGATATCGCACTGAGTGAATTCAGGCTGGCGGTCGGCGCGGCTGTCCTCGTCGCGGAAGCAGCGCGCGAGCTGGTAATATTTGTCGAAGCCCGCAAGCATCAGCAGCTGCTTGTAAATCTGCGGGGACTGCGGCAGTGCGTAGAACGTGCCGGGATGCAGGCGGCTGGGCACGAGGAAATCGCGCGCGCCTTCCGGAGTGGATTTGGACAGAATCGGGGTTTCCACCTCGGTGAAGCCCTCTGCGTCCAGCTCATAGCGAATGCAGTTGACAACTTTGCTGCGCATACGAAGCTTGTTCTGCATCGACGTGCGGCGCAGGTCGAGGTAACGGTACTTCAGGCGCACCAGCTCGTTTTCGTCGGTCTTGTCGTCGATGTAAATCGGCGGGGTTTCGGATTTGTTCAGAAGCACCGCGTCCTCGACGAACACTTCAATCGCGCCGGTCTTCAGATCGCGGTTGATTGCGCCCTCGTCGCGCTTTTTCACCGTGCCGAGCACGGTAACGACGTATTCGCTTCTCAGCGATCTGCCTAAGTCAAAGATTTCCTGAGAGCAGACGGAATTGTCGAACACGAGCTGAACCAAGCCTTCGCGGTCGCGCAGCCAGACGAACACCACGCCGCCCAGGTCGCGCGTGCGCTGTACCCAGCCGGACAGATGAACCTTTTGACCTGCCATTTCCTCCGTCAGCAGACCGCAATAGTGATCTCTCTTATGAGAAAGCATGGATTTTTCCTCCTTTATTTTGCGAGTTTGGAAACGATTTCGCCTCGGGTAATCTCTTCTTCGGTACTGTTTTCCATATCGCGGAGCTTTACGACGCCCTTTTCGAGCTCGTCGCCCGCGATCACGATCACCTTTTTCGCGCCGATTTTGTTGGCAAATTTGAACTGAGCCTTCATACTGCGCGCGGCATGATCGATATCCGCGCGAATGCCGGCGGAACGGAGCTCGTCTGCGAGCTTCAGACCTTCGACGCGCGCGTCGTCGCCCATCGTGACCACAAACACGTCGCACAACGGCGGCGCGACAGGCGCAACGCCGCGCAGATCCTGAACCATGATCATGCGCTCAATGCCCATGCCGAAGCCGATGCCGGAAAGCTCCGGCCCGCCCAGCTCCTGAACCAGTCCGTCGTAGCGTCCGCCGCCGCAGACGGTGAGATTGCCTCCGGGCGTTTCGGTGATGATTTCGAAAACGGTCTTCGTGTAATAGTCCAGACCGCGGACAATTCGCGGATCAACTTTGTAATTCAGTCCCAGCGCAGTCAGATACTTCTTCAGCTTTTCGAAATGCTCCGCACACTCCGGACAGAGGTTATCGAGCATTGCCGGCGCATCGGACAGCTTGTCCGAGTCCTCTTTGCAGTCCAGAATGCGCAGCGGATTGCGTTCGAAGCGCTCCTGACAGGTTTTGCAGAGGCAGCCGAGCTTCGGTTCCAGATAAGCCTTCAGTTTTTCATGATACGCCTTGCGGCAGGTGGGGCATCCGATCGAATTGATGTTCAGACTCAGATCGCCGATGCCGTTTGCGGCGAGAATTTTCATCGCCAGATCGATGATCTCCGCGTCGATGCTCGCGTCCTTTGCGCCGAAAACCTCCACGCCGTTCTGATGGAACTGGCGAAGACGACCCGCCTGCGGCTTTTCATAACGGAAACACGGGCATTCGGAATAATACATCTTTACCGGCAGTGTTTCGGCGTAAAGATGCGCTTCGATCAGCGCGCGCGCCGCGCCTGCCGTGCCTTCGGGCTTCAGCGTGATCGAGCGATTGCCCTTATCGTTGAAGGTATACATTTCCTTCTGAACCACGTCGGTCGTATCGCCGACGCCGCGCTGGAACAGCTCCGTGTGCTCAAAAATCGGCGTGCGAATCTCGCGATAGCCCGCCAATGCGCAAATGCGGCGCATATTCTCCTGAATGGACTGCCAGCGATGCGCGTCCTTCGGCAGCATATCGACGGTGCCCTTGGGTGCCTGAGTCAGCATTCAAAAAACTCCTTTCGGGATGAATTTGGGGAAATAAAAAAGCCCTCGTCCTGTCGCAGGGGCGATTTCCATCGCGGTGCCACCCTGCTTGGGACCGAAGACCCATCTTACGGATTCGATAACGCAAATCGCGCGCCGCCTTCTCAGGCAGATGCTCAGGGGTGTCTTTTGCCCGTCTCCTTCGCACGGACGCTTTCAGCCGGCGGCGTCCTTCTCTTTTGCACGGGTGCGAGGGCTACTTTTCCCATCAATGCATGATTTAAGAAAATTATACGTCCGCGCGCACAAATTGTCAATATCCATTCCGCATGCCGAGCGTTAAATCCGTGCAACTTTCTTCTGGAGAATGCGGACTTATAAAAGATGCACGTCAAATCCTGAAAAAGCCAGCTGAATATGCTGTTTTCGGTTGGCAACGCGCGAATTTGATGGTATAATATTCATCGGAACGCGCGGCGGAAATCGATCGCGCGCGAACAAAGGAGATGTTTTGGTGAATAAAGCGATGATTGCGCCGTCGATGATGTGCGTCCCCGCGTGGCGCGGAACGGCGGAAGCGCTCGATGCGCTTGAACGCGGCGGCGTAGACGTACTGCACATGGACATTATGGACGGTCAGTTCGTTCCGAATATGATGCTGGGAACGGAACATGTAAAGCAGCTGCGCGCGGCGAGCAAAATCAAACTGGATATCCATTTGATGATTGAACGTCCGGAGGACAAGCTTGGCTGGTTTGACATTCAGGAGGGCGAATGGGTGTCTATTCATGCCGAGAGCACGCATCACCTTCAGCGCGCGCTCGCCCGCGTCCGCGATTGCGGCGCGCATCCGATGGCGGCGCTGAATCCGGCGACTCCGCTGTGCATGATTGAGGATGTTCTGCCCGATGTGGACGCGGTGCTGCTGATGACGGTCAACCCCGGATTTGCAGGACAGAAGCTGGTTCCGCAGACGCTTGACAAAATCGCTCGCCTGCGCGAAATGCTCGATCGCGCGAATCTTCAGGGCGTGCGCATTGAGGTCGACGGCAATGTCAGTGACGTCAACGGCGCGAAAATGCGCAAAGCGGGCGCAGATATGTTCGTTTGCGGCACGTCCAGCGTTTTTCTGAAGGGCACGAGCATTGAAGAAAACATCCGTCGCTTCCGCGAAGCGATTGGCGAATGAGGTGAAAGATAATGAATAAGAAGGATCGCCATGTGATCGTCGTGTCTGTGGACGCGATGGTATTTGAGGACGTTGAAACCCTGTCGCATCTTTATGCGCTCGAAAGCGTGTGGGATCAGACTGCGCGCGTCGATCGCGTGCGCTCGATTTATCCGACGATTACCTATCCCTGCCATTCCACGATGATGACCGGCGTGTATCCGGATCGTCACGGTATCGTGAATAACGAACAGCCGCTGCTGGGCGTTACCGGCGGCCCCTGGCAGCATATGCGCGAGATGGTTCACGCCAAGAACATTTTCGATTATGCCAAGGAACAGGGATTTACCACCGCAGCGGTGTTCTGGCCGGTAACCGGCAAGGATAAGAGCATCGATTACCTCGTGGATGAATATTGGCCGCAGAACGGCGAATCCACCGAGCAGTGCTTCCGCGATTCCGGCAGCTCTGAAGAAGTGATTGAAAAGATCGTAAAGCCGAATGCAAAGCTGATCGAGGGACACCATCGTAAGCATCCGTGGTGCGACGCGTTCATCATGCAGTGCGCGTGCGACATGATCCGTGAATTCAAGCCGAACCTTCTGATGATCCATCCGGCGAACGTCGATGCGTATCGCCATGAAACCGGTCTGTTCACCACGAAGGTGACCAGCGCCCTGCACGAGACGAACCTCTGGCTCTGGCAGCTGATCAATGCGGCGAAGGACGCGGGCATTTACGAGAACACAGATTTCTTCATCGTCAGCGATCATGGTCAGCTGAATATTCGCCGTGCGGTTGCGCTGAACGCGCTGCTGGCGGAAAACGGGCTGATCGATGTGGATGAAAACGGTCAGATTCGCGATTTCACCGCATTTGCGAAGTCCGGCGGACTGTCCGCGTGCGTGTATCTGAAGCATCCGGAGAATGAAGAGGATCGCAAGCGCACGGGCGAAGTGCTGAAGAAGCTCGCCGAAAGCGAGGTTTACGGCATTTCCGAGGTATTTACCGAGAAAGAAGCGCGCACGAAGCATCGCCTGGGCGGCGATTTCGCATTCGTTGTTGAAACCGACGGCTACACGACGTTCTCGAACGAATGGCAGCGCCCGCTGATTCGTTCGCTGGATAACCACAATTACCGTTTCGGCAGAGCGACGCACGGTCATCTCCCCGAGAAGGGCCCGCAGCCGACGCTGATTTCGTTCGGATCGCATATGCAGCCCGGTGCGGTGATTCCTGATGCACGATTGGTCGACGAAGCGCCGACGTTCGCGCACGCGCTCGGCATCGAAATGCAGGATACCGACGGACATTGCTTGACGGATCTGTTCCGCGAAGAAAAGTAAATGCGCATTCTTGAAAAGCTTGCGGCACGAAACGCCGAAACGCCCGATCGTGCGGCTGCGCTGATCGCCTGTTTGGGCGACAGCGTGACCCATGGCTGCTTTGAGGTGTTCAAAAACCGGTTCGGGAAGGTGGACACGGTCTATCGACCCGAGGGCGGCTATCCCGCGCGGCTTCGGAGAAGGCTGAATCTCTTGTATCCCGCGAGCGCGGTAAACGTGCTGAATGCGGGCGTGTCCGGCGATTCGTCGGCGGGCGGGCTGAGAAGGCTCGAACGCGACGTGCTTTCGCATTTGCCTGATCTGGTGACGGTGAATTTCGGCTTGAACGACGCGATGGGCGGCAGGAACGCGCTTTCGAATTATCGCTCGAATATGCGCGCACTCTTTTCGCGGATTCTTGATTCCGGCGCAGAATGTATGCTTGTAACGCCCAATCGGATGTGCAGTTATGTTTCGCACGCGCTGAGTGATTCGGACTTGCGCGCAATCGCCGCTGCCGCCGCGGAAATTCAAACAGGCGGTACGCTGGATGCATTCGTCGAAGCGGCGCGCGAGGAAGCGCAGAGGCTGAATGTGCCGATTGCAGATGCGTATCGGGTTTGGAATCGTCTGGAAAGAAGCGGCGCGGATACGACGGCGCTGCTGGCGAACGCGATCAATCATCCGATTCCGGAAATGCATGAGCTTTTCGCCGAAAAGATTGTTGGACAAATGCTTGGATAAGCCGTGCAGCTGTCAACACGCGCGGATTGAATTTACAAAAACCGGCGTTCGATCGAGAACGCCGGTTTTTCTATGGGGCGCCTGCTTCACCGTTTCGGCAAGGCGGGCATTTTCAATTAGAATTCAAATTCGCCGCTGTAGGGCAGGAGCTTGCACACAAAATCGATCTTCGCGGGCGATTCGAAGCGCGGAAGCAGCTTCGGGCCGCAGCTGTTGGAGCCGATGCCGTTCTGGAACGCGTCGACGCAAACGACGGTATAGCCGCTCGGATTCAACTCGTAATTATGCGCCTTGTCGGTTAGCTCTTCCTCAGTGTAGGGCGAGGCGTTGAAGCTGA
>OLPR01001529.1_pt1 | contig 18860 bp, 16 predicted proteins | sample 1672761 | NCBI WGS metagenome assembly OLPR01 (sample SAMEA3136721, study PRJEB25190) | human gut metagenome | biome: human gut; feature: human-associated habitat; material: faeces | place: Austria | collected 2013 | reverse complement strand
AAGTTTTGCACGATGCAAAACCAACAAAGCAAGCAACGCTCGACACCCCATTTTTGATAATGATAGAGGTTTTTCGACAGCCTGAAGCTGCGAACTATATTTGTTCGCAGCTGATGAGTATTCATACCTCTCCACACCTTTTCTGCTCTTTTAGTCTTTCCTTTATCAATCCGACAAAGCTATCCGGGCTGATAACTTTAACGCAAGGACCGAAAGACAACACACGGATAACAATCTCCGTTTCATCGGTTGCGTAATATTTCAGATGAAGCAGATACTTATTATCGTCAACACGCTCCGCCTGCTTTTCAAAGTGTGCAAAGTGGAGCATTACACGCTCGAGCGCATTCCGCTCGTCATTTATCTGCAGGGTAAGCTCTCTTATCTGCATTGCTTCCGGCTTTTCGTTCCACCGACCTGTGCCTATGTACAGCTGACAGTTTATAATTCTGCCGAGGTTTAACTGTCTGTACTTACAGCCGTCCATTATTACTCTTATCTTATCGTCCTTTTCCGAATATTCAAACCCTTTGGGAAAAAATCTCAGCGTTGCTTCCTTGCCATAGCGGTTATTCAGCCTTGCGATTATCGGCAGATTGTTCTTTATGGCATAATATATCAACCTGAACCGACCGATATAGCCCTCATCGCCAAAATCATCGCCGTCCGAGTATTTATCGTATACTTTATAATCGTCCTCGGTGAAAAGCGGCTCGACAGCGGATAAGTCGGGGAACTGTACATCAAACAGCCTCACCCTCTTATCAAGCGATACGGCTTTCAGCCAGCGTTTCTGAAGCAATGTCAGCGGCATTGTCGGCTCGTGCTTTAAAAGCGGTTTTAAACTGCTGTCAAGCAGCTTCCACTTTCCGCTTTTAAGCGACGGCATTATAGTCAGCACGCTTTCGGAAAATGCGTTTTCGCTCACGATACGGTCAAGGTCCTTCTCTGTCGTATTCTTATCGAATGCGGCGGTGATTATCCTTGCTACCGTGTTATAATATGCCGAGTAAAGCTCACTGAATATCATTGCTTTCACCTCCGCTGTCATCCGTGTTATCTTCTATGCCGTATATTTCATACATTTTTTCTATATCGGCTTTGAAATTATTTTCAGCTGTTCTGTCCGAAAAATTGAGCCTTGTTATACGGCAGATAAACGTGCGTATCCACGGTATCATTTCGGTAGTGTCAAATACATCGGCGGAGTATCTGTAATGGTTGTCGTCGATTTTTTCAACTGTACCGCACCGCTTTTCACGCTCAAGGCGGTTTACGATATACTGCTCATCATCGGCTATTCTTATATCAAACTCAACGTGTTCAGTGCTATCGGTATCAAGCCTGCCGTTTACGCCCCACATACAGCTCTCAGCCACATTCAGCTTCTCCCTCAGCTCGTCAAACCTTTCGCACGGTTCGCCGATTTTTACATCGGATATGTAATCAAGCCGATACGAAAACAGCCTGTTCAGCTTTTTATTATAGGCTATAAGGTGCTGTCTGCCGTTCTGTGCGCTGATATAAATTCTCAGCGGTACAAGCCCTACTGACATCGGCTTGTCGCTGTGTCTGCCGAGATTTTCCACAGTGACACAGCTTTTCTTCTGCATTGCGTCAAAAAGCATAGCCGCTATATTGCTGTCAAGCGCCTGCGTGATATAGTGGTGCTTGAATGTGAAAAGTTCATTGTGCGGCGGTAATTTATCCGAGATAAACGAGCCGATAACACCGCACGGTGCGGTTTCCCCGAAAAAATCGACAACATCGCATAGCTGTGACACATCAACATCGGACGAACGGCTGTAAAGCACCTTTCTGCCCTGCTTTTCGGTTATGATGATGCCCTCGGCGGTGTATTCCTTGAGCTTTTTTCTAAGGGTCGATTCGTCAAACGTAAAATCACCCGACAGCAATGAATCAATCTCATCTACAAGCTCCGACAGCGTCAGCTTTATTTCGGGAGTGCAAAGTATATCGAACACTGCGAAGTGCAGAGTTATATCCCCGTCCGTAAAGCTCTTTGCTTTCCACGCCTTGTAGAAAGGGTTTTTACAGGCGGTGCGGCTGTCTACCGACAGAAATACATTCTTGCCCTCGGCGGTTTTTGCAAAACGCATATAATCTCCGAGCCAGCTTTCTACCCTGCGGCGTTCATCGTCATACGAGCGGGCGCTTTTCCTGTCATAACCGCTCCTGCTCTTGAAGCCGAATACATAGAATTCACGCATATATGAACGTATTTTCTCAAAGTTCTTTATAAGCTCGCTGTACGCCATATCCGCTCCTTTCGGCATAGTAAGATATACCCGACCGCAAAGTGCAGTCGGGCAAAATGTTATAATATTCTTGTTTTAACTCTGTGTCGTCAAATCAAGCACAGGTGCAGTTCCGAGTATGTAACCGTCAGCGGTCACTCCGGCTGTACTGCCGTCCCACGCATACGCATCTGTGTACGCACCGTTTTCATCTACCCACGCATTTGTTTCTCCGAACTCCGGCAGATTCGCCAAGGCGCTTATATCATTCATATCGGGTGAAAACCATACCGAAAGACACATACCCTGAATGCAGTTTGCACGGAACACTCCGTTTTTAAGTTCAGGAAACATGTCACGCAGATGAATGCCGAGCAGTTCTTCACCGTAGCTTGTCGAGGATACAGTAGTTTCGGGTCTTATAATCGCAGTGCTTCCCCACGAAACCGTATCGGGAGAAAACGCATCGGGATGTTCCACTGCGTTCACTGTCCACACTCCGCCCGTAACCGTAACGGTAAATACCTCACGGCTCCCTTCCGATATACGCATATAGTTTTTACTGTAAGCGTCGGCTTTTGTAAGGAAATATGCAATGGATTTTTTCAGCTCCGATGCAGTGCGGTTTGCCGATGTTATTCGTGCCGACTTTGTAAACCCTAATAATGTAGGAACAAGTATCGCCGCTATAACAGCAAAAATTGCAATTGTGACTATCAGTTCCACTAAGGTAAAACCACGTTTTTTAAGAATATTTCCGTTTTTTTGCATATACTTCCTCCGATATAAGTTTATTAAGTTAATAATAACATACCTTTTAGAGAAAATCAATAGATATATGCCACAGTTTCGGATTTTAACTGTTATGCCGCTTGTTTTGTTTGTAATATTCGTGCTGTGAATGCACAAGCCCGAACTTTTCCACCTCCGGCGGCACATTGTCTGTCCAGCCGACATAGTATGCCGTTATATCGGTCAGATCATTTGTTATGCGGTCAAAAACCTTATATTTGTTGCCGTTCTCGTCACGGGCAAATGTAGTGTACATAATTTCGTCTGTGTGGTTTTTTTCGCAATAAGCAACATAATCATCGGTTGTACCGTAATTCATATCATATAAATCGCAACCGTATAAATCCGGTGCTCCGAAAAGATGAAGCATTTCATGTGCAATTACAGCCGGAGAAACCTGAGTAGCCGAATAAATGTACGGTATCATACATACTTCATATGGATACTCAAGAACCTTGTTATAAAAATTGACAGTGTAAGCTGTTGATGACGATTCTTCCTCGGGATTAAAAAAGCACAGATATACAACCTGCTCACAGTTATACTGTTCTTTCAGCTTTTCGCTGTCAATATTATTATTGATATATTCCCACTGTAGCGGTATTGACTTCTTTTTTGATTTTTCAATATCTATGCATACCTCGTCAAAAGACGCTCTGTAGCATAAATCACTATCGTTATTCACGGCTGTTACAAAATTAAGCGAAATGCCATAGCCCTTTGCTTTTTCGGTCAACCATTCTGTCGCAAGCTTGGTATAACCGAATATATTACTGATTTTTTCTGTGTCTTCCTTGCTGTCCGACCATTTACCTTGCTTATCATCGGCGAATACCGAAACCACGGCAATATTGCCGTTAAGCTCAGAAGCCGAACCGAGATCGCTCAGCTTTATTTCTGTTGTGAGCGCACCCGGCGGATTATAAGGCTTTGCAAAAAGTCCGCTGTTTACAAGATACAATATCAAAAATATCGCCGACAAAGCTATAACGGCACAGCCTATAATAAGGAGCAGTTTGTTTTTCATTTTATTCTCCTGATTAAAAATATATCCCCGACAGTTACCCGTCGGGGATATATGTATTAACAGTTGTTAATCAGCAAATCAGATTACGGTGTATTTGCTGCCGGTGAAGATGTAGCTGCATCCTTAGTAACCTTGGGGTTTGTACCGATGATATCACCGTTGATAACACCATCTTCGCAGTTAGCTGCTGCAAAGTCTGCGGGAGCGATTTCAGCTGTTCTGTTTGTGATATCAGCTGAAGAATAAGCAACCTGTGCGCATACGCCGTTCTTGATAGAAATTATAGCTGTACCAGCCTTGATTTCCTTAAGATCCTTCTCAAGAGCTTCCTTCCAAGCGTTCTGCATATCAGTCATGTTCCAAGCAGTACCGTTTGACTTCTTACCGCTTACTGCTAATGCGTTAGCGTTAGCGTCAGCGCCGCCTGCTGCTGCTGTGAATGAGAACTGAGCAGAAGCACCGTCAGTGTTTGAAATGCTGTAAATCTTTACAAGACCTGTGCCCTTAAGTGTGCAGCCCTTTGTTTCCATAGAAGAAATCGTGTTTGTGACTGTCTTTCTGATAGAAGCTGCTGTCTGGTCTGCAGATGTGATGTTAGCAGACTTAACGTAACCGATCATTGTAGGGATCAGGATAGCTGCGAGTACGCCGATGATAGCGATAACAACGATCAGCTCAACGAGTGTGAAGCCTTTCTTGGCTTTCAGTTTCTGTAATTTCTTTATCATGGGAAATTACCTCCTTGAAAAATGTAAAAGTTTTTTTATGTTTAACGGTCTGCGCCGTTAAATCCAAAATTCCCCGTGGGTCTTCAGAATAAATATATGCCGAAGAATTTCTTCTCAGCACCTTTTCTGTTACCCTTGGTGTTTTCTGTACACTAAGAATATCATACTCCATTCAAAAAAGCAATAGCCAAATTGCTAATTTTTGTGTTAATCTTCAATTTTAGTGAATTTTAGATATAAGCGATTTTTTTTTGTGGTACATTTTGCACAATGCTTGTGTAACGGAGTTACACGCAACGCATCTTTTGTTGCATTTTATAATAATCCCACTGAAAACTTACCACAAAATCCGACCAAGTTTTCAGTGAAACCGCACTTATAAAGCAAGAACCCCCACAGGCTCACGCCTGAGGGGGTTGTGGCAGGATTTGTTACATACGCTTGCTCGCTATCGTTTTTATGAACGATTTTTTTAATTCCTGTGGTTTATAGAAGAACGAAGATTCCGATTTACTTAGTCTGTTTTCCTGCTGCTTTAGCGAAAGCAATTCTATACTACATATAAAATCCGCTAACTGTAACAATCTGTACTCACCCGGTGAAGCTTTCCTGAATTCAACGTTGCTCAAAAGCATAGACAGGATAGTATTAAGCACAAGATTAAGCTCTGTTTGTCCGTTATCATAATACACATTAACTTTGTCGAAAGACGAAAAGTAGTCGTAATTTTTGCTGACAAACGACTTTATTTGCTTTGAAAGCTGTGTACTCAGTGCGAACTTATCTCCCGCAGTCTTCCTGTCTATTATAATTGAATTATGTTTTATCGGAGCGTGAAGAAAAAAGCAACGCATTTTATAAAGCAATTGTCTGCGTTCGTCTATTGCCATATTATGATACGGAACCTCTCTTCTTATTATCGGCGCTGTATATATATAAGAAAAGTCGAGATCCATATACGACAGACTGCTTTCTAGTTGTTCCAGTGCCTGCTTTAAATCTTCCGATTGATTATGCAACACCAATGTTACGATGTAATAAGGCGAAGCGTTGTTCACTTTACCAAAATCGCCCGATTCATCAACAAATACGCTTAATATCTTTTCCATTTTTCGTTATCCCGCAATCATAAATCTAAAAAAAATGACGGGGAAGTGTCCCCGTCTGCGGTGGCCCAGATCATAACGACCAAGCCAAAATGCAGTATACTGCACTTTTATTGTATTCGTATTATATCATAAAAATTCAACTTTGTCAAGATTTCTTACAGACTAAGCAAGAACCCCCTCAGGCATATCGCCGGAGGGGGTTCTCTATATTAGTTTAAAACATTATGGAGCTTGCGATTAAACTGTTTCGTCAACGCCGTAGTAAGCATTGAGGTACATCTGCTTGATCTCGCTCATCAGCGGGTATCTGGGGTTAGCGCCTGTGCACTGGTCGTCGAAAGCCTGCTCTGTCATAGCGTCAAGTCTGTCTAAGAAGTCCTTCTCATCAATACCATAGTCCTTGATTGTCTTCTTGATGCCTACAGTTTCCTTGAGCTGTTCGATCTTAGCGATGAACTTCTCGAACTTCTCTTCGTTGTTCTTGCCTGTTACGCCGCAGAATTCAGCAACTTCAACGTATCTCTCAAGAGTATGGGGGTGATCATACTGTGAGAATGTACCCATCTTTGTGGGGTTGGGAACTGCATTGAAACGCATAACGTGTGTGATAAGCAGAGCGTTTGCAATACCGTGAGGCAGGTGGTGGAAAGCACCGAGCTTGTGAGCCATTGAGTGGCAGACACCGAGGAATGCGTTAGCGAATGCGATACCTGCCATAGCAGAAGCATTAGCCATCTTCTCTCTTGCTTCAACATCTGTCTGACCTTCAGCGTAAGCTCTGGGCAGATACTCGAAGATGTTCCTTGCAGCCTTGAGAGCAAGACCGTCTGTGTAGTCTGTAGCCATGATTGATGCGTAAGCCTCGAGGCAGTGTGTGAGTGCGTCAACACCTGAAGCACTTGTCAGACCCTTAGGCTGTGTCATCATGTTGTCTGTATCAATGATTGCCATGTTGGGCAGTAACTGATAGTCAGCAAGAGGATACTTAACGCCTGTCTTTTCGTCAGTGATAACTGCGAAAGGAGTACACTCAGAACCTGTACCTGAAGATGTGGGGATAGCTACGAAGTAAGCCTTTTCGCCCATCTTGGGGAATGTGTAAACTCTCTTACGGATATCCATGTATCTCATAGCCATATCGAGGAAGTCAACATCGGGATGCTCGTAAAGTACCCACATGATCTTACCTGCGTCCATAGCAGAACCGCCGCCGAGTGCGATGATAACATCAGGCTGGAACTGCTTCATCAGCTCTGCACCTTCCTTAGCGCAAGCAAGCGTAGGATCGGGAGCAACGTTGAAGAATACTGTATGAGAAATGCCCATCTGATCGAGCTTATCTGTGATAGCCTTTGTGTTGCCGTTATGATATAAGAAGGAGTCTGTTACGATGAATGCCTTCTTCTTGTGCATTATTGTGCCCAGCTCATCAAGAGCAACAGGCATAGAACCCTTCTTGAAGTAAACCTTCTCAGGAAGTCTCAGCCACAGCATATTCTCTCTCCTCTCAGCGACTGTTTTGATGTTGATGAGGTGCTTAACACCAACGTTTTCGGATACGGAGTTACCGCCCCATGAGCCGCAGCCCAGTGTTAATGAGGGGAGAAGCTTGAAGTTGTAAAGGTCACCGATACCGCCGTGTGAAGAAGGTGTGTTAACGAGGATACGGCAGGTCTTCATTCTGTTGGCGAATTCGTTGATCTTCTCACGCTCTGTAACAGCGTTGCAGTACAGAGATGATGTATGACCGTAACCGCCGTCAGCAACGAGCCTTTCAGCCTTTGCAACTGCGTCTTCAAAGTCCTTAGCCTTGTACATAGCGAGTACGGGAGAGAGCTTTTCGTGTGCAAACTCTTCTTCGATGTCTACGCTTTCAACTTCACCGATAAGAACCTTAGTCTTGGGGTCAACCTTAACGCCTGCAAGCTCAGCGATTGTAGCGGCCTTCTGACCAACTATCTTTGCGTTGAGTGCGCCGTTGATAAGGATTGTCTTTCTTACCTTTTCTGTTTCTTCGGGATTTAAGAAGTAGCAACCGAGTGATGCAAATTCCTTCTTAACCTTGTCATATATCTTGTCGAGTACGATTACTGACTGCTCAGAAGCACAGATCATACCGTTATCAAATGTCTTTGAGTGAACGATTGAAGCAACAGCGAGCTTGATGTCTGCTGTAGTATCAATGATTGCGGGTGTGTTACCTGCACCAACACCGAGAGCGGGCTTGCCTGATGAGTAAGCAGCCTTAACCATTCCGGGACCGCCTGTAGCGAGGATTATATCAGCGCTTCTCATAACTTCGTTTGTGAGGTCGAGCGAAGGAACGTCGATCCAGGCGATGATGCCCTTAGGTGCGCCTGCAGCAACTGCAGCGTCCAGAACTACCTTAGCGGCAGCGATTGTGCTCTTCTTAGCTCTGGGGTGGGGGCTGATTATGATACCGTTTCTTGTCTTAAGACAGATAAGTGTCTTGAATATAGCTGTTGATGTGGGGTTTGTTGTAGGAATAACTGCGGCAACAACACCGATAGGCTCTGCAACCTTCATTGTACCGAAAGCCTTGTCTTCTTCGATAATGTCGCAGGTCTTTGTGTTCTTGTAAGCGTTGTAGATGTACTCGGCTGCGTAGTTGTTCTTGATAACCTTATCTTCAACAACACCCATGCCTGTTTCTTCTACTGCCATCTTAGCGAGCGGGATTCTCATCTGGTTAGCGGCGATTGCTGCTGCCTGGAAGATCTTATCAACCTGCTCCTGTGTAAAGGTTGCGAATTCCTGCTGTGCAGCTCTTACTTCTGCCATACGAGCCTTGAGAGCGTCAACATTGTCAACGATCAGCGGGCTTACGGGAGCAGATTCAGCTGTCTTGTTGCTTACGATTTGCTTCTTAGCCATTTTGTCCTCCTGAATGTTTTAAACTGTTCTTTCTTATTGTACCGTTTTTGCGGTCTGCTATTATAGTTTACCGCAGGGTCGGCGGTTTACCCATTTGTTATTTTTTTAACAATATCATTATATCAATTTGAAGCGCATTTTGTCAATCTTTTTTTCTATGAAAATGGCTAAAATAAGACCGCCGCTTTTGTGCATATTGTATAATTGAAGGTGAAGAGGGGCGGATATGAGGAAAAAAGCGGTATCACTCAGCCTGTTGTGCAAAAACAGCCGTGACTTCACCGCCACGGCTGTGCATTATTTAATTGTAATCAGCTCTTGAAATGATCCCCGTACTTTTCTTTAAGATATTTCCACTGATCTCTGTAACGGTAATAGCCATTGAAATAGTCCGCATCTTCTTCCTCGCTCATATATACTTTCGGTGCATCGTTTTCAAGGTCAAAAGTCACTGTGTAATTTGCGACATATTGGTTATTGTCAAACACAAATCCGTTTGATTTCTTATCCAGAACCATTAAATACGACTGCCCTTTTTCTAATAAAACAGTTTTGGTAGCTGTTACAACTTTATTTGATGAAAGATACTTACGATATTCTTTCTCTGTTTCAATTAACCGTTTTAATAATTCCTCTGTATAACTGTCTGAAGCATTGTTTAAATCGCGTTCGTTGCTTTTGATGCTTTTATCAATCCATGCAAGAGGTTCGTTTCCGTTATAAGATTCGTAAATGCAGTAATCTTCCATGACATAGACGATATCTCCTGCGTTATAATCGGTTTTAACACCGAAATCATCAATGATTTCATCGATAATAACCGGAGTATAAATACATGTATAGACGCCTTTGTCACGTTCGTCACGGTTGAATTCAACATCTCCGCATTTGCCCTCCAATATGAAATAGCTGTCACCTACTACATGGCACTTTACAACTACGGGCGCTCTCATAAACCTTTTTAAATTTGTATAATTTGGCTCAAACGAATCTTCAAAATCATACGGTGAAATCAGCCTTTTTTTAAATTTATTATCGTTTGTAATTTCGTAGACCGAAGAATCATACGAAAACGTCTGATACCCCTCGATATTCTTTACAAGGTTTTCTTCACTTTCCTTGCTTGTATTATCAGTTACAGAGCTGTTTTCTGTAGCCGAGCTTTCGCCTGAACTTTCATTTTTACTTTCAGTAACCGAACTTTCGCTCGGCGGTGTAGTATCTCCTACACCACCGTTTGCAGAGTTACTTGTACAGCCGAATAACATAAGTGCCGATAAGATCAGTGCTGTTGTTTTGGTTAGTTTTTTCATAGCGTTTTACCTCAATTGTGTAGTCCCTTGTTATTTTTTGAAATGCTCCCCGTACTTTTTTCACATTTGATCAAAAAGTATTTCAGCATTATCAGATTTTCCTGTTGAGTAAACAATGCTCTTTTCAATCGGGTAAATTATAATTTCGCTGCCGGAATCATCAAGCTGATAAATTACGACGGTATGCCCGCTGCCTCCAACATAATCCGGATATTGGATTTTTTCAAATTCAAGCATAATCTTATCAAAGTCATTATGTTTCGAGATGATTTCTTTTGCGGTCGCCAGATCCAGTCTGGGTGCGTTTGGATCAACTTCACCAATTATAACTCCTTCTTGATAAGCCAATTTTTCCCATGTCGGATCAGCTTTATTGCAGTAAAGCTCATCGAGCTTCTGAAGTTGCTCATCGGTAAGCACTTTACCGTTAGCTTCATATTGCTCCGAAATAACTTTCTTATAATCAGTATGTGCATTGATTTGTTCATCTGTAGCTTCAATTGCACCTTTTTCAGGATTCAAATTCAAATTATCATTAATTGCAGTTGCATAAACGGATAATGCCAAAGCCCCCATTAATGCCATTGAGCATATTAAAATAGCAAAAATCTTTTTTCTTTTCATATTCGTACCTCCTTACGAAATAGTAAATGTATATTTCGTGACCTTCTTGCTATAGTTGTATATTTCAAAATAGTACCTCTTTCCTTTTGTCAAGTTCATTGTTGTATCAACTTGACCGGTAGATGTAAGTTTTGTGATTATCGAACCATTTGCGTTACGTACAATACAGTCAAGATCATTATTTGTTGAGCATGTTGTTTTGATTGTGTATACTTTGCTATAGGGAACTATAAAAGAATACACATCATGGTCATCCGCAAAATCAATCCTTGCAGATGTATTTCCTAATGATTTTGTCACTGATGTTTGAATGTAATCACCGGCTTTGTCTAAATAATACAGCGTATTCTCAACGTCTTTCTGTTGAGCACTATGAGGGTGATCAATTACAGCGGACTTCGTTATTTCAAAAAATTTGAGCAAACCATTAGCATAAATGCCTTCATTGGCTTTGGCTCTAATATTAGAATTTGTCAGTTTAACTTTACTTTCAAGTGAATAATTTGTAACTTTTGAAGAACCTGGCTTATGCGACCATGAACCATCACTGTGTTGCATATAATAATGATAATCTGAGTTGCCTGTAACAACTGCAATTAAACGAGAATGTGAACCAAATTGAGCAACGGTAGATGATGTTGGAGTATATTCCTTGATTGAATATCCCAAACGGTTCGCATCTAATTTCATATTTGAAACAATATTATTCATCGCCAGAGATGGATTATTGGTAACAAACTTTTTTACTTTACTCTTGTCAGCTTTACTTGCAAATTCGCCGGGTTGCTGCTTATACCCCATATTCGAATGAATTGTTACCGCACCATTAAGTATATTACAAAATGCATATCCGTAACAGTTCATTCTATATTGAACAAGCTCAGTTTGAGAACCATTTGATGGCGAATCACCAGTGTTATTGAACTTGGTAGGTTCATATTTGGAATAAAATGAATTACGAGCAACACCATTATAGGAGTATGTCACGCTTAAATAAGGTTTTGTTGAACTTTCAGTAGTATAGAAAGTCTTAGCTTTACTATAATCTGACTCACTTGTAGCGTTTTTAAATATGATGCCCTTAGTTCCTTGTGAAACACTCGTTTGCCAAGATTTAACAGCTGACGTTATGTTGTATGATCTAGTAGTATAATTGGGGTAACTGAATGAACAAGAACTTATACTGCTTCCGATTCCGTTATATACAGATGAACTGTACTTTGTTGTTTCATTCCAATTAGGTCCGGTATAATTGTATGCATGAATTGCAGAGGTAGCCGAGTTGCCGGAGCATTCGGTCATAGTAAGCGTTGCGGATGATACAGTGTAATCGGAATTCATGAATGATTGGTTCATCAGCTTAGGAAAGCGCATCAGAAGTCTGCCGCAACCGTATGAAGAATCAACATATCCTATAACGGCCAATGAATTTGCTCCTGCTGTGCCAGTTGCTCCGCTACCGTTATAGATAGGAGTATCTATAATTGATTTACTTGAGCCGCTTCCTGTTGAATTTATTGTAATGGTCGGATCTATTGTAACCGGATATACCGCTTCGTTTTTCAGCCATTCATTGTCAAGAGTAATAGTTATCGTATAGCTGCCATCGGCATTTTTTACTGCCGTATATCCCGTAACATATCCCTGCGGTACTATCGTGTTTTCGCCGTTTGAGCTGTCAAATAATATAACCTCACTGACAGTACCGACAACCTCATTTATTTCATCGTCAACTATTGAAAAATAACCTTCCTCTTCTCTGAGAACAAGACCGTTCGTATCAACGTCAAAAGAAAACTCATTCTTTCCGTTATATCTGTCAAGTATGATATTCTCTTTTACCCCATTGAGCTGTGCGCTGTATTCTATTGTTGTATCGACCCCGAACACATCGGTATATTCAACTATGTCGTGTTCGTCATATTTGTTTTCTGTTTCGGTTATAATATCCGATACATCCGCCTTATCCGAATCGACAGGTGACATTTCTATAGTATATTCGCCACTTTTAACGATAATGCCTGTTTCGTTGTCGAGCTGTTCGGGCATATATACGTTTATATCATTATCCGCACTTACAAATGCATAACCGTCTTTGTCCGATTCAGACAGCTTTGTGCTTTTATCACACACAGTACCGTTTTCATCGGTGTACTTTACAGGCTCATCAAAATAGTACATTGTTTTTGAGCCGTCTTTATTCTGATACACTATTGAATAATCATCTGTTTCCTGTGCAAATAAACGGTTTGCGTGTTATTTTTCCTTAATGTCCTTTACAGATATGACTTCCGGTATCTCGTAGTCGTCAAGCTCCTTATCTGAAAGCTCAACAAGGCTCAGATTGCCCGGCATTAAGTCCTTGAGCAGATTTCTGTCCGCTTCTTCTATACTTTCTTCGCTTGTACTGTTTTCGTTATCGGCGTTTCCGTTTTCATGTGCATATACAGGTATGCTTGTTGAGAGTAATGAGATTGCCAATAGTAAAACAGTGAATAAATGTTTTTTTCTTTTCATAAGCACCTCCGTTTTGTTTTTGAAAAAGAAACACTTTTTCTATTGTTAGAATATCATATATACTATACTAAATCAAGACTTGCCCTGATATTTTGTGAAATGTACCCAACATAATTTGTCAAAATAGCCAAGTAACGGCTTACCCTCGCTCTTTCTTATCTGCTTTAACTTTTCGCTGAAATCCATATTGTCTTCCTCCTGTTTTCGTTTGGCTTTTGTGAACAGCTATATCGTACCCTGTTTTTCGAGTAGCCGCAATAAACATATGCTTACAATCGTTGTTTTTCTGTGCTACTTTGCGTTGCATACAAGAAAATCGGTATAGCAAAGCGGAATGTGAAGCCACATTCCGCCCAGCGTGTCGAAAAAGTATTTTTCGACACGCTGCAGACGTTGAGAAACACACGCAGACAAGGAAACCGCCCCGACAGGCGTACAAAGGTACGTTGAGGGGCGGTTAACGCAGTAAGCAAAAATGCTTTCACACAGCCGTTTTTTACGGCTGTGTGAAATTCTTTTACTTATATGATTTTTTATTTTTCGCCGCATTATTTTATCCGCATTTTTGCGGTGCGTGGGTTTATCGACAGTCTGAGCGGAATGTGAAGCCACATTCCGCCGTTATTTTCAATTAAACTGCAACAGCATTACGACCATTGCCACAACAAGTACCGGAGAAAATACCGCCAGCAGCTTCTTGTACTTATGCTCTCCTCCGACAGGCGAAAGCCTTGCCGCTCCGCAGAATGCAAGCAGTACCGCCACAAACGGCGCCGCAAAGTAGGAGAAATTCACGATAATGTTTCCCAGTGCCGCCGCCGCATTTACAAGGCCGTCCCATAAACCGCCGATGCCCGTGAGCTGTTTCTGATACGTTATTACTGTAACAAAGAAGTTATTTATCAGATGAAGCACCATTCCGGGAATTATCGAGTCATATCTCACCGCCATAAGTCCGAAAATCACGCCGCTTAAAAACGCATACGCAAACTGGTCGAAATTTCCGTGAGCAAGCCCGAATATCAGCGCCGACAGGATAATTGCAGGCGTATCGCCTATGGGTTTCAGCGAGCGGAGCAATAAGTGACGGTATATCATTTCTTCAAATACCGGCGCAACGAATGCGGTAAATATCAGCGTTACAATGCCCGATGAGAAGCTCGACGGCGCAATAGCGTCCATCACATTCTCTATCTCTCCCACTCCGAACAGAAGCTGAAGAACATAGTTTATGCAGGTGGTTATATTACTTCCCCACATTGCAAAGGCAAACATCGCAGGGATAAATATAAGCGGATAATACGACTTGTTTTCATACTGCGTATCAAGCCGCCTCAGCGGTCGGTATTTAAGATAGACCGCACCGAATGCCAGTATTTTCGGCAGATATGTCGATATATTGCTGAACGTGTAATTCAGTACGGTAAACAGCGTACTGCCCGTGTCAAGCCCTGCACTCACAAAGCCCCTGAGCAAAAACACCATCGCAACAAATATTACCTTCTGAAACAGCGCAGATATAATAAGTGCTATTCCCAGATCAAAGCATATCCTGCGTATATCCGCAGGCTTAAGGTCGTCCTTCGAAGTAAGCGCATCAAAATCCTGCTGTCTGTATCTGTCCGCTATGACAGCAATAAGGCTTTTCTGCATTTTAACAGAGTCCTTTCGTTAAATAATCATCACAACTATTATATACGCAGTACACGCAAGAAATCCCACGATAAAAAGCGGATTCTTTGCAATTGCGGCAAATTTCTGCTTTTTTGAAAGCTCCGGATAATTATTTACCGGACGGTAAAGTCGGTTGTTCTTCAGCTTTCCTATAGCAGCCCCCATTCCGACAAGTGCAATTATCAGCACAAGCACGACATAAATCATCAGCACAGTAAGATAGGCTTCCTCGCCGCTTGTCACAGGGCTTCCCTTCTGCATCTTTGACATCGCCGTCACAAACGTGTCGGTTTTGACTGCAACAACGGCTATTGCCGCTATCGAGTTGAACATTGCGTGCATTATAGTTGTCGGCATAATACTGCCTGTCGCATATCTCACATATCCAAGGCAGATACCCACTATAAACGTATAGCAGAACTGGTGTATATTTCCGTGCGCCATACCGAAGCAAAGAGCGGAAACAAGTATCGCAAAGCCGTTGCCGTAAGGCATAAGCGAGGTCTGTATAACGCCTCTGAACCAGTATTCCTCAAACAACGGAGCAAGAATTACCATCTGTATGAACAAAAACGCAAGATACCACGCACCGCTTCCCGTTCCCGAAGAAACTATCGGAGTAAGCGTATCCTCTACCGCCGATTGATTGTGTATAAGCAGAAATGATACGGCAAGCACTATTATATTAGCTATCTGACCTGCGCCGTACATAGGTACAAACCACGATATAGCCTTGCCGAGCCTTTTCGGCTTTTTGTACACCGTCTTGTCAAACCGATAACCGAAAACCCTTGCGGTAACCGCTATCGCAAGGCCGTATAATATAATTATGCTCGAAAGCGACTGCACGGACGATACTATCTGACTGTCGCATCCGCTCATAACAGTAGCTATAAGCCACGCCGCCGCATCTGCAATACAACGTGCCGCAAATATTATTATAAGTGCAAGCCCCGCTTTCCCGCAGGCGCTCTTGAAATCAGCGGCGCACATCGAGAACTTCTCCCGTTTCCAGCATTTCCTTTACATAGCTCGGCAGAGCAAAACAGCCCTTGTGAAGCTCTGTATTATAATATCTTGTCTTAATTCCAAGTGAATTCCAGTGCTGTTCATCAAGATTCTTTATTGGATCAAGTCCCTTGCTCGCAAAGCCGAACAGCCAGTGTCCGCTTGCGTATGTCGGGATATGAGCCTGATAAACGGCGCACACGGGGAACACCGACTTTATACGCTCGTGCGCCCTGCACATAGCCTTTGCGTCATTTACATAGAACGGGCTTTCGTGCTGATTCACAAGCACGCCTGTATCGGTCAGTGCGTTGTAGCAGTTTCCGTAGAACTCAGGTGTGAAAAGTCCCTCGCCCGGTCCGAACGGGTCGGTAGAATCCACTATTATAAGGTCATATTCGCCCTGCTTGCGTCTTACAAAACGAAGTCCGTCGGTAAAATGTATATCAAGTCTGGGGTCGTGCATCGAAACGGTCATTTCAGGAAAATATTCCTCGCAGACCTCGACGACCTTTTTGTCTATCTCGACAAGGTCGATATGCTCTATCGTGCTGTAACGGCACAGCTCCCTTACCGTACCGCCGTCGCCTGCGCCGATAACAAGCACGTTCTTTATATCCTTCTTTACCGCCATAGGAACGTGAACTATCATATCGTGATAGATAAATTCGTCCTTCTGCGTTATCATTACATATCCGTCAAGCGCAAGCAGTCTGCCGAATTCGAGCGACTGAAACACGTCTATGCGCTGATACTCGCTCTGCTCGCTGTAAAGCTGTTTGTCAACTCTTATAGAAAATCTTACGCTGTCGCTGTGATTTTCCGTAAACCAAAGATCCATTTGTATTACCGTCCTTTCAATCTGTAAACGCATAAGTCAATGTGGTACGGCGGACGAATTTATTCGTCCAGTATCATAATATTCTTTATTTCGAGGTCCTGTGTACCTGTAAGGAAACAGCCCTTATCCCCTGCATATTTTATATATGCGAGAATTTCGTCTGTTATCTGCTCACCCGGTGCAAGTATCGGTATTCCGGGCGGATAGCACATTACAAATTCACCGCTTATCTTGCCGGAACTTTGTTCGATCGGTACGCTTTTCTTGTTTCCGTAGAATGCGTCCTGCGGCGACAGCTTAACTATAGGATTGATATACTCGTGGTCAAGCATACCCGTCTTATCCTTTGAATAGATACGCTTTATGTCGTTGAGCGCTCCGATGAGCCTGTCTAAATACAGCTCCCTGTCGCCTATCGAAACATAAGCGAGTATATTTCCTATATCTCCGAATTCTATCTGTATGCCGTATCTGTCACGCAGAATATCATACACCTCGATACCTGCAAGTCCTATATCCCTTGTGTGTATCGACAGCTTTGTCACGTCAAAATCATAGAACGCACCGCCGTCACACAGCTCCTTTGAGAATGCGTAATATCCGCCTATCTCGTTTATCTCGTCACGCATATACTGCGCATAGGACTGCACCTTTGCGAATATCTCCCTGCCGTGAAGCGCAAGGTTTCTTCTCGATATATCAAGGCTCGACATCAGAAGATAGCTTCCGCTTGTCGTCTGCATAAGGTTAATTATCTGCCTTACATAGCCCTCGTTCACCGTGTCCGCTGTAAGTAAAAAACTGCTCTGTGTCAGCGAGCCGCCGCTCTTGTGCATACTTACTGCGGCAAAATCCGCACCTGCCTTCATTCCCGCAAGCGGCATATTGTCACCGAAGTAGAAATGTGTTCCGTGCGCCTCGTCCGCAAGAAGATACATTCCGTGTGCATGCGCAAGGTCGGCTATCTTCTTAATATCCGAGCATACTCCGTAATAGGTAGGATTATTTACAAATACCGCCTTTGCGTCGGGGTTTTCGAGTATTGCCTTTTCAACATCCTCGACCGTCATTCCCAGCGGTATGCCCAGTTCCTTGTTTACTCCGGGATTAACGTAAACAGGCACCGCTCCGCCGAGAATAAGCGCATTTATCGCACTGCGGTGTACGTTACGGGGCATTATTATCTTCTCGCCACGCTTTGCTACGGCAAGCGCCATAGCCTGCACTGCGGCGGTCGTTCCATTTACTATAAAGAATGCGTTCTTTGCGCCGAAAGCCTCTGCGGCTATCTGCTCTGCTTCTTTAATTACGGAAACCGGGTGACAGAGGTTATCGAGCGGCTTTGACGAGTTCACATCCACCGTCATACATTCTCTGCCTAAAAATTCCGTCAGTTCGGGGTTGCCCCTGCCCATCTTATGACCGGGTACATCAAAAGGCACTATGCGCTTTGCCCGGTATTCCTTTAACGCCTCATATATAGGCGCACGCTCCTGTGAGAGCATATCATCAGTCCTTTCGGGAAGGAAGTAATTTTCATTCAGCCTTATAGCTTATATTTTCCATTCTTTTATTTACTGTTTGTTCTATATATTCACAGACATTTCTGAACTCATTGTGAATACTGCTATTCGTGAAACGCAATACCATTATACCTTTCGAATTCAGAAAAGCTGTTCGTTCTTTGTCGTACTCCATTTCTTTTTCCTCGTAATGCTGTGAACCGTCAAGCTCAATTACAAGCTTTGCTTTCGGACAATAAAAATCAGCAATATATTTAAACAGAACTTTTTGTCGTATAAATCTGACAGAGTACTCTTTAAGATAGCAGTACCACAATTTCCTTTCTTCATCTGTCATCTGAGAACGTAGCTTTTTAGCATAAGAAACAAGCTGTTTGTTATGAATGTATTGCTTTTTTTCGTCCATACACACCCCTCTTCTGTTACGGTGTTGTCCAAAACTATTACGATACTCAATATTATTCAATAAGAAGCAACACGCTTCGCCAAGCACTAAACTTGGCTCCCTTGCCAAAGGGAGCTGGCTTGCGGCAAGGCTCGCTCCTGTCAAA
>OLPR01001524.1_pt1 | contig 18876 bp, 16 predicted proteins | sample 1672761 | NCBI WGS metagenome assembly OLPR01 (sample SAMEA3136721, study PRJEB25190) | human gut metagenome | biome: human gut; feature: human-associated habitat; material: faeces | place: Austria | collected 2013 | reverse complement strand
CTGCCATCTCCTGTTCGGCAAGCAGGATATCCTGACCCAAAAGCGCTTCATCGAGCACATGGGCGAGGAGGCGGGGCTTTCGGAATCCGAAAGGCGCACGCTGCAGCAGGGCGCATACGAGCGCCTGAACGCGATGATTCGCTATTGCCAGACGCCGGAATGCCTGCGCGCGAAAATCCTGCGTTATTTCGGCGAAAGTGCGCCCGATCATTGCGGATTCTGCCTGAATTGTCTGGAACCGAAGGAGACGGTCGACCGGACGGATGCGGCGCGGCAGATCGTTTGCGCGGTGGAAGAAACGGGGCAGCGATTCGGGCGCACGGTGCTGATTGAGATCCTTCGCGGCGCGGAAACACAGCGAACGGGGAACTGGAATCTTGCGCGATACGATTGCTTCGGTGCGCTTTCCAACCTTACGACCAATGAGATTTCCGCCCTGATCGACACGATGCTCGAAGCGCGTGCGCTCGAGGAGGAAATGCGCGAATCCGGCGCGGGGCAATATGCGATTCTTCATACCGGCGCGGAAGCCGACCGCGTGATCTCCGGCGCGCGGCGCATTCAGGTATTCAAGCGCAAGCCGGAAGCGAAAAAGGAAAAGAAAAAGCGTGAAGCATTCCCGATGAGCGCGGATCAGGCGCTGTTCGATCGGCTTTCGGCGCTTAGGAGAAAGCTCGCAAATGCGCGCGGCGTGCCGCCCTACGTGGTGCTGCACGACAGCACTTTGCACGAGATGGCGGATAAAATGCCCTCGACAATGGATGAAATGGCGCATATCGGCGGCATCGGCGCGACGAAGCTGCGTCAGTACGGCAAATTGTTTCTGAATGAAATTCAAAAATATGAAAGCGAAAAGGGAGGAAGAGCATGAATCGAAAACTTACGCTGAACGGCGCATGGGAGATGCGCGCTGCGGAGGATTCAAACTGGATTCCGGCGACTGTGCCCGGATCGGTCTATGCCGATCTTCTGGACGCGGGCAAAATGGAAGATCCATTCTGGCGCGATAACGAGCAGGAAGCATTCGATCTGATGGAGAAGGATTATGTTTACCGCCGTACATTTGAACTTACGGAGGAAAATCTCGTCTGTGATGCGCTGAATCTGACCTGCGAAGGTCTGGATACGCTCGCGACCGTCCGCGTCAACGGCGAAATTGTGCTCGAAGCGGACAACATGCACAGAACATGGCGCGCGAACGTGCTGGATTTTGTTGCGCCCGGCGAAAATGAAATCGAGATCACATTCCATTCGCCCAATCGTGCCGCGCGCGAGGCGTATGCAGAGAATCCCGTGAACGGTTCTACCGACGCGGTCGAAGGCTTCGTTCATATCCGCAAGGCACACTGTATGTTCGGCTGGGACTGGGGCCCGAGACTGCCCGACGCGGGCATTTGGCGAGATATTTATCTTGAGCAGATTCACTCCGCGCGCCTTGCGAGCGTTTATATTCGCCAGGAACACGCGGACGGCAAGGTTCGCCTTGAATTCGAGCCGCTGATCGAGAGCTACGACGGACTCTGCGAATGCATGCAGCCGGATTATTCCGTGCGCTATACCGTGACCAGTCCGGACGGCGAAACGCTGACGGCGACGGATGCGGATATCTTAATCGGCAATCCGCTTCTCTGGTGGCCGAACGGCTATGGCAAACAGCCGCTGTATACCGTCTGCGCGGAGCTGATCGACGACGACGGCGAGCGGATTGACCTCTGGGAAAAGCGCATCGGGCTGCGCACGATGACCGTGCGCCGGAATCGCGATCAGTGGGGCGAATCGTTTGAAACGAATGTCAACGGCGTGTCCATTTTTGCGATGGGCGGCGACTATATCCCCGAGGACAACATTCTCCGACGCGTTACGCCCGAGCGCACGCGCCGCCTTCTGGAGGATGCGAAGCGCGCGAATTACAATTCCATTCGCGTCTGGGGCGGCGGCTATTATCCGGACGACTGGTTTTATGATATTTGCGATGAGCTGGGCATCGTCGTCTGGCAGGATTTCATGTTCGCGTGCGCGATGTACGATTTAAGCGATCATTTCGATGAAAACATCCGTGCGGAATTCCGCGATAATATCCGCCGACTGCGCCATCATGCGTCGCTGGGACTCTGGTGCGGCAACAATGAAATGGAGCAGGGCGTTCAGGAAAACTGGTATAACGCGTCACCCAAGCTGATTGCGGATTATATCAAGATGTACGAATATATTATTCCGCAGGAGCTTCGCGAAAACGATCCGGAAACGTTCTATTGGCCTGCCTCCCCGTCGTCCGGCGGCAGCTTTGATGCGCCGAATGATCCCAGTCGCGGCGACGTTCACTATTGGGAAGTCTGGCATAAAAATAAGCCGTTTACCGAATACCGGAAGTATTTCTTCCGCTATGTCTCAGAATTCGGCTTCCAGTCGTTCCCGCAACTTAAGACGATTCAGGCGTTTACCGAGCCGGAGGACCGCAATATCTTTTCCTACGTCATGGAAAAGCATCAGCGCAACGATGCGGCAAACGGCAAAATCATGAACTATCTCGCGCAGACGTTCCTTTATCCGACGGATTTCGACACGCTGATTTACGCTTCTCAGCTGCTTCAGGCAGATGCGATTCGCTATGGCGTGGAGCATTGGCGGCGCAATCGCGGCCGCTGCATGGGCGCGATTTACTGGCAGCTGAACGATTGCTGGCCGGTTGCAAGCTGGTCGTCAATCGATTATTTCGGGCGCTGGAAAGCGCTGCATTACGCGGCAAAGCGCTTCTTTGCGCCGGTTTTGCTTTCGTGCGAGGAACAGGGTACGCTCACGCAGCGCACGAACGTCAACAGCGAAATGCGCGAGGACGCAGTCGAGAAATCCATTCGCCTGAACGTCTCCAACGAGACGCTGCATCCGGTCGAAGCGGAGGTTCGCTGGGCACTGCGCAACGCAAGAAGCGAGATTTTGCAATTCGGCACGGAAACGGTCGAGGTGCCGGCTCTGAGCGCGAAATGGCTCGAAAAGGTTGAATTTCCGGAGGCGAAGCTGCGCGACGATTACGCGTCCTACGAGCTCTGGTGCGACGGCGTGCGCGTATTCTCCGGAACGGTTCTGTTCTGTCCGCCGAAGCATTTTGCGTTCGCCGATCCGCATCTGACCGTCGAGCGCGAGGGCAACGAGCTGATCGTATCCGCCGACGCGTATGCCCGCGCGGTTGAAATCACCTGCGAGGACGGCGACGTGCTGTTTGAGGACAACTATTTTGACCTGAACGCCGAAACCCGCCGCATTCGCATTCTCCGCGGCGAAGGAACGAAATTCACAGTCCGCAGCGTATACGACATTCGATAAAAGAAATGCCCCTGCATTCATGACGATGCAGGGGCGTAAAAACGCTCCCCCGCCGTAAAAGCAGGGGAGCGGCTTTTTTAGTCGAACGTTACGACGGGCGTGCTGGAAACGTATTCCTGATTCCAGATCGTGTAGGACGCGGCTTCATATTCGCGCTTCACATCGCCCCAAGTCGCATAACGATAACCGGTCAGCGTGCTGCCGTCTGGGCTGATCAGCACCAGCGTTTCCACAGAATCATCGTTCGGCTCGGAAACCGGAATCGCCAGCCGCCAGTCTGTTTCGTTCCAGTAGGCGACGGCATAATCCGTCTGAACGCCGTTTGAAAGCGTCGTGAAATTGCCCTCGGCAAAATCCTGCCATTCGCTTGCGCTGGGCGAAACGTCCGAGAACGGAAGCAGCGTCACCAGCCGCTCGTATTCGCCGGACGCGAGATAGACCAGCGCGTCTTTCCCGCTGGCAAACAGGGAATTGCTGAACTGCGGCACCTCGGCCAGCGCCGAAAGGCTCACCGCCAGCAGCATGATTGCGCACAATGCAGCAATATATCGTTTCATGATCATTACCTCCCAGAATCGGTTCCAAATCCTTAGACGAAATCATGATAGCATTAGTTCCCACGTTTTGCAAGTTTTGAATCCGAAATTTTGATCATCAATGCGCCGAGCGCCTCGATATCGCGAATTTTGCCGCTCTTAATTGCAAAATCGTACTCCACCGCATCCTCAAACAGCGCGCGAAACGCGTTTGCCGAACGCAGCTTCGCCTGCCGCGCAATCTGCTTCGCCGCATACGGATGCAGCTTCAGCGCTTCCTGCACTTTCAGAACCGGCTGCCCTGCGTCCAGCGCGAGACGCATATGCGTAAGCTGCCGGAGCTGACGGGAGAGCATCGCGAGGAGACCTACCGGAGTCTGACCGTTCTGTAAAAGATTCGAAAGCATTTCCTCCGCGTCGCCGAGTTTCCCATCCAGAAGGCGATTCATCAGCTCGAATACATTGTATTCCAGCGACGGCGATACGATCGCATGAACATCCACAAGCGCAACCGTATCCGCGTCTCCGACATACGCGGCGAGCTTGTCCAATTCGCCGCTCAGGCGCGTAAGATCGCGGCCTGCCATGAATGCGAGCGCGGAAAGCGCGTCCGGCGCGATTTTCTTGCCATACGGTTTCAGCCGCCGGTTTGCCCATTGCTTGAGCTGCGCGTCGTTCAGCGAATCGAATTCAACCACTGTCGCCGCCTTGCGCAGAAGTCCCGTTGCCTTTTTGCGGTTATCGGGATCGTTTCGAAAGGTAAATACCGTGACGCAGCCGCCTGGTGGATTCTGAATCCATTTGCCGATCAATGCGATTTCACCCTCTTCATCCTTGCTTTTGCCGGGCAACATCGGCGCCCAATCGCGCACGATCACGATTCGCCGGTCGCACATCATCGGTAGTGTGTCCGCCGCGTCCATGATTTCGCGTGCACTCGCGCTCTCGAGAACCATCTCGTTCAGCGCTTCCAATCCCGGCGGCAGTAAGGCGGCGCGCAGGGCGGTGATCGCCTCGCGTTTCAGATATTCTTCCGGACCGGAAAACAGGATCAGATTCGGCACGTTTCCCGTCTTGATTGCCTGAAAAAAGTCGCTCCAGTTCATTTTTGTTCCTCCATGGGGATAAAGGTGCGCGCGTGCATGCCGCCGTTTCGATCGACGCTTATGAAAATCGCGCCGCCGAGATCCGTTCGATAGATTGCGCATTCGGCGTTTTCCAGACGAGAAAGCGTCTCCGCAGCCGGATGGTCGTAAGAATTATCGCGTCCGACGGAAATCACCGCGATTTCGGGGCTAACTTCGTGCAGAAATTCATCGCTGCAAGCCTTTGCCGAGCCGTGATGCGGAACCTTCAGGACGTCCGCCTCTGGCGAGCAATCCGGTTCGCCCGCCTGTGAAAGATCGCCGGTGAACAGCATCGTTCGCCCACGGCAGCTGAACGCAAGCAGCTGCGAGCAGTCGTTGACCGATTCACTTTTCGGATTCGGCGAGACGACATTCAGCGCAATCCCGCCGGGAAGACGCAGTTCCTCGCCGCCGCGCAGTGTGTAAATCGGTATGCCCATCTTTTCGGCGAGTGCTATTGCGCTGAGCACCTCATCGTCTGATTCGCATTCGTACCAGCCTTCAGGCACGTAGATCGCGGCGGGACGAATCTTTGAAAGCACGCGCGTCAGCCCGCCTGCATGGTCGCGATGCGGGTGCGAAAGAAAGATTGCGTCCAGACGAACGCAGGTCGCCGCCGCATAATCCGCCGCGGGCGTGTAGGTATCGCCCGTATCGATCATGTAAACGTGACCGCCGGCGTGAATCATCGCGGAATCCGCCTGACCTGCGTCCAGAAATACCGCGCCGAAGCCGAGCGACGAAATCCATCCGATCAGAATGCTCACGCACGCAAGCATCGGAATTGCGAGCAGCAGAAGCTTTTTGACGCGCGGGCGAATCCGCGTCAAATCCGATACGGAGATGCAGAGAACGACATGCAAAAGAATCAGCGCTGCCGAATAATTCGGTACCTGAATGCCGTTTGCCGCGCGTTCGGAAAGGAATTTTGCCAGTGAAACAAGCAGGGAAAACATCCCGTCCGGAATGCGCGCGAGCAGTGCGCCTGCCGGCAGGCAGATTGCCGAAATGATTAAAGACGCCATCGCAAACGGATACGCCAGCATCGCCAGCGGCACGGCGAGGAGATTTGCGGGAATCGAGATCGGCGATTGTAGTCCAAAATACGCAATCGTTGCCGGAAGAATCGCAATCTGCGCCGCGAGCGTCGCCGCCAGCAGCTCCGGAAAATACCGAATTCCTCGAAAGAACGCGCGCGGAAGAATTTTCGCGCTCGGAATCCTGTGCTTCAGTCTGCTGATATGAAGCAGCGCTTCAATCGGCGAATCCAACAGAATCAAACCCGCCGTCGCGCCGAACGAAAGCACGAAGCCCGCGTTCAGCACATAAAACGGATTCACCATGAGCATTCCCGAAAGCGCAATCGCGATGCGCGTTACCGCGTCGGACGGTCTTCCGATCAGAAACGACGCGCTGAAGAACGCGAACATGACCGCCGCACGCACGAGCGACGCGGGAAATCCAATCAGCGCGCCATAGGAAATCACCAGAAAGATGGTTGCAATCGTTGCCGTTCGCCGCGAGAGAAATGTGCCGAGCAGGAGCGATACCGCTATCGCGAGCACGGAAACGTGCATACCGGAAATGCAGATCAGATGCGTAATCCCTGCATCTCGAAACGCTTCCGTCAACGAATCGTCCAGCCCGCTGCGGTCGCCCAGCACGAATGCGCGCACCAGATCGGGATTCTTCGGAAATAGAATGCTGATTCGATCGGAAATCGCCGCGCGAATTTCGGAAACCAGCCGCCCCGGACTGCTCGGCGCGGGCGAGAGCGTTACATCTTCGAGTTTTGCTGCCGCCATGCCGGTCAAACCTGAGGACTTCAGCCAGTTTTGCTGGTTAAACTGATACGGATTTGTCGGTGCGTCCGGCGCCCAGATGTGCCCGAATCCGTCGATCGTCTGACCATATTCAACGCCATCCAACGGAAGCGTTTCGCTGCGAAGATACAGCCGAACGCGAGCGGCTTCGGATTTTCCATCCACCTGATTCAGCTTGAGGATGCAGATGATTCGCTCCTTTTCCGCATCATAGAGCGGGTCGGATACGATTACGCCTGAAAAAGGTACAGAGAACTGCGATTTCACCATCGGCAAAGCCGTTTGCGCAGCCTGCATTCGCGCGCCGCCCAGTATCAGACACAGAAGGAAGATCACTGTGCGGCGATAGCGCGGACAGAAAATCGCAAACAGGATTGCAGCGAACGCGAGAACGCCCCAGAAAATAAGCGGCAGCGCGTCCGCGATCAGAATGCCGACGAGAAAGCACACCGCGCCCGAAGCAAACGGACGCGCATGAATTTGGCGGCAGATGAATCCGATCGGCGCTTCAACCATCCGGCGAATTCCTTTCGCGAGCGCATTCATGGTCAGACGTACCAGATTCCGCCGATCTCCGCAAGCTCCGCCGCGGGGAAATGTGCCTGCGCCTCGCTCAAAAGCTGTGCGGAATCATATTTCGGATTCAGATGCGTCAGCACCAGCTGCTTTACCCGCGCGTCGCGCGCGAGCTTCCCGCAGAGCGCGGCGGAAAGATGCGGCGCGTTCTCGTGATAATCGGCGCTTGAAAGCCCCGCGTCCGCGAGCAGAAGGTCGGCGCCGTCCGCAAACAGCTCGAGCACCGGCTCCGTGTTCGTGTCGCCGGTGTAAACCAGCCGTCGTCCGTCGCATTCAACGCTGATCGCATACGTCGGCACCGGATGACGCACGCGGCAAAAGCGCAGACGCATTTCGCCGATCATCGTTTCGCGCATCGGCCAGAGATCGAACTGCTTATCCTCAATCAGCGTGCGAACCTCCGCCGGCGCGCCGGGAAGGAGCACGTTCAAGGGGCGCGCGAGCGGGTGAAACTGGAAATAATAATGCATCGGCAACATATCGGACATATGATCATAATGCAAATGACTGAGCACAACCGCGTCCAGATGAATGTCCGGCATCAGCTGCGTCAGATGCGCGAGCACGCCTGTTCCGCAGTCGAGCAGAATGCGCGTTTCGCCGCTGTCGCTTTCCACCAGATACCCCGAACACGCGCCGCCGGGTGCGGGAAAAGGCCCGTTGTTTCCAAGAATCGTCAGTCGCATCAGCCGATCGCCCCTTTGTATTTCAAGAAATCATACCTATTATATCAGCAATTGCGAAAAATGTAAATCATCATTATGTCGCAATTCGTATTCGATGAAGTGATTTTCATAGCGGGCGCGGTATTCGGGGTAATCCGCGTGCGGCGCGTCGAGATCGAGCTGGTACAGCCGAAAGATCACCGGAAAGTTTTTCGGCTGCCACATTTCCTCATATGAATAGCAATAGCGCATCTCGAGCGCGCATCACGAAGCCGCTGTGCGGATTGTTCCGGTCGTGCGTCGCAGTAAGATAGGGAACGCCGCACGCCTTCGCCTGCCGAATTATCGCGCGGCAGGCTTCCGAAACGATTCCCTGCCGCCAGAATTCCTTCTTCAAACCATACCCCAGATCGAACGACGGTGCGGTTTCGACATGGACATACCTGATTGGCAAATAGCCGGTCGGTTGTAAGAACCGGGCAGAAAAAAGTCATATGCAATCACCCCATCGCGATTATACCCCGCAAAACGTGCGAATGCAAACGAAAAAAGCCGAATGCCTGAAAACACCAAGGGCATTTTACTTGATTTTTAACGCGATTACAGTATAATGAATAAGAATACACAGGGAGGGCGCTTCATTGAAGAATCAAAACGCAGTATCAACCCAGACCATGCCGATGGTGGCATTGCGCGGTCTGGTTCTGTTTCCGAATACAGTAACGAGCGTCGATATCGCCCGCGAGCGTTCGCTGGGTGCGATTCGCCGTGCAATGGAGGGCGACGGGCGCTTTTTCGCTGTCGCGCAGCGCGATTCGATGGTCGATCATCCATCGGGCACAGATCTTTATGCAATGGGCACAATCGCGCATATCAAACATATCGTTCAGCAGCCGGATCAGTCGTTGCGCGTGCTCGTCGAGGGCGAAAAGCGGGCGCTGCTTTTGTCCGTGCTCGAAGACGAGGATTCGCAGGCTGCGGTAATCCTGCCGAAGGATGAGCCGCAGGAAATCGCCGATACAAACCAGAAGGCGATCATGCGCACGATCGTCTCGTTCGTCAAATCCATCCTGAACAAGCGTGCGACGCCCATGCCGGAGCTGATTCAGGCAATTTCGGGCGAAAAGGATCCGAGATGCTTTGCTGATGTGGTCGCCGCCGGTGTGCTGACCGGTCTTGCCGAGCGGCAGCAGATTCTCGAATGCAGCGACGCCGAGGAGCGGCTGAATCTGCTTCTAAAGATCGTTTCAGAGGAACTGACGCTTACCGATCTCGAGGAGAAGGTGCAGGCGCGCGCCCGCGAATACATGGAGCGCGCGAATCACGATTATTTTCTTCGCGAGCAGATTCACGCAATTCAGGACGAGCTCGGCGAGGGCGAGGACGAGGACATCGTCGAGCTGCGCAGGCGGCTGAAGGAATCGAAAATGCCGGACGAGCCGCGCGAACGCGTCGAAAAGGAGCTGCGCCGCCTTTCGCGAACGGCGATTCAGGCGCCAGAAAGCAGCGTCAGCCAGAATTATATCGAATATATGCTCGATCTCCCGTGGGGCGTTGAGGACGCGTCGCCGATTGATCCGAAAAAGGCGCGACGCATTCTCGATGAAGATCATTACGGCATGAAGGAAGTCAAAGAGCGATTGATCGAGTATCTTGCCGTGCGCTCGATTACGGATCAGGCGAAGAGTCCGATTCTCTGTCTGGTCGGCCCGCCCGGAGTGGGCAAAACCAGCATCGCGCGTTCGGTCGCTCGTGCGCTCGGACGGAAATTCACGCGCATTTCGCTCGGTGGCGTGCACGACGAGGCGGAAATCCGCGGCCATCGCAAAACGTATGTCGGCGCAATGCCCGGCAAAATTATCTCGGCAATCAGCCAGGTGAAAACCGTAAATCCCGTGTTCCTGCTCGATGAGATCGATAAAATGGCGCATGATATGCGCGGCGATCCCGCATCGGCAATGCTGGAGGTGCTCGATCCGGAGCAGAACTGCACATTCCGCGATCATTATCTCGAAGCGCCGTTCGATCTTTCGAAGGTGCTGTTCATCACCACAGCGAATTCCGTCGAGACGATCGACCGCGCGCTGCTTGACCGCATGGAGGTAATCGAAGTGCCGAGCTATACGATCGAGGAAAAGGTGCAGATCGCGAAGCGGCATCTCGTCTCCAAGGAGCTCGAAGCGAACGGACTCAAGCGCGCGCAGCTGCGCATTCCGGAGCGCGTGCTTGCTGAAATCATCGACCGGTATACCCGTGAATCCGGCGTACGCACGCTCGAACGCGTGATCGGCAAAATCTGCCGAAAGGTCGCCGTTCAGTTCGTCGAAGATCCTGAGCGCGCGGCAGTTCATCTGAAAAAGACCGATTTGCCCGAATACCTTGGTGCGCCGCTGTATCTGCGCCAGCCGACGGAGGAAAAAGCTACGGTCGGCGTGGTGAACGGGCTCGCGTGGACGAGCGTAGGCGGCGAGGTCATGCCGATCGAGGTCGTCGCATTCCCCGGAAAGGGCGCGATCGAAATTACCGGAAATCTCGGCGACGTGATGAAGGAATCGGCGCGAATCGCGCGCTCCATCGCGCGCGCAAGGCTGAGCCGCTATGGACTCGCGGACGATTACTTCGAAAAGCACGACATTCACATTCACGTGCCCGAGGGCGCGGTTCCGAAGGATGGTCCGTCCGCAGGCGTGGCGCTTTCGTGCGCGATTCTCTCCGCGATCGCGTCGATTCCCGCGCGAAGCGACGCCGCGATGACCGGAGAGGTTACGCTGACCGGCCGCGTGCTGCCGATCGGCGGCTTGAAGGAAAAGCTGCTGGCGGCGTATCGAATGGGAATCCGGAATCTGCTGATTCCGAAGGCGAATGAAAGAGATCTGGAAAAGATCGATTCTGAGGTGCTGGAGAAGCTCTCGATTACGCCGGTTGAGCGCGTCGACGAGGCGCTCGATATTGTGCTGGAACAAAAAAGCGAAGAAAGCGTGAGGCTTGCCATATGATCATTAAAAAAGCAAAATTCCAAACCTCGCTCGCTGAATTCAAGGATTTTCCCGGGCAGGGTCTTCCTGAAATCGCGTTCGCGGGAAAATCCAATGTCGGGAAATCGTCGCTGATCAACGCGCTGACGCACAATTCAAAGCTCGCGCGCACGTCCTCCGAGCCCGGAAAGACGCGACTGGTGAATTTCTTTCTGCTGAACGATTCCTTTTATCTGGTCGACTTGCCCGGCTACGGCTTTGCGCGCGCGTCGAAGCAGGAAAAGGAAAAATGGTCCGGGATGATCGAAGGCTATCTCCGGAAATCCGAAAACCTTCGCCATGTCGTTCAGCTGGTCGATATCCGCCACGCGCCCACGGAGGAGGATCAGATGATGACCAATTACCTGCGCCATTACGAGATTCCGTTTACCGTCGTCGCAACGAAAGCGGACAAACTCTCCAAAGCGCAGCGCAGCCGGTCGATTCCGGTAATCTGTCGAACGCTGGTTGTTCAGCCATGGGAAATCATCGCCTGTTCGTCCGAGGACGGAACGGGGCTTGAAGCGCTCACGAACGCGATGGGGCGCATCGTCGAACCGGAAACGAAGGAATAGGGGAGAAGCGCAATGGGCATCAAGGTCGTAAAATTCGGCGGCTCCTCGCTTTGCGATGCGGAGCATTTCAAAAAAGTCAAAAATATCATTCTGTCTGATCCGGCGCGCTGCTACGTCGTTCCCAGCGCACCCGGAAAGCGTACGCCCGACGATAAGAAGATCACTGATCTTCTGTATGAATGCTATCACCTCGTGGATATCAATCAGCCCCACGAGGAGGTGTTCGAGATTGTCGCGCGCCGCTTCCGCGAGATAGCGAAGGAGCTCGAGCTTTCGTTCGATCTCGAAAGCGTGCTGCGTGAAACGTGCCATGAGATTCGCAAGCGCCGCAGCCCGGATTACGCAGCAAGCCGCGGCGAATACCTGAGCGGCATTCTGCTTTCTGAATACCTCGGCTGGGATTTTATCGACCCCGTAGACGTGATCAAATTCGATCGCCGCGGCACTTTTGCGTCCGAATGGACGAATGAAATGCTGAAAAAGGCGATCGAGGAGCACACGCACGCGGTCATTCCCGGCTTTTACGGTTCGTATCCGAACGGTGAAGTGCACACGTTTTCTCGCGGCGGCAGCGACGTGTCCGGCGCGATTGTCGCGCGTGCGGCGGAAGCGGATGTGTATGAAAACTGGACGGACGTGAACGGCTTTCTGATGGCGGATCCGCACGTGGTCGACCATCCGCGCTGCATTCGCAAGCTTACTTATCGCGAACTGCGCGAGCTTTCCTATATGGGTGCAACCGTTCTGCATGAGGACGCGATCTTTCCAGTACATAAGGCGGGCATTCCGACCAACATCCGCAATACCAACGATCCGACCGAGCCGGGCACGATGATCGTCGCTCAGCCGACCGAGGAAAGCTATGAAACGCCGATCACCGGCATTGCGGGGCATAAGGACTTTACGCTGATCACGATCGACAAGGCGATGATGAACGCTGAATACGGATTCGGCCGTCGCGTCCTTCAGGCGCTGGAGGATTTCGACGTATCGTTCGAACATTTGCCCACCGGCATCGATACGATGTGCGTCGTCATTTCCGATAAGGAACTGCTCACGCGCAAGGATCAGATCATTCAGCGCATCAAGCAGACCTGCCAGCCGGATTCGATCGAGATTCAGTCCGGCATGGCGCTGATTGCGACCGTCGGCTACGGCATGGTGCGCCGCCGCGGTACCGCCGCAAAGCTGTTCGGCGCGCTGTATCAGGCGGGTGTGAACGTGCGCATGATCGATCAGGGCTCAAGCGAGCTGAATATCATCGTCGGCGTGGATACCGCGGATTTTGATACCGCAATGCGCGCGATTTACAACGCGTTCGTCGTCTGACGGAGGTTTGTATGAAGAATTTCGAATTGATCGAGAAAATGATTGCGTTTTACCATGGAAACGCGCATGATGTGAATCATTTTCTGAAGGTTTACACCTATGCGCAGACCATTGCTGAGGGCGAAGACTTCGAGCCGCACGCAAAGCAAATCCTCGAATGGACGGCAATCGTGCATGATATCGCCTGCCCGCTCTGCCGTGAAAAGTATGGAAGCGCGATCGGAAAGAAGCAGGAAGAGGAAAGCCCAGCGCTGCTGAACACGTTTTTTGAAGGAACGGATGTTGACAAGGCGGATTTCGAGAAAATTGTCTGGCTCGTTGCTCATCATCATACGTACACGGACGTGGTTTTGCCCGAGCATCGTATTTTGCTCGAAGCGGATTACCTCGTGAATGCCGGCGAAGGCGGCTATCCCATGGAAACAATCCGAAAGGCACGCGAGAACGTATTCCGCACGCCGACCGGCAAACGACTGCTCGACTGCCTCTATTTGCCCTAAAAAATCAACCGCCCGACAGATCGATCGTCTGCCGGGCGGATTTCAATAATCTCTTATGCGATTTCAAGCGCGATTTCCATCATGCGCGTGAACGTGTTCTGGCGATCCTCCGCGGGAAGTGCTTCGCCGGTCACAATGCTGTCGGAAATGGTCAGAAGCGCCAGCGCGTTTTTGCCCGCCGCCGCCGCGTTGAGGTACAGCGCGTACGCCTCCATCTCCACGCAGAGCACGCCGAGATTCATCAGCTTTGCGCTAGCGGTTTCCTGCTTGCCCTGCTCATAAAACGCGTCGCTGGAGAAGACCGGACCGGGAACGACGTTCTGACCGAACTTTTTGCCCGCTTCCACCGCGCGCACGAGCAGATCATACGAGCAGCACGGCGCGAGCATTCCGTCGAAACCGAACTGATAGCCGTAATTCGAGGTCGAATACGCGCTCATGCCGGCGACGATATCGCGCAGGTGGAGCTTATCGGTCATCGCGCCCGCAGAGCCGACGCGAATGATGTTCTCTACGCCGTAGAAATTGAAAAGTTCATAGGAGTAAATGCCCATCGACGGCATTCCCATGCCCGAAGCCATTACGGATACGCGCTTTCCGTGGTATTCGCCGGTATAGCCCTGAATGCCGCGGACGTTGTTGACCAGCACCGGATGCTCCAGATACCGTTCGGCGATGAATTTCGCGCGCAGCGGATCGCCGGGCATCAGAACCGTCGGGGCAAAATCGCCGTATTTGGCGTCGATGTGCGGAGTCGGAATATTGCTCATAAAGGAACCCTCCTTTGATTGTTTTGCTCTATTATACTATGTTTTCGGTGCGTCCGTCAACCGTTCTTACGCGCGCCGGATTTGCGCCTTCATTTCCCATTTCGTGCCGCGATAGCGGAGAATAAAGCAGGTCAGGCGACAAATCCAGTCGAGAATCATGGCGATCCAGACGCCGATTGCGCCCCAGCCAAGCCAGAGACCGAGAATATAGCTGAATAGAATCCGGAACAGCGCCATCGATGCAATCGCGACCACCATCGTGTATTTTACATCGCTCGCTGCGCGCAGTGCGTTCGGCAGTACAAACGCAAGCGGCCAGAGCAGGGAAGCCACGCCGTTATGCATCATGATCAGAATCCAGGCGAGATTCAGCGCATCGCCGGATACCTTGAAGATCGGCAGGATCACCCTCAAAAGCGAAAGCAGCGGGATATTTACCATCCACGTGCCGATATACGCCCAAAGCAGCAGTTTTTTGATGTAATACCGCGCCTGCTTGTAATCGCCTGCGCCCACGCACTGACCGACTACCGTAATGATCGCCAGATTCATCGCCTGTCCGGGCAGCACGCCGATAGAATCCATCACGTTCGCAACCGCGTTCGCCGTGATCTGAACGGTGCCGAATGCGGTAATTACGCCGACGACCAGGAGTCTCCCGAGCTGGAACAGGCTGTTTTCCAGACCGTTCGGAATGCCGATGCCGAGAATATGCTTCATCATTTGAAGATTCGGCTTCCATGCACCCGGCGTCAGATGGAGCTGCAAATGCCGATCGCGGAGAAGCAGCATCATGCAGACCGCGCCGGTCATGCGCGAAACGAGCGTCGGAATCGCAACGCCCTCTACGCCCGAGCCGAGTCCGTACACAAACAGCGCATTGCCGCCGATGTTGATTACGTTTACCAGCATCGAAACCTTCATCGTCGTGTTCGAACGATTCATCGATCGATAGAGCGCCGTGCCCGCGTTGTAAATCGCGATGAACGGATAGGAAATCGCCGTGATTTCAAGATAGGTCAGCGCGTTGCTCATGACGTCCGGTTCCACCTGCTGAAACATCAGACTGAGCAGCTGCTGCCTGAACGCGAGCACGGGAACCATGATCGCGAGTGCCACGCCGGAAACGACCAGCACGAGCTGATTGGATACACGGCAGGCGTCATCGCGCCGGTTTGCACCGATCATCTGAGAAGCGACTACCGCGCCGCCCGTTGCCAGCGCCGCAAGAAGTGCGATGATCACATTGCAGATCTGATCGACCAGCGATACGCCGGAAACCGCTGCGTCGCCGAGCTTGGAAACCATCACTGTATCCGCCATGCCGACCAGCATGACCAGCGTCTGCTCCACTACCAGCGGAAGCAGAAGGTCGCGCAGCTGTCGATCGGAAAACCTCAGATCATTCATCGCCTTCACGCTCCTCTTTTTTCGGTGCGCAGCCGGGATCCATCGCCGGACGCACGCGCTTCGCATACCAGTAAACATCATGCCACGCGCCGAATTTCCAGCCGGTCTGACAAAGCGTGCCCTCTAATTGATAGCCACGCTTTTTGTGAAAATGGACGCTCGCTGAATTCTCGCCCGTAATGATTGCGTACAGCGTGTGATACCCCAGGCGCGCGAGCGTGCTTTCAAGGGCGTCGTACAACTTTCCGCCGATGCCGAGTCCACGCGCGCTTTCATCCAGGTAAATCGACAAATCCGCGTCCCAGGCGTATGCCGCGCGCGAAAATGCCGTGTCCGCATAGGCATAGCCGAGAATCTTTCCATCCTCTTCCCATACGATCCATGGGTATTTCGCCGTAATGCGATCAAATCGCGCGGTAAATTCCTTAAGAGACGGAACCTCGTATTCGAAAGTAATGCAGGTTTTCTGAATATAGGGCGCGTAAATCGCGAGCAGTCGGGGAACGTCCGCACGAACAGCCGAGCGAATCATGATTTTTCCTCCGTTCCATAAATCAAATACGCTTCCGATTATACATCTGTGCGTGCGCATTTGCATGAAGCGATTGCGAATTCTCCGTCAATTCTTGACATTTTTTGATTTTCCATCTACAATGAAAGAAAAAGCGCAAGGAGAAGCCGATGATGAAAAAGCTGATCGCCCTGCTGACGTTCGCCATTTTATGCCTGACGGCGGCGATTGCCGAAGAAGCGCCGATCCCCGATTTCCTGCCGTTTGAATCCGCCGCGCCGGGGGAAACGCCCTTGCCGAAAGAAACATCCACGCCCGAAAGCGCAAACGGCATGATCGCCGCGCTTTATGGCTATACGCTTCCGTTTGCGTTCGATTCGGATCCCGCGTATTCATATTTTGATGGAGAAATCGTGCAGGCGGATTTCTATTTTGAATCGGAAAGAGTGGCTTACGATCTGTTTCTTATGTTCCCGGTAAACGTCAGAAGCGGGGAAACCTTAAATCCAGAAAACGCTGCGCAATGGGGGAGCGAGGATGCGGGCGTTTTCCTTAGAACCATTACGGAAAAAGGTGAAAGCCATGCGTTCGCGCTGGCATACGAATCGCAGCCATATCCTTATGGAACGAATTTCTCGATTGAATTTGATTCCGTCGAAAACGATGGAACGGTTTTGTGCGCAAGCGGCGCGTTCAGCGCGCGGCTGCTTCCGGAATTTGCGCTCACGTCCGGCGGATACGTCGATATTTCCGGCAGCTTCCAAATGGAAATCAGCCTTGAAGAAGAGATTGAAGAAGATGAACAGGACGGCATTCGCCCGCTCGATTACGCCAGGTGATTCTCGCCCTCGTCGAGAATCACCTTTTTGCGCCGTCCGTGCGCGTCCAGACGCTTAAAATTGCCCAGAACATCGTTGACGCTGGAGATCACCGCGAATGTGTGAGGGTATTCCTTTACGATTTCGGCGAGCTGCGGCAGCTGTCCTTTGTTGACGATTACCAGCAGAACGCTCGTCTCATGCGCGCTGTACATTCCCTTTGCGGGCACGAGCGTCGCCGTGTGGTGCATTTTGCTGATGATCGCTTCGGAAATCGCTTCCGGGTAATCGGTGATGATTTCACAGCGAACCGCGCTTCTGCGCCCGCGAACCACGCGGTCGGAAACGGTGCTGGACATGAAGCTGTAGAGAATGCAGAGAATGACCGGCTCAATCTGATAATCGTATACGAAATAGCTCATGCACGCCACGCACGCGTTGATAAAGAAGGTAATCCAGAAAAAGCCGATCTCCGGATGCTTCCGGTGAACAATCGCGGCGGTAAAATCCATGCCGCCGCTGCAGGTATTGATGCGAAGCAGCGTCGAATAAATCGCGCCATTGATAACGCCCGCCACCAGCGGTCCCAGAATCGTGCTGGTGCCGTTTTCCGTGTCGTACGCAAAGCGGCTCATATCCATATCGTCCAGCAGAATCAGCGCCAGCGAAAACGCGACGACGAACACAATGCTGCGCGCCGCGAATGCCTTGCCGACCTTTGTCAGCACGAGCAGCGCCAGCGGGATGTTGATCAAAAGGCTCATGTAGCCCACGTTGATATGGAACACGTACTGAATCATCGTGCAAATGCCGTTCAACCCCGCCGGCGCAAACCGGTTCGGGAAAATGAACAGCTGATAGTTGAGTGCGCACAGAAGCGCAAGTGCGATAATGACCAGATATGTAAGCAGTTTGCGTTGCATTTTCTTTCCCTCGTTTATGCTTTTTTGCGGGCAATCGCCAGAAGGTCGCGCGTTCCGGTGGTCGGATGCGAGTAGTTTTCAATCATGGATTCAATTTGAAAGCCGTTCTCCGAAAGAATCGCGCGCAGTTCGGAAACGTCCAGCGCGCTGTAATGGAATTCAGCGCCGAACATATCGCCGGAAACGGAACCCTCGCGCCTTCCGTGGGTGAACAGAAACCATCCGTCGGGCTTCAGCCATTCGGCGATTCGCGGATAAATCGCGCGCTGAAGTTCGAGCGGAATGTGCCAGATCGAATCGAACGCAATCGCCGCGTCAAACGTTTTCTCTGGCACGAATTCGAAGAAATCGCAATGAAAGAACCGTGCCTTTGGCAAATTCCGCGCCTGCGCCCGCTCAATCATCCTTCCGGAAGCGTCGATTCCGGCGACGTCGAATCCCGATTCCGAGAGAAAAACGTCAATCGGCGCGCCGGTGCCGCAGCCAATATCAAGCACGCGTCCGCCGGAGGGGAGACGCGCGGCAAATTCGCGTACGCAATCGTCAACGGGCTTCGAATCGCGCTTCTGCGCCCAGTCCGCGGCAATCCGATCGTATGAATCCGCATTGGATTGAAACATTGCATTTACTCCCCAACCAAGAATCCGAAGTGATTATACCACTTTTCGTGTGCGGATTCAATCCTGAATCGTGTTTTTGTATACAATCACTGCTTCATCCTTTTTTTACATAAAAAAAGGAAAACGAGGTATTGACAAAACAGGCGAATTCCGATATAATATCAAACGTTGATTGTCGCAGATGCAATCATACAGAACCCGTTTGTGCGGGCGTGGCGGAATTGGCAGACGTGCTGGATTTAGGTTCCAGTGTCGCAAGGCGTATGAGTTCGAGTCTCTTCGCCCGCACCAATCCGAATGCGATATGCGGTAGTAGCTCAGTTGGTAGAGCGCCACCTTGCCAAGGTGGAGGTCGCGA
>OLPR01001516.1_pt1 | contig 18919 bp, 16 predicted proteins | sample 1672761 | NCBI WGS metagenome assembly OLPR01 (sample SAMEA3136721, study PRJEB25190) | human gut metagenome | biome: human gut; feature: human-associated habitat; material: faeces | place: Austria | collected 2013 | reverse complement strand
CTCTTGCCCTTGTAGCCGTTGCCAATGCCGCCCACCGCGCCTTCGATATCCGCCACGGTATAATCGGCCTTGCCCACCGCGCCGGAGATCATGCTGAACATATCGGTGAAGTCATAGGAACCGTCGGCCTGCAGCGCCGCGGCGAGCACGTCGTCATCCGCGCTGATTTCGCCCAGGAAGCGGATGGTCGCGGTGGCCGGGCCGGGCACGGGCGTGGGTTCCGGCGTGGGCGTGGGTTCGGGTTCCGGGGTTTCTTCGATGGGTTCGGGGGTGGGGCTGTTGGTGGCCAGCTCCATGGGCGGCGCGCTTACCGGCGCGGAAGAGGGATCCGCCGCAATATTGGGAACGGACTGGGTGTCAGGCGAGAAAACGCCGGAGAAATAAAGGATGACTCCGCAGATTACGAGAACCACAACGACCATCAGGGCGACGCCCAGGGGGGTGATGCGGTAATTGCCGACGCGGATTCCAGGCTTTTGCTGGCTCATGAAGGTGCACCTCCGTCAAGGGTAGGATAATATAAAACAGGGAAACTCCGCGGCCGCGGGGAACGGCCGATGATTTCGCGTATTATTATAGCACAGAACGCCGGTCAGAACAATGCAGAAATAATATATTTTTTCAAACAAATGAAACATATTTAATAATTGAGTAGCATATGAACGGCGAAATGTGATAAAATAATGACAGAAAGCCCGGAATTGTCCAGATAGGGACACATAAAATCCCCCTGGGGCGATTGACGAGCGGGGAAATATGATGTAAACTTAATATGTCCATATTGGATGTATTTTTGGCACAAGCGCGTGTTTTCCGAAAAGGGGGAACAAAAATGGCAACGCATAAAATAGGAAATTTTAAATTCAGACTCTCCAAAGAGGGCTTTGCCTTCCGCATGGGCGAGGGCCAGGTGCACCGGCTGCCCTTTGGCCGGGGCGGAAAGGATCAGCAGCCCGAGGAGAACGGCTATTATCCCGAGGACGATTCCGACTACGCCTACGACGACCAGAACGGTTATCAGGGCCAGGACGGATACGACGACGGCGGCTATTACGACGACCGGGAAGCCTATCCTCCGGAAGAAAACGGCGTGCCCGAGGATTATTATGACGGCCAGGAGGGGGACTATTATCCGCCGGAGGGCCAGGGCTTCGTGGGAAAGGCCATGGAGTTTATCGAAAGCCATCCCTGGGTGGTGCTGGTGCTGCTGGTGGTCTTCCCGCCCCTGGGCATCTATCTGCTCTGGCGGATGGGCATGTACAATTCCACCACGCGGCTGATCATCAGCGCGGTTTCGGCGCTGTGGCTGGTGCTGTTGCTGGTGCTGATTTTCAGCAACGCCTTCAAGGGCACCAACGACGTGAATAACAACACCCCGGGCCTGGTTCTGACCACGCCCAATTTCACCTCCGCGCCCACGGCGGAGCCCAGCGTGGAGCCCACCGACGCGGCGGCTACGGTCAGCGTGAACGATCCCCTGGGCGGGGAAACCTCGCCTTCGCCCACGCCGGTGACGGGCATTGGCGGCACGGACACGACGGGCGAAGCCACGGGGGATTACGTATACAGCCCCCAGACGGGTCTTTACTACCACAAGGACCCCAACTGCTCCAAGATCGACGCCAACGTCAGCGTTTCTCTGGTGACCATTCAGGCGGCGCAGAACCGCAACCAGTCTCCCTGCCCCCTGTGCTGCGGCGGCACGGTTTACTACGCCACCAAGGATGGCTCCCATTACCACACCAACAGCACCTGCAGCGGCATGAAGAACGCCGTGGAATATTCCAAGGAAGCGGCCGAGGCCGAGGGAAAGACCGCCTGCCCCATCTGTGCCGGCGGCAAGCAGACGGATACCACCGATACTTCCACCGAATCCAAGGCCAAGCAGTACGCCATGTCCATTAAAAACGACAAAAGCGGCATCAAGGTTTACATGACCTCCGGCGGCAAGGCCTATCATCTGGACAAGAACTGCCAGGGCATGAGCGGCGCTTCCGAAGTGACGCTGCTCAAGGCGCTGCAAAGCGGCAAGCCCGCCTGCAGCGTGTGCGTACCGGCGTTGAACAACAAGGTGTATTGCACCTCCAGCGGCAAGTATTACCATTCCAGGAGTGCCTGCGGCACCATGAAAAAGGGCACGCAGGTTTCCCTGGCCTGGGCGCTGGTGCTGGGCAAGAAGAAATGCCCGGACTGCATCACCGACGATATTTACAAGACCACCCCGGCGCCCACCGATTCTGGAAATAACGGCGGCAAGGGCGGAACCAGCGGCGACGTGTACGTCTACGCCACGGAAAACGGCTCCTACTATCACACCAACGCCACCTGCGGCGGCATGAAGAACGCCCAGCGGGTGCTGCTGAAGACCATGCTTTCCGCGGGAAGGCCCGCCTGCCCGGTGTGCGCCTCCTCCGCCAACACCACTGTTTATGCCAGCAAGGACAACAAGTATTATCATTCCTATGCCACCTGCGGCGGCATGAAGGGCGCGGTGTCCGGTTCGCTGGCGCAGGCCCTGGCCAACGGCTTCACGGCCTGCCCCAACTGCTGGGGTTCCAAGAAGACCACGCCGGAGCCCACCCTGGCCCCCAACGCCACCCCGACGCCCACGGTGAATCCGGACGACGGCAACACTGGTTATTCCGGCGTGTACGTGTACGCCACCGAGACGGGCAAGAATTATCACGTCAACAAGGATTGCTCGGAACTGGAATCCGGTTCTGTGAAGGTACTGCTGGAGCAGGCCATCGACGACGGCAAGACCCCCTGCAGCAAGTGCGCCTCCTACGCCAACGACAAGGTGTACGCCGCCAAGGGCAACCCCTATTTCCACAAGAATTCCTCCTGCTCCGGCATTACCGGGGCCAAGAGCGGCACCATCGCCCAGGCGCTGATCCACGGCTTCAAGGCCTGCCCGGTGTGCTTCGGCGGCGAGGAGAAGCCTTCTACCAATACTTCCACCTTCAAAAGCGGCACCAGCGGCATCAGCGTGTACGCTTCTGTGCAGGGCAAGTATTACCACATGAAGTACGGATGCACCAACCTGACGGGCACGCCCATTAAGGTGACGCTGGAAACGGCGCTGAACAATGGGAAATCCGCCTGCCCGGTGTGCGCTTCCAGCGCCAAGCACACGGTGTATGGCACCAAGAACGGAAAGTATTATCACTATTCCGCCACCTGCGCCGGCAGCTCCGCCTCCTCCGGACGGCTGGACACCGCCCTGGCCTACGGGCTGAAGCCCTGCCCCAACTGCGTGACGGGGAACGGCGCCAACGGGGACGAGGGAGTCAAGTTCAAGGAAGGCACCAGCGGCATCAAGGTGTACGCCTCCACCGGCAGCAAGTACTATCACGTGAGCAAGGATTGCAGCAAGATTACCGGCGACATGGAATATGTGACCCTGGAAAAGGCGCTGAACTACGGAAAACAGGCCTGCTCCACCTGCTCCTCCACGGCGGGCAAGAAGGTGTACGCGGTGCTGGGCTCCAAGACGTATCATTACGACGCGGACTGCGCCGGCCCCGGCGCAACCACGGGCACGCTGGCGGAAGCGCTGGCCTATGGGTTTAAATCCTGCTCCATCTGCGTCACCGGAAAACAGCCCTCGGACGACCCCACCAGCGGCGAGGATTACGATGCGCCGGCGGACACTCGGGTGTATGTGGATCTTTCCGGCAATAGCAGTGCGCTGCTTTACCACACGGACAGTAAGTGCTCTGACAGCGGCATGAGCGACGGCACGGCGGTGACGCTGGAATACGCGCTGAACCACGGGCTGCATGCCTGCGGCTATTGCAACCCGCCCACTTCCATTCAGGGCAACTGACGGAAGCGGACGCGAAGAAGTTTTTTCATCGACGCATCGCCTCCGTGGGATGCGTCGATGTCATATAAAGAAAGGAATGGAGAAGAATATGGCAAAAATTGCGATTATCGGCGTGGGGGACATCAGCGGCATTTATCTGAAGAACATCACCGGCACCTTCGATAACCTGGAAGTGGCCGGCGTGTGCGATCTGATTCCCGAACGGACTCAGCGAGCGGTGGAGAAGTATCCGCAGATTCCGAAGATTTACGGGGACATGTACGAAGCCTTTGCCGACCCGGAAGTGGACATCGTGCTGAACATCACCCGAGCCTATCAGCATTACGACGTGACCCGGGCCGCGCTGCTGGCGGGGAAAAACGTGTATTCCGAAAAGCCCCTGGCCACCACCCTGGAGCAGGGGGTGGAGCTGATTCGCATCGCCCGGGAAAAGGGACTGATGTTGGGCGGCGCGCCGGACACCTTCCTGGGGGCGGGCATTCAGACCTGCAAGCAGATTATCGACGCGGGATTCATCGGTCGGCCCCTGGCGGCTACGGCGTTTATGATGAGCCACGGCGTGGAAACCTGGCATCCGGATCCGGAATTTTTCTACAAGCCCGGCGCAGGTCCCATGCTGGACATGGGCCCCTATTACACCACGGCGCTGATTTATCTGCTGGGGCCGGTGGACAGCCTTTGCGCCATGACTCAGCAGTCCTTTGAAACCCGGGTGGCCACCTGCAAGGAGAAAAAGGGACTGGTGATTCAGGTGGAAACCCCCACTTATGTGGCGGGCACCCTGCGGTTCAAAAGCGGGGCCACGGCCACCATGGTCATGTCCTTTGAGACGTTGTATTCCACCCATCCCTGCATCGAAATCTACGGCGAGAAGGGCACGCTGACGGTGCCGGACCCCAACACCTTCGGCGGGCCGGTGGTGCTGTACCGGCCGGAAGAGGGCGCGGCCCGGGAGGTGCCCCTGATGGCGCCGTATAAGGAAAACAGCCGGGCACTGGGCCTTTCCAAAATGGCAGAGGCGCTGGAGAGCGGTAAGGGAGATTTCGTCACCAGCTGGCGCTTGACGGGCCACGCGCTGGACGTGATGACGGGTATGCTCCGCAGCGGCGAAAAGGGAGAAACCGTGCGCATGCTGGATCTGGAGCAGGCCACGAACCCCGGTGAGACGAAAAAATGAAACAAATTGCCACGGTTGTACGTCATAATGGAAGACTGATGGCGGAAGTGACCCGCCAGGAAGCCTGCCGGGCCTGCAGAGGCTGTGATTTTGGAAGGCGGGAAAGCGTCTATCTGGAATTGGGCGATCTGGTTTGCCGGGAAGGCGATCAAGTCAGCGTGGAAACGGAAGAAGGCATGGTGGTCAGGGGTTCTCTGGCCGCCTACGGCCTGCCTGCCCTTACCACGCTGGCGGGTCTGTTTTTGGGAAGCGTATTTTTGAAAAAGGACGCGCTGCAGGCCCTTTGCGCCCTGGCGGGGCTGGGATTGGGGCTGGCGGCGGTGCGCTGGATCGACCGGAAATCCCCCCTGGGCAGGCGATGCAAAACCACCATTCGGCCGCTTTCGGGGGAAGATCGGCGCTAAAACAGCTGGTTTTTCTGGTATTTAAACGTTAAATCCCAGAAGGCATATGTAAAAATGCACGGGGATGTGGTATACTTTTCATAAGCTAACATGGCAGGGGAATGGCATGTTAAAAAAACAGATGTCGGCGACGGCGGACTTCCGGCCCCCGTGGGCTTCGTGGGAAGGCGAAAGTGCCGGCGACTTAGGAGGAATTTTGTGGCAGCAAAAAAGGATAAATCAAAACTGCGGATTATTCCGCTGGGCGGTCTTGGAGAGATCGGCAAAAACATAACGGTGTTCGAATATGGGGACGATATGATCGTGGTGGACATTGGGTCCATCTTTCCCCGGGAGGACATGCCCGGCGTGGACCTGGTGATTCCGGACACCACATATATCGAAAAGAACATCAGCAAGCTGCGGGGCTATGTGATTACCCACGGACATGAGGATCACATCGGCGCTTCGCCTTACGTACTCAAGGAGCTGCCCGCGCCGGTGTACGGTTCCAGAATCGCCCTGGCGCTGATCGACGCGAAATTGAAGGAGCACCGGGTCGGCGGCGTGGAGCTGAACGTCATCGAGCCCGGCGACACGGTGAAGCTGGGCGTGTTCAAGGTGGAATTTATCAAGGTGAACCATTCCATCGCGGGTTCCTGCGCACTGGCCATTCATACGCCGGTGGGCGTGATCGTGCATTCCGGAGACTTCAAGGTGGACTACACCCCCGTGGACGGTGCACGCATCGACCTGGGTCGGTTTGCGGAACTGGGGCAGAAGGGCGTATTGCTTCTGATGTGCGAATCCACCAACGTGGAGCGGCCGGGTTACACCATGTCCGAGCGCACCGTGGGCGAAACGTTCATGAATCTTTTCGAAAAGGCGGACGGGCGCATTATCGTGGCCATGTTCGCCAGCAACATTCACCGGATTCAACTGGTGGTGGACGCGGCCCGGCAGTATGGGCGCAAGGTCTGTCTGGTGGGACGCAGCATGATTAACGTGGCCAAGGTGGCCATGCAGCTGGGGGATTTGAAAATTCCGCCGGCGGATCTGGTGGCGGCGGAGGACATCGACGATTATCCTGATTCCAAAATCGCCATCGTCACCACCGGTTCTCAGGGCGAGCCCATGAGCGGCCTTTCCCGCATGGCCTTTGCCGAGCACCGAAAATTGTCCATCCGGTCCACGGACATGGTGATCGTATCCGCCACGCCCATTCCCGGCAACGAGAAATCCGTTTCCCGGGTAATTAACCAGCTGGTGCGCACCGGCGCCAACGTGATTTACGAGGCGCTGGCGGAGGTGCATGTTTCCGGACATGCCCGCCGGGAGGAAATCAAGCTGATTCACGCGCTGACCAAGCCCAAGTTCTTTATTCCCATTCATGGGGAATACCGGCATCTGTACCATCACGCCAACCTGGCCAAGTCCATGGGCATGCCGGAGGAAAACGTGCTGATTCCCGAAATCGGCGACGTGGTGGAACTGGACGCAAAGTCCATGAAGTCCGCGGGCATGGTGCAGTCCGGCGCGGTGCTGGTGGACGGCCTGGGCGTGGGCGACGTGGGCAGCGTGGTGCTGCGGGACCGGAAGCTGCTGGCGGAAGACGGCATGCTCATTGTGGTAATGGGCGTGGATCACGAATTGGGCGAGGTGGTCACCGGGCCGGACATCATCAGCCGCGGCTTTGTGTACATGCGGGAAGCCGACGATCTGATGGACGGCGCCCGGGAGGCGGCCAGAAAGGCCATCGAGGAATACGGACAGATCGATTCCTCCGACTGGAGCCACATCAAGACCGACGTGCGGGATTCCGTGCAGAAATATATCTACGACAGACTCAAACGCAAGCCCATGATTCTGCCGATTATTGTGGAGATTTGACATGAACGTCTACGATCAGGCCAATTTCCTGGCCCGGGCCCTGAAGGAGAGCGAGGAATTTCGCGAATTTCAGCGGCTGAAGAAAATCGCCTACGAAGACGCCACCAACGCGGCGCTTTTGGACGAATATAAAAAGCTGCAATTCCGCATGCAGGCGAAAATGGCTTCCGGGGAAACATTGCCGGAGGACGACATGCAGCGGCTGACCCAGATCGGAACGCTTTTGCAGCTGAATCAGGACGCGGGAGCATATCTCCTGGCGGAATTCCGCTATCAGAAGCTGTTGGCGGATGTGTTCCGGATTCTTTCCGACGCATCCGGCATCAGCCCGGATATGTTCGCCCGCTGATTTCGGGAGGGAGAAATGGCCAATAGAAGAAAGGCAGGCTCTGCCTATCAGCCGGAGCGGTATAACCGGCGCACGGTGCACGACGAACGGGAGTACGGATTTTTCTGGTATGACTGGCTGTGGAAGATACTGCGGCCCATAGTGGTGTTTTTGTGTAGCCTTCTGATCGTGGTGGGCATGGCGACGGTGGTTTGGAACAAGGTGAACGAAAAGCTGCTTCTGCCGGTGGATCCCGCCAGCAACCAGACCCAGGAATTCGTCATCGGAAACGGCGACACCATCAGCGAAATCGGCAAAAAGCTGGTGGACGAAGGGCTTTTGAAAAATGCCAGCGTATTCAAATACATCGTGCAGTTCAAGGGTCTGACGGATACCATCAGTTACGGCACCTACGAACTTTCCCCGGCCATGGACGTCAACGAGATCATCACCGCGCTGACCTCCGGCAGCCAGACCAGCGAACGGGTGATTACCATCATTCCCGGCTGGACGGTGGAGGATGTGGCGGATTATCTGGTGCAGGAGGGCGCGATTTCCTCCCGGGACGAGTTTTTGAGCCTGTGCAATCAGCCGGAGAAATTCACCCGGTATTCCTACGCTCTGTCCGCCGCTTACGACGCGGGGGTGCTTTCCGGCCGGAGATACGCCCTGGAGGGCTATCTGGCCCCGGATACCTACCGGGTGTTCAAGTCCGCGGACGCGGAGAGCATTCTCAAAACCCTGATTTCCCAGGACAACAACGTGGTGGATCAGGTGTTCTATTCGGATCACAGCCAGTACATGGTCAATTCCGACGGCGTGTACTCCCAGGTGGAGCAGTACCAGAGCGAGCTGACCATGGATCAGGTGTTCATTCTGGCTTCCATGATCGAAAAGGAAGCGGGCAATACCGACGATTACGCCCGGGTTTCCGCCGTGTTCTACAATCGTCTGAACAACGGTTGGAAGCTGGAAAGCGACGCGACGGTGAACTACATCACCGGCAAGCACACCCTGTCCCTTTCTCAGAGCGAGCTGGGCATCGAAAGCGCCTACAATACCTATTATGTAGACGGTCTGCCGGTGGGCCCCATCTGCAATCCTTCGGCCAAGGCCATGGAGGCGGCCCTGTATCCGGACATGAGCTACATTCAGGAGGGGTACATGTACTTCTGCGCGACGGAGCCGGATTCCGGGGCGCTGGTGTTCGCCAAGACCCTGGAGGAACATCAGGCCAACGTCGAGAAGTATCGTCCTTCCTGGGAGGCCTACGATCAATTGCATAATCAGCAATAAACGCACAGCCTTTGCGGCAGTCTTCGGACTGCCGCTTTTTCGTGGGCATAGGGGACAGGCCCCGGGGGATAAGATGGGGATAAAGGCGCAAGGGGAGGGAAGGGTATGTTGGAATGGCTGCTGAGCGCACTGGACGCGGCGTGGCTTTTTGCGCTGCATCTGGCGGGGAAATCCTCCTTTCCGGGGCCGCTTTCCCCGGAGGAGGAGCAAGCGTGCATCGAGCAGATGGGCCGGGGAGAGCCCCAGGCAAAGGAAAAGCTGATTGTGCACAATTTGCGGCTGGTGGCGCATATTGCGAAAAAATATGCTTCCTCCAGGACAGATGGGGACGACCTGGTGTCCATCGGCACCATCGGCCTGATGAAGGCGGTGAACACCTTCCGGCCGGAATCCGGAAAGCTGACTTCCTATGCCAGCCGGTGCATTGAAAACGAGATCCTGATGCATCTGCGGTCGGAAAAGAAGCGGCGGAATACGGTTTCACTGAACGACCCCATCGGCGCGGATTCCGACGGAAACGAGGTGCGGCTGATGGATCTGCTGGACGCGGGCGATGAGGGCGTGGATGAGAAAGTGGAGCGCAGGGTAGAAGCGCGGCGGGCGTTGGAGGCCCTGGAGGGGCGGCTGGAGCCCCGGGAAAAGCAGGTGATTCTGCTGCGATACGCCCTGGCGGACGGCGTGCAGCGGCCCCAGCACGAGGTGGGCAAAATATTGGGGATTTCCCGCAGCTACGTTTCCCGCATCGAGAAGCAGGCGCTGGAAAAAATCCGCCGGGCCATGGAAGAGGAAGCTGGTAATGGGCCGGGAAATGTGGTAAAATAGGCTGGGGTTGTATTTTATGGGCGCTACAAAGGAGGAAAAAACCATGGCCTACCAGGCAGCATATGAAGCGTTGAAAGCATGCGGATTGGAAAATCGGGTGCGCTTATTTGATGTATCCAGCGCGACGGTGGAATTGGCGGCGGCGGCCGTGGGCTGCATTCCGGCGATGATCGCCAAAACCCTGTCCTTCGACGTGCACGGACAGCCGGTGCTGATCGTGGCGGCGGGGGACGCGCGGATTGACAACGCCCGATTTAAGGCGCAATTCGGCTGCAAGGCGAAGATGCTCACGGCGGAACAGGTGGAAAGCACGGTGGGCCACGCGGTGGGCGGCGTATGCCCCTTCGGCAGAAAGGGCGGCGTGCGGGTATATCTGGACGTTTCACTGAAACGGTTTGAAACGGTGTATCCTGCCTGCGGCACCGGCAACAGCGCCGTGGAATTGCACATCGACGAACTGGAAAAAGCCGCGCAGCCGGAGGGCTGGGTGGACGTATGCAAAAACTGGCAAGGGGAACAAAACGCATGAGCAAAACGGAGCGGGGTCGCCGGGTTCATAAAAGCAAAACGCACCTGCCGGCGGCGGTAAGCGTTATTTTTTACGTGATCTATCTGCTGCTGCAGGTGGCCTTTCTGGTGTTCTGGTTTTTGCTTTCCCGGGAATACATTGCAAACTTTTATTTGATATTGGAATTTCTGTCTCTTTGCGTGGTGCTGTATATTGTGCGGGAGGACGGCAATTCCTCTTACAAAATTCCCTGGATCATCCTGAACCTGGCGCTGCCCATTGTAGGCGGGCTTTCCTATATCATGTTCGCCCGGGTGCGGTTCAGCCGGGAAGAGCGGCGGCTTTTGAAGGACGTGAATTTCCGCTATGCCCGGGCGGTTTTCGAAAAGCCGGACGCCATGGAGCAATTGCGTCAGGAGAGTCCGGAGATGGTGCGTCAGGCGGAATACCTGCGCAATCGGGCGGGGGCGCCGGTGTATCAGGACACCCAGGTGCGCTATTTCTCCTGCGGCGAAAAACTGTTTCCGGAACTGATCGCCCAATTGGAGGCGGCCCAGCGCTTTATCTTCCTGGAATATTTCATCGTTCATCCGGGCTATATGTGGAACAAGGTGGAAGAGATTCTGGTCCGCAAGGTGAAGCAGGGAGTGGACGTGCGGGTCATTTACGACGACATGGGCTCCGTGGGGCTGGTGCCCCACGATTTTGTGGACATGCTGGAGGAAAAGGGCATTCGCGCCTGCAATTTCAACCGGCTGAACAATATTTTTTCTTCCCGGTTCAACAACCGGGATCACCGGAAAATCTGCGTCATCGACGGCAACGTGGGCTTTACCGGCGGCATCAACATGGCCGACGAGTACATCAACAAGGTGCGCCGGTTCGGATACTGGAAGGACACCGCGGTGATGCTGCGGGGACAGGCCGTGCGCAGCCTTACCTGCATGTTTTTGACCATGTGGGAATTCGTCAAGAAGGAAAAAAACGATTATCTGAAGTTTGCGCCCACGCTGAAGGCGGAAGCTCGGGGCTTTGTGCAGCCGTATATGGATTCCCCCCTGGACAACGAACGGGTGGGACAGGCGGTTTACACCAACATTCTCTCCGGCGCGCACCGGTATGTTTACATCACTACGCCGTATCTGATTATCGACGACGAAATGGTGGGGGCGCTGACGCTAGCGGCCAAAAGCGGAGTGGACGTGCGCATTGTGACCCCGGGTGTGCCGGACAAAAAGGTGGCCTACACCCTGACCCGCTCTTATTACGAAGTATTGCTGCGGGCGGGAGTGCGGATTTTCGAATACACGCCGGGATTTATCCACGCCAAGGAATTCGTGGCGGACGATCAGGTGGCGGTGGTGGGCACGGTAAATCTGGATTATCGGAGCCTGTGCCATCATTTTGAATGCGCCGTATGGATGGCGGATACGCCGGCTGTGGCGGACATTCGGGAGGACGTGCTGGACTGCATCAATCAATCCAGGGAAATTACCCTGGACATGTGCCGGAACAAGACCATTCTCTGGCGGGTATGGCTGGCCGTACTGCGGCTGTTCGCGCCGCTGTTTTAGGAGGGAACCCCATGGAATTTCAGAAAACCGCATGGGAAAATCTGGAGCATCAGACGAAACTGTATTTGCAGGAAATTGGACATTTGAACGACGGCTTCTGGGACGACGGTGTTTTTGAGGCCTAGCCCTATACGATTCGCTGCGGCGGGGAAGCGGCGGGTTTTCTGGCGGTGGGGCAATGGGCCGGGGAGCCGATGCTGCGGGCCTTCGCCATGGAAGGGCGCTTCCGGGGGCAGGGAAAGGAAATCTTTGCCCGGGCCTGCGAGGAATTTCACCTGAAGCGACTGATGGTTCCCAGCAATGACGGCTTCTTCACGGCGCTGGCCTTTGAAAGAATGCGGGAGGCGGGCGGCAAATTTGACATGCAGGCCTATAACATGACCTTCGGCGTGCCTGCCCGGAAGCCGGAATTTGGCAAGGAGTGCTTTTATCCGGTGAAGGAGGAAGAACTGCCCGCCGTGCATGCCGCCACCGAGGGGCAGTGGGCGGAAATGGACAAGGCCCCCGGATTTTTGATGTACCGGGTGGAAAAGGACGGGAAGACGCTGGGCTATGGGGCGGTGGCGCTGCGCAGGCTGGACCGGGAATGTGTAGACGTGGGCAATTACGTTTTGCCCGAGGCCCGGCGGCAGGGCGTGGGCCGGAGCATTCTGATTCAACTGGCCTTTGCAGCCCTGGCCCGGGGATTGCGGCCCACGGCGGGCTGTGCTTATACCAACGAGGCCGGTTATCGCACCCTGGTCAGCGCGGGCTTTCTGCCCAACGCGCGGCTTTTCAACATTACCCTGGACTGAGGAAGGATGGAAAAATACATGCCGGAAAACAACGGGGGAACGCGGATTCCCCAGACCATCGAGGAACTAAAGGCCTTTTGCGCGGAGAAGGGCATGCCGCTGGAGAAAATGCGTTTCTTCATTGGCGAAAATATCCAGGAACCTAAAGCTTTCGGTATTTACCGGGACGAAAACGACCGGTTTGTGGTTTACAAAAACAAGGCGGACGGTTCCCGGGCGGTGCGGTATTCCGGGCCGGACGAGGCCTACGCGGTAAGGGAGCTGTATCTGAAATTAAAAAGCGAGGTGGACCTGCGCAGGAGCCCCGGCGGCGGAAGTGTTCCCCGAAAGCGGGGAATCAGCACCGGCACCATTTTGCTGATCGTATTTCTGGTGCTGCTGTTTCTCTATTGCAAGCTGCACAAGGCCGGCCCGCGCCGGGGATATTATCGTTATGAGGACGATTATTACTATTATCAGAACGACGACTGGTATGCTTACGACGCGGCGCTGGACAGCTGGTATCTGGCTTCCGGCCTGAATCAGGTGCTTTACGACGATTACGACGATTACTGGCAGGGGGCGGCGTACTACGACGATTACGGCGTAGAGGACTTTGAGGACACGGAATATTACGAGGAGCCCTCGGATTCCGACAGCGATTCGGACGACGACTGGGACGTGGACTTCGACAGCTGGGATTCCGGTGACACGGATTGGGGAAGCGACTGGTAAAACAAGGCCCGGCGGCGTAAAAATGCGCTGCCGGGCGAATTTTATCGGGGAAATTTAAACGCCTACGACGGATCGGGATTCAGGAAATCATAATTTTTGCCGGGAATCATGTCTTCGGAAAATTCGATGCCCGACTGAGCGCATTCCCTTCGCCAGGCGGTTTCGATGTGATATTTCAGGAACATGTTCGCAATGAAAGCGTGCACGTCCGGATCCGTATCGTGGTTCACCCGGAGCAGGCGTTTTTCGTAGGGGACGATTGCAGGCCAGGAGCCAAAGCTTTCGAAGGTGAGCAGCTTGCGATAACGCAGAAGATCCACGGCTTCCGAGCGCGGGGATTTGAACAGATCGGCCGTGGCCGCGTCTGTGGCCGGAACGCCATAGAGACGCTGGCAGACTCGATTGCACTGGCAGATGCAGTAATAAAGGGCGATATCGAGCTGGGTCGTTTCGCAGATTTTGCGCAGCGCGTCCCGATGAATCCACAGCAGGGGCGAGCAGACCAGGCGATACACCTCCGCAAACTGCCGGGGATTGAAGGCGAATTCCAGCGCCTGATGCCGCCACATGTGGTGCGCCAGAATGACGAAATTCCATGGGGCGCTGGGAACGACGAGTTCCACGCCGTGCAGCTGAATGCGCTGAGCGTCGGCATAAACGTCCTGAAAATGGATGCAAGTCGACTCCACGTCCTGATTCAGGCGGAAGTGTAAATCGATGGAAAACGGGCCCGCGTGAAGGGGCGCGTAGTGCTGCACCGAGCGCGCATAGAGGGTCTGACGCGCCTGTGCGTCCCGCACCTCATAGCCCGCTTCTTTTTGCAGAATGCGATACGCGTCGGGGGCGTTATCGGGATGCACGAACAGATCGAAATCCCCATAGCTGCGGGCGGTCAGGTCGCCGCCATAGACATAATGGCAGGTGGCAAGGCCCTTAATCAGCAGAGATTCAATGCCGTGTTCCGCCAGGATATGCTGGAGCCGGTGGGCCTCCTGAATGCGCAGGGCGTTGGTTCGAGCAAATTCCTCGCCGATGGCCGCGATTTCGGCGGCAACTGGTTCGGGAAAGGGCAGCTCGTTTCGGGCGTTGTATGCGCTATAATAAGAAAGGATTTTCCGGGCCTTGCAGTATTCGTATTCCTCCGCGCAGAAGGGGTGCTCAAAGCGAGGCCCGTCCGCGTCGGAAATCTGCGTAAGGCAGCGGAGGAGATACTGTTCCGAATGCGTCAGTTCCGCCAGAAGGTTCATGGATTTCCCTCCTTATGATGGAATTAGGACTGGATTTTTTATGGAATTCGGCAGACGGGCTCAGCCGCCGGCGCTGCTGTACCGCTTGAGCCCCGCGCGCCAGAAGAGCACAAAGACGATGTTTACCAGGATGCCCACGGGCAGGGTCAGCAGCACATAGCCCGCGGCAAAGGGAGAATCCGACTTATTGAGCAGGTACAGACACGGATAATAATTCACGAAGGCGTAGGGGAGGACGAACAGCAGACCCCGGAGCAGTTTGGGATAAATCGTTACGGGATAGCGAATGGCGTAGCGGACGTCATGGCGCACCAGCCAGGTCACCGCGCCGGATTCGCCCCACCAGAAGCTCAGGGGAGTCAGCAGCAGCGATATGCCGCCCATGAGCACGCCGCCGGCCAGCAGCGCATAGACAAACAGCAGCCACTGGACTGCGGACCAGGTAAGCCCGGTCATGTGCTTGACCAGCAGCATGGAGCCCACGCCCAGAACGAGATGGGACAGATACCCCACCTGCAAATCCTCCGTGAACAGCTGCAAGAGGGGGGAAACGGGGCGGACCAGGTACATATCCAGCCGACCGCGCAGCACCAGTTCGTCCATGCGCCAGAACTTGCGCGTGTGCACGTTGCCCAGGGCGTACGTGGTCAGCCCCAAAGCGTAGAGAAAGCAGACCTCCAGACCGGAAAAGCCCCCCAGAGTGTTGAAATTCCGGATCATGGTATAGAGCACGACATATTCGCCCAGGTAGCCGATCATCAGGCCGATTCCGTGCACCAGCGCCGACCAGCCCATATAGCTGATGTATCCGCGCCAGCACATGGACAGGGACATGGAGCACAATTTGAAAAACCATTTCAGCCGCTTCATTTTTGTTATCCTCCATGCACGACGATTTTCCGGACGCTTTTTCGCCAGAGGAATTCTTGCAGCAGAAACAGGCCGGCAATCCAGCAGCACTGAACCAGCAAAATGCGCAGCACTTCTCCGGAGCTCAGGCCGCCGATATAGACCTGAGTCGGGGCGTACACGATGGACTGAAAGGGCAGCGCCATGGCAAAGGCGCGCAGATACGACGGCAGCATCCACAAAGGAACGATGGCCCCGGACAGCGCAAGGGTGCAGAAATCCGTAAACCATTCGATGGTATTGACGGAGACGAACCAGAACGCCAGACATCCGGCCAGCAGATCCAGCAAAAGGTTAATGACATAGCCCAGGGCGACGGTAACAAGAAACAGCACCAGCGCGCCGAGGGAGGCCGGCGGGCGAACACCGCCCATAACCAGCCCCACCAGCAGCACCGGGACGATCTGCATGATGAAGGTGTAGGTCTTTTCGCCCCAGCTTTGGGCGATGTAGATGCCGCGCGTGGAAAGGGGGCGCAAAAAGTCTACGCCGATTTCGCCGCTTTTCATCCGCTCCTCGATATTTGTGGAGATTTGCCCGCCGGAGGTCAGGCTCTGCACCAGCATGGAGACCAGCACGTAGGTCTGCATTACTTCGTAACTGCGCCCCGCCACCGATTCAAAGGCGACGCTTGCATACAGCGCCCGCCAGGCGAACAGCAGAAACACCAGCCGAACACCGATGCCCACCATGCCCATCACGAAATTTTTGCGATAAACCCATCTTTGACGAAAGGTATTGAGGGCGAAGGAGAGATAGCTGCGGGTCATTGGCCCACCCCCTCGTACAGATCCCGGATGACGTTTTCAACGGGCGGTTCGGAAATGGCGATGTCCCGCACGATGTTCCGGCTGATGGTTTCGGCCAGCAGCGGGCTTTCGCCCATGGCGCGATTGATGGTGAAGGTTACGCGCTTACCCTCTTTTTTCACGTTGCGCAACTGATCGGGCAGCTCCGGCGTTTCCGAGGCAAACAGGATGGTGACCGTGGAATCGGAGGCGCACTGTTCCCGCAGACGCGCCATGGAGCCGTCGAAGCACAATTGGCCGTGGCTGATGACGACTACCCGGGAACAGATGCGCTCCACGTCTTCCAGGTCGTGGGTGGTGAGCAGAATGGTGATGCCGTCACGCTGATGGATCAATTTGAGCAGGTCGCGGATGCTTTCCTTTACGATTACGTCCATGCCGATGGTGGGTTCGTCCAGATACAGAATGCTGGGGCTGTGAATCAGCGCCGCAGCCAGTTCGCCGCGCATGCGCTGGCCGAGGGAGAGCTGGCGGATGGGCTGCCCCCAAAATTCGTCCAGAGACAGGGTTTTACGAAGCATGGACAGCCGGGCGGCGTATTGCGCGTCGGGAATGTCGTACATATGCCGGAGCAGGTTGAGGGTGTCTTCCAGCTTTAAATGCCACCACAGCTGAGAGCGCTGCCCGAACAGAACGCCGATATTCCGGCCGTTCTGCTTTCGCTGATAAAAGGGATCGACGCCGTTTACGCGAATGGTTCCCTCGTCCGGCAGCAGGATGCCGGACATCATCTTGATGGTGGTGGATTTACCGGAGCCGTTGGGGCCGATATAGCCCACGATTTCGCCCCTGCCGATGGACAGGGAAACGTCCTTCACGGCGCATTTCATCTGGGTTTCCGAACGAAACCAGCCGGTCTTTTTCTGGATTTTGTAGCTCTTGCTGACGTGCGACAGTTCGATCATGCCGGGCTCACTCCTTCGCAAATATCTACCTACAGCAGCTGGATTTCTTCCTTCCACTTCAGTTCATAGCAGGGAACGGACCGGACCATGGTTTCCATCAGCGTCTGTGCGTTTTGGGTTTCCCAGGTAGCGTCGTAGGTTACGTATTGATGCCAGTTGATGAAGTTGGGATCGTTGGGCGTGTAGCAGCTTTCCTGCAGATGCGCAAGGGCGCTTTCCGGGTCGATGCGCCGCAGTCCGTGGGGAGAGTCGGAGATTTTCGGAAACAGAATGGCGGAAAGCTTTCCCTTGGGCCGCGCCTCGTAAGGCAAATCGAAGGGCTCCAGAACCACCTTCTTTTTGTTTTCCCAGGTTACTTCGTTGTTTTTCCGGATCTCTTCCGGAATCAGGTGCTCCAGTTCGGCAAATCGCGACAGCGTGCCCACGCCGATGTTGTACAGAATCGGCCAGCCATAAGCCATGATTCCGCCATCCCGGGCTTCCATCATGACGCGGTCGAGGCCGCAGCGATATACTTTTGCGCGGATGAGATATTCCAGCAGCACGGTGGTTTTGCCGCTGCCCTTATTGCCCATGATGCAAATCATGCCGCCGTCCGGGGCGATGACGGAGCTGGCGTGGAAGGTGACGCCGCCGTTTTTCTCAAATTGCTTTTGAACAATGTCCCGAATCAGCAGCCGGGCGTATTTGCGCATGGAAGCCGGGTTCACGGACGACATGAAAATCCGCGGCGCGTCGAAGCAGATCAGCGTGCCCTCCGTGAGAATGACCCGCATGCCGTCCATAGTGCAGGCCTCGCCGAAATACTGGCTGGCCGGGGCGCCGTCGCGAATCAGAACCCGCCGGGTTTCAGGCAATGGGGGAAGGTCGTCCACCATTCTGCACGTCAAATCGTACAGCAGTTCCTCCGGGCGAACCTGGGTCTGCGGCGAAACAGGCGCGATGAACGGATCGAGAAAACGCCGGAGATACGTAAACAGTTCCTCGGAATTTGTCCGCAGCCTGAAACGGATGCCGCAGAATTCAAATACCGCGCCGTTTGTCAGGGGGTACCGGCTGTCGCATTGGTCGAGATATGCCTTCATGCTGAACGCCTCCTTTAAATGGTTTCCCATGTGGTATCAGGTATGCTTTGCCTGCAAGCGGCATCAGAAATAAAAAGCACATAACGGGGATGCATGAAAACCCGGTGCCTGCGTATGGATATTCTGTGATTTTGAATTAGAAGGATAATTTTATTGATAATTTATATATATATATATAGGGTATGAATGCGGATTTTCGGGAATGGATTTTCTGTAAAACGGCGTGGGACGTGAAAATTCCTGCTTTATCGTTCATGGAATCCCCCCCTACAGCTGATAATATACGGTAAATCGACAGATTTGTCAACGAAGTGGTGAAAAGATTAACGATGTTTAAAAATGGACCCGGTGAGGAACGGAAGTGCGGGCGGCCGGTTTTCGCCGACTTAAAGGAAAATATCACAAAGCACCGTTTACGTTTAACCATAGATGGATTACAATGGTAGTTGGATGAGACTGGCTAAATTAACTGTAAGGAGTGTTTCATATGAAGCTTTCGCCTCTTCAGATGGCAAGATATCAGTACCAGCCCAAGCTCCCGGGCATGCTGCGCAACGGCATTTCCGAGATTTGCGTAAAGAACGGCGAGGCCACGGAAAGCGTTGCCGATCAGGAGAAGATCAAGGCGCTGTTCCCCAATACCTACGGC
>OLPR01001515.1_pt1 | contig 18919 bp, 11 predicted proteins | sample 1672761 | NCBI WGS metagenome assembly OLPR01 (sample SAMEA3136721, study PRJEB25190) | human gut metagenome | biome: human gut; feature: human-associated habitat; material: faeces | place: Austria | collected 2013 | reverse complement strand
CGCAAGGGACTTCGTCCCTTGACCCTTTCGCGCGATTCAGTTGGTGACACTTTCATACTGCTTCCGCGTGTTTATGAGGGAACCCAAGGGGCGCTGCCCCTTGACTCCGCAAGGGACTTCGTCCCTTGACCCTTTTTCGCGATTCAGTTGGTGACACTTTCATACTGCTTCCGCGTGTTTATGAGGGAACCCAAGGGGCGCTGCCCCTTGACTCCGCAAGGGACTTCGTCCCTTGACCCTTTCGCGATTCCAAGCCGGCTTACGCCCCACCCCGAAGTTTCTTTTTCAGCTTGCGGACGGTCATTTCCAGCAGGTACTGGAATTCCGGCGTTCTGCCGTAAACCACCAGCACGACCGCGGCGAAAATCGCGGTGTAAATCAGCCCTTGGGCGATGAACCAGAGGAAATTCGTCTGCGGCATCAGCTGGAAAATCCAGTAGGACACGGCGCTGACCCCCGCGACCACCACCCAGCGGACGATGTAATCCATGAAGTAGCGGCGCAGCTTCTTCTGCCAGTCCTCCTCAATGCCGTAGCGCATCAGCACATACGGCTCGAACCAGACGCACGTCAGCAGGCTGGAGATAATCGTGCCGCCGATGATGCCCGCCACGCCAAAGCGCCGCACCAGAATCAGCGATACAACAAGGTTGATGATGGCCTCCGCCAGCGCCTTGTAGCGGTCATACCAGAACAGCCCCAGCGCCTCGCGGAACTGCAGCCCCATCTGACGGAGGCCGCTGATGAAAAACTCCGCCATGATAATGACGACGACCGTCATCGAGAAAAGGTACTCTTCGCCGAAAATCATGCGGATGAAGAAGTTGATCAGCGTCACCAGTCCGCCGGAGAGGTAGCCGTAGAGCAGGAAAGCGGCGAAATCGAGGATGCGGAAGATTTCGTAGACGCGTTTTCTGCCCTCCAGCGCGTTCAGGTTGCCGATGCTGGCGGTGAATGCGCCCGTCACATGCCCCAGCAGGTTGTTGACGTTCATCAAAACGAGCTTGTAGTTGGAGTATATGCCGACCGTAGCCAGCCCGTCAAACGCGGACATAATCAGGTTATCCGTGCTGCGGACGATAACCGTCGCCAGCTTATGCAGGCTCAGCGCGCCGACGTTCTTGAAAATCGCCTTGCGCTCCTGCGGTTCGGGCAGCTCCTTGTACTGCTTGAGGTACGGGAACTCCCTGTCCGCGCGCGCCCAGATGATAGCGCTGGTGAGCATCGGCATGAAAAGCTGGATAATCAGGTAGAGGATGAAATTCCGCGTCGTTACCAGCACAACGATTTGCAGAATCAGGCGCACGATGCCGATGATTTGGTCAACCGCCTTGCGGATGTATGCCTTCTGGTACGCCTGATAGATGGCGTTCTTGTAGGACAGCAGGTATGACGTGACAGCTTGCAGGAGGTACAGCAGATAAATCAGCTGCAGGTTCTCCACGCCTTCGCCGCCCTTCATCAGCCGCGGCAGGAACGGCATGAGCGCCAGCCCGATGCCCAGCACCGCCAGCGCAACGATGCGGTACAGCGTGCGATAGAGGTTCATCAGGCGCGCCAGCTGCTTCTCGTCGTTCTGCGCCGCCGGGCGGTACATGCTGAAAATCATCGCCGAGCCGATGCCCAATTCCGCCAGATTCAGCATTCCCAGCACATCGCCGAAGAGGCCGTTCACGCCGAGATATTCCTGAGACAGGTAGTGGACGAACACCATGCGTCCGCCGAAGGAAAGCAGCATGTTCAGCAGCTGCCCCACCAGCCCGACGATCATATTGATGATGGAGTTTTTCTTTCTCATCCGTGCTCTTCCGGCGCTGACTGACCGGATGCCTCCTCTCCTGCGCTGACTGCAAAGCGCGTAAGCCGTTTGCAATCGCTCCATTATAGCACGGTTACGACTGCCTTGCAACAAAAACGACTGTTATCATCGGTTTTGCGCGAAGTTTCGCACTTTGTTCACGCAATCCACACATTCTGTGATATATGCTTGTTTCTTTCTTGTCAATGTGTTATAATGGAATGCAATCCACCGTTTTTCGGCGGAAATTTCGCGGGGCTTCCCCGTACAAGGGAGATTTGGAGGACATGGGAAAGGTCAGCGCGTTTCTGAAGCGGAAGAACGTTCTGTTTTCCGCAAAACGCTACGGGATAGACGCCATGGGCGCCATGGCGCAGGGGCTGTTCGCCTCGCTGCTGATTGGCACAATCATCAAGACGCTCGGTCAGCAGCTGAACGTACAGTTCCTAATTGACGCGGGCAACTTCGCCCAGCAGGTTGCGGGGCCGGCCATGGCGGTGTCCATCGGCGCGGCGCTCTCTGCCCCGCAATTGGTGCTGTACAGCCTGATTGCCGTCGGCATGGCGGCAAATAAGCTCGGCGGCGCGGGCGGCCCGCTGGCGGTCTACTTCATCACGATTGTCGCGTCCGAATGCGGCAAAATCGTCAGCAAGGAGACGAAGGTGGATATTCTCGTCACCCCGGCGGTCACGATTCTTGTCGGCGTTGGGCTGTCCGTGCTGTGCGCGCCCGCGATTGGCGCGGCTGCCAGCTCGGTCGGCGATTTCATCAAGTGGGCAACGAACCTTCAGCCGCTGCTGATGGGCATTCTGGTGTCCGTCGTCGTCGGCATGGCGCTGACGCTGCCGATTTCCAGCGCGGCGATTTGCGCGGCGCTCTCGCTGACGGGGCTTGCGGGCGGCGCGGCGGTTGCGGGCTGCTGCGCGCAGATGGTCGGCTTCGCGGTCATGTCCTTCCGCGAGAACGGCGTGGGCGGCTTGGTCAGTCAGGGGCTGGGCACGTCGATGCTGCAAATGCCCAACATCATCCGCAACCCGCGCACTTGGATTCCCCCGACGCTTGCTTCCGCCATCACCGGCCCGATTGCGACGTGCCTGTTCCACCTCGAAATGAACGGCCCGGCGGTTTCCAGCGGCATGGGCACTTGCGGTTTGGTCGGGCAGATTGGCGTTTACACCGGCTGGCTGAACGACATTGCCGCCGGCACGAAAGCCGCGATTCTGCCGATGGACTGGGTTGGGCTTATCCTGATTTGCTTCGTTCTCCCCGCCGTGCTGACGCTGCTGTTCGCCTTCTTCCTGCGCAAGTGGGGCTGGATCAAGGACGGCGACCTGAAGCTGCAATAACAAGGGAGAATGAAACGGGGCGAATGAAACGGGACGAAGTCCCCCCCTCCCTTGACCCTTTCGCGCGATTGGGTTGGTAACACTTTCATACAGTGTCCGCGTGTTTATGCAGGGATTTCGCGCCTGCGGGCGCGACCAGAGGGCTTTGCGGTCGCCCTCTGGACTGCTTCGCACGCCCTCCGGAAGTTACTGGTTGGTTATGTTTGTTCTCATAGTTTGAAGGACTAATAGTACACAAACTATAACCACTTCCGATAAAAGTCAAGAAACATGGGAGTGTGCTGCGAAGGGGTCAAGGGGGGCGTGCGCAGACTTCGTCTGTTTTCATTGCCCCCTTGTCGCCACCGCAGCGGCAAAACCCCTGCGGTACACAAGCAAATCCACATAGAAAACTCAAGCCACAAAACGCACCTCATCCAGCTAATGCAGCAGATGAGGTGCGTTTCTTATGCCAAATACGCCACCGAAAAAGGGCGGCATACCCGCAGGTACACCGCCCCTTGACGCCTTGGATTACACCTTCTGGAAGGTGAACACCACTTCGCCGCCCGCTTCGGGAGCAATTTCTTCCACCGTCTTGTCGAACTCGTAGCCTTCCGGCACAATCAGCACATGCAGCACATAGGGGTACGCAGGCATGGTGAATTCCAGCACGCCATTCTCATCCACAGGCATGGGCGTGCACGTTTCATCCGTGCAGACGTTAATCATCGTGCCGGTCACGGGGTTGCCGTCCTGATCGACGCACTTAATCGTGTAGCTCGCCATGCCCTCCATCGGCAGCTGCGGCGCTTCCGCCACTTCATCCGTGGAAGGCAGGGTGCCATCGGCGTACTTCCAGCCGGGGACATTGATGCCATACTGCTGCAGCATGGCGACAAACGCATTGGCGTTGGGTTCATCAGCAATTGCAATGGCGGATGCTTCCACGTTTTCCGCGCCAGCCTTCACCACAAAATAGGTGGTATACGGGAAGCCGCTTGCCTGATTGGTGTCAATCGGCTGATTCGGGATGACGTAGCCGTCCTCCGTCATGTAGTCCGTCAGCGCATAGTTTTCGGGGGCAGCCTCGCAGCCAAAGGCGTACATTTCCGGGTCGAGCCCCTTCGCCAGCGTCACCTTCACCGTCGCGCTTTCCGTGTTGTCAATCACATAATAGTTGGTCATGCCAAAGGTGGACATCAGCGCAAATTTCGGGTCGGTGAAGAAAACCTGCTTCACGTTGTCGCCCACAAAGGAGATGGTCGTCATCTTCGTGCCTTCCGGATAGACCGGGTTGTTCGCCAGCACAGCGGCGGCTTCTTCTCCGTCCACCACGCGCGCGTTGTCCAGCCAGATCATGTCCTCATTCGCGGCCTGAAAGGAATCCTTGATATAAGACAGGGCAATTTCGTAAGTACCGTCCGCCGGGAATTCATAGCCGTAGGTCGCCCATTCCTTTACGCCGCCGAACGCCTTCACCGTCTGCCCGTTGACAGACAGGTAGAACAGGTCGCAGCCGGCTTCGGTGGACGTCTTGTAGTCGAACGCGAACACATCGCCCGCCTTCGCTTCCACCGTAGTCAGCACGGAAGCGGAAGAAGTATCCTTGCCCGTGTTCGTGCTGACCAGAACCGTGCGGTCATCCTTTTCCGCAACCGCCATCGGCCAGGTGTATTCATCCGTAGAATTGGTGAAGGACAGCGGCGCCGCCGTGCCTTCCACATTCAGCGCACGGTTCAGTTCCGCTTCATCCGTCGGCGGAATCGAGGGCTTTTCGCCCGGCAGGAACGCCAGCACATTCGTCTGCGTGTACTCATCGCCGAGGAAGAGACCGAACAGGCGGACAAACGCGTCCGTAGAGGTCTGAGAACCCGTTGCGAGGAAAGCCACATTGCCGAAGCGGTCAACCACAATCGAGGTCGGGACGCCATTGAGCCCGAAACCCGCAAAGAGGTTGAACGTTTCATGACCGACCGGGAACGTCAAACCATGCGACGCCACATATTCCGTCAGCTTCGCATCATCATCGTTTTCATCGATGCTCAGCGCAAAGACTTCCACCTTGTCCTTGTACTGCTCATAGGCTTCCTCCAGGAAGGGGAACTCCGATTCACACGGGCCGCACCACGTTGCCCAGAGGTTAATCAGCACCATTTCCTTCTCCTTCAAGGTTTCGGAGAGGGTATGGGAAACGCCGTTAATGTCCGTAAAGGTAAAATCGGGCATGGGCGCGCCAAGCGCGTACACCAAGGCAGTTTCTTCCGCCAGTGCAGCGCAGCCGAGGCACATCGCCAGTGCCAGAACCAGTGCCAGCATCTTCTTCATGAGGATTGCTCCTTTCACGTTCTGCGGCTTCCACCGCAGTCTTACAAAAATTATAAGGCGAGAAATGCCTGATGTCAACCGAAAAAACTTCATAAATACAATTGGCGTGCGCAACGCCCCTTTTTCGGCTCCAGCAGCAGCGAAGAAGCGCAAAATTGTTTGGTATTTCCATAACCAAAAAGCCCTGCCGCATTCACGACAGAGCCTTTTTGTGCCTTGATTACGCCTTGCCAGCGCAGCCCAGCACATCCACAATCTTGTGGGCGACCATCGCCTTCACCGCAGCGCGGGCAGGCTTCAGGTACTGACGGGGATCAAAGTGATCCGGATGCTCCGCAAAGTACTTGCGGATGCTCGCGGTCATCGCCAGACGAATGTCGGAGTCGATGTTGATCTTGCAGACCGCCATCTTCGCCGCCTTCGCCAGCTGCTCTTCCGGAATGCCAATTGCGTCGGGCATATTGCCGCCGAACTGGTTGATTTCCTTCACGAACTCCTGCGGGACAGAAGAAGCGCCGTGCAGGACGATCGGGAAGCCGGGCAGACGCTTGGAGCATTCTTCCAGCACCTCGAAGTGCAGCTGGGGCTTCTGACCGGGCTTGAACTTGTATGCGCCGTGGGACGTGCCGATGGCAATCGCCAGCGAGTCGCAGCCCGTGCGGGTCACAAACTCTTCGACTTCTTCCGGATGGGTGTACATTTCCTGACCATGCTCCACCTTCACGTCGTCTTCGACGCCGGCGAGCGTGCCGAGTTCCGCCTCGACGACCACGCCGTGGTCATGGGCATACTCGACGACCTTGCGGGTCAGGGCGATATTGTCCTCAAAGGACTTGGAGGAAGCGTCAATCATGACGGACGTGAAGCCGCCGTCGATGCAGCTCTTGCACAGCTCAAAGCTGTCGCCGTGGTCAAGGTGCAGCGCAATCGGGATTTCGGGGTTCTCGATAACCGCCGCTTCCACCAGCTTCACCAGATAGGTGTGGTTGGCATACGCGCGCGCGCCCTTGGACACCTGCAGGATGACGGGAGCCTTCAGCTCACCCGCCGCCTCGGTGATGCCCTGAATGATTTCCATGTTGTTGACGTTGAAAGCGCCGACCGCATAGCCGCCGTCATACGCCTTCTTGAACATTTCCTTCGTCGTAACAAGCGCCATTGGATTTTCCCTCCTGATGCAATTATGTAGGGGTTTTCCACCGAACCTATTATAGCACATTCTGCCGAAATAGAAAAGGGGGTTTTTTCACAAGTTGTATTTTCTTTCACAAAGTTTTGGAGAAAAAAACGACCTCATCCCCCGTTTCGGCGGATGAAGCCGTATCAGCACGCAAAAGCAGCCTGAAAAAGTCGCCAACTCAATCGCGCGAAAGGGTCAAGCGTAGGGATTTCATCCCGTTTCATTCGCCCTTGGGTTTCCCCCAATTAACACGCGGAAGCAGCCTGAAAAAGAAGCCCACTCAATCGCGCAAAAGGGTCAAGGGAGGAACTCCCTTGCAGGGTGCAGGGGCAGCGCCCCTGCTGGAGTCCAGAGGCAAAGCCTCTGGTCACTGCCCCTCTTCCGTCCGCTCCACCGTGCCGACATAGATGATTTCGCTCTTTGCCTTGTAGGTGTCGGTGTACATCAGCTTGCGCTCGGTTTCCGCGCCGCCCACATACTTCACCAGGTAGCTTTCCACCACACAGCCGTCGGTTGCCTTGCGGTAGGTGTACTCTTGGTCAACATAGGTGGCATAGGTGTGGTTCGTGTCCTTGCGGTATTCCGGCTCGGTCGGGGCGGGCAGGGTCTGCACCGTCACCGTTTCCAGCTCGTACTTCACGCCCTTGCCGAGGCTCTCGCCGTAAATCGACACCACGCACACCTTGTGCGACTTGTCGTAGCGGCTGTCCTTCATCACCGTCGCGACGATGAAAATCGTGCTGTTCGTGTCGTTGCGGAACTTGAAGTCAATGCGGTTGTCGGATACCGTCGCGTCCTTGCCGTAGTCGGTGTAGCCCACCGCGTCGGAGTGCGGCTCGCGCTTGAGAATCGTCATGTTCGCCTTCGCCGCCGCGAGGTACATCGTCGTGCTCGCCTGACACACGCCGCCGCCGTAGCCCATGCGCTGATCGCCATACGCGTACTCAATCGCCTGATAGAAGCCGTTTGCCTTCGTGCGCTTGCCCACAACCGTATTGAAGGAGAACGTTTCGCCCGCTGCAAGCATCTTGCCGTTGATGCGCTCGAACGCCACCTGAATGTTCAGGTTACGCTCTTCCGTGCTGGTGGTCGAAATCGGGGTGTACGCCGTCGCGCGCAGCTGAATCTGCGGCTCCAGCATGGCTTTGGTCGTGGTCGGCTGAAGCTCGCGCGTCGTCAGCTCCACCTCGCCGCTGACCAGGGACGACATCATCTGGTACACCTGATTTTTCGCCTCGGTCGTGTCCATATAGCGCCCGACGGTCTCCGGCTGAATCGTCAGCGGATTGTTGAAATTGTTGGAATCGAAGATAATATGCGCATCCACCGGCTGAATGTACGCCTGCTGCGCGATGCTGAGCAGGATGTTGTCAATCACCACATTGTCGCCGCTGGGCGTGGCGGAATACCCCTCGTAGGGATTTTCCGCCAGCGCGTCCATCGTGGCTTTGCGCGCGTCAATGCCGCCTTCTGTGTGCCCCGGCTGCCACGCCGCGTCGAGGGCTTCCTGCACATCGACGGTCATGTTCAGGTCGGCGCTCGTGATTTCCCTCACCAGCTGACCGGCGTACATCAGGCGCACCTTCCACGCGTCGCGCTGCTGATTCGCGTGCGCCGTGACCGCCTCTTCCGCCTCCGCGCGGGTCATGCCGCCGAGGTGGATGCCGTCCACATACACGTTCGGGACGTACTTGTCGTCATACGCCGTCACCGACGCGACCAGTGCTTCCCGCTCGTTCTGCTCCTGGATGGCATTGCTGATGGCGCCGCCCGCCGCGACCAGGCCGCAAATTACCGCCACCGCGCACGCGCAGAACAGGATACGCTTGAGCAGCTTTTGCCCCGACGGCTTGCGGCGGATAGGCTCGTTCTTCGGCTCGCGATGCTCCGGATTGAAGCCCCCCAGCCCCGTCGGCGGATGATTGCCGCCGTTTCCGCCATTGCCGCCGCTTCCGCCATTGCCGCCGCTTCCGCCATTGCCGTTCGCCGGATACTGCGGAAAATTCACCGGATACATCGGCTGCTGCTGCCATCCGCCATAATTCTGCTGCGGATACGGCGGATTCTGCGGGCGCTGCGGATTCATCGGCTGATTCGGCATCATCTGCCCGCCGCGAATCGGCTGATTGCGCCCGGTGTTCATGCTTGTCGGGTTCTGCCCCCACGAGAACTGCTCCAATTGGTGCGCCGCATCGAGCGGCTGCACGCCGTTGTTCCAGCCCTGCTGCGGCTGCATGGGCGTCCCCTGCACGCCGCGGAAGCCGCGCATTTGCCCGCTTTGCGCATATTGGCTCCCCTGCCCCGGCTGATTCATCCCCTGCGGGCGCATCGGCTGAGCCGCACCCATCGGCTGGGCCGCACCCATCGGCTGGGCCGCGCTCATCGGCTGCATGGGCGGATTGGCGCTCTGCTGCGCCAGGGGCGGCTGCGGATTCTGGCGCGGCGGATTTGTCAGCTGCATGGGCGCGTCTTCCGTGCGGATAAGGGGGATGCTGTTGTCCAGCGTCTGCTGCCCGGCATACTGCGCCGCGTTCAGCTGCGTGCGGCGGCGGCGCGGCTGCCTGTTGTCGTTGAATTCGGACATGGTTTCAGCACCCCTTTCTGATGGCAATTCGGTATTTCTTCATCTTATATCACATGATTTGAGCAGCTTCCACTGCTTGCAGCAATTTCTCCACATCATCGGCCGCCCTCGCCCACATCGGCGCGGTGCAGCCGACCATGCCGTGGCGGTCGCCATCGCCATGGAAGTCACTGCCGCCGGTGACCAGAAAGCCCATGCGCCGCGCGGTCAAATCCAGCAGGGGCGTGGCGCGTCCGGCAGACGGGTGGTAAACCTCAACGCCCCGCAAGCCCTGCTCCTGCCAAACGCCGAGCAGATGGCGCAGCAGCGCACCGGTCTTCTCCAGCTCCATCGGGTGCGCCAGAACGGGCACGAAGCCGCTTTCCTGCATCAGCGGCAGCGCCTCCGCCATGCTCAGGCGTTCCCCCGCCACATAGGCCGGTGCGCCATCCGCCAGAAAGCGGTCAAACGCCTCGCGCGTGTCCACCACATAGCCGTGGCTGACCATCGCGCGGGCGATATGCGGCCGACCGACGCTGCCCTTGGCTTCGCGGGCGATTTCGTCGTAATCCAGCGGATAGCCCAGCGCGTTCAGCTTCTCCACCATCTGCCGCGCGCGTCCGAGCCGCATTTGGGACAGTGCCCGAACCTTGCGGTGCAGGGGCGTATCCATCCCGCGCCCGTAGCCGAGCAGGTGCAGGCCGGGCATATCGCGCAGGGACAATTCGACACCTTGCAGAATCGGCATCGGCGCGGGTTTTCCCAGCAGCTGCGCCGCGCCGTCAAACGTGTCATGGTCGGTCACGGCCAGGAGCGTCACGCGGTGCTTGTCCGCCAGCGCCACCAGCTCCGCGGGCGTAAGCAGCCCGTCGGAGGAAGTGGTGTGGGTGTGCAAATCAGGCTTCATGGGGGTCAGTTGGGTGATTTTCGGGCGCATCCGCCGTCTTATCAGGCGTTTCCGCGCTCTTTTCAGGCGTTTCGGCAGACTTTTCGGAATTCTCTTCCTTCTTTTCGTCCGCCATATCCTGCATCATCACATCGCCCGTGGTGCGGGTATCGGCATCCTGAATATCCGGCAGCGCGCCCGTTTCCATCAGGGTGACGAACTCGCGGCGGCTGATGGTGTCGTACTTGAGCAGCGCGTCCACCAGCTTCTCCATGCGGTCGCGGTTGGCGCTCAGGGCATCCACCGCCTTCTGGTAGCATTCCTCCAGCAGGCGCTTGACTTCCGCGTCGATGCGCGCCGCCATTTCTTCGCTGTACCCGCGGCTCTGCCCGAACTCCATGCCGACGAACACTTCCTGATCGCCGTCAAGATAGACCGGGCCAAGCTTTTCGCTCATGCCAAACTGCGTCACCATGCGGCGGCAGACCTCCGTCGCCTTCTTCAGGTCGCTCGTTGCGCCGGTGGTGAACTCACCCAGATAAAGCTGCTCCGCGGCATGACCGCCCAGCCCCATCGCCACGAAGTCCATCAGCTGGCTGTAAGTCTGCAAATCGTCCTCTTCCGTCGGCAGGGACAGCGTGTAGCCGCCCGCCTGCCCGCGCGGGACGATGGTAATCAGGTGCACCTCGTCGCAGTTGGGCAGGACGTGCCCGACGATGGCGTGACCCGCCTCGTGGATGGCGACCATGCGCTTGTCGCGCTGCGTCACCTTGTGGCTGCGCTTCTCCGGGCCCATCTGCACGCGGGAGATTGCCTCCACCAGCGTCTGCTGATTGATGGCCTTCAAGCGCCCGCGCGCCGCCAGAATCGCGGCTTCGTTCATGATGTTTTCCAGCTCCGCGCCGGTGGAGAAGGGCACGCGCTTGGCGATATTCTCCAAATCCACATCATCCGCGAGGGGCTTGCCCTTGGCGTGCACCTGCAAGATGGCAACACGCCCCGCCATATCGGGGTAATTGACGAGAATCGTGCGGTCAAAGCGGCCGGGACGCAGCAGCGCGGGGTCAAGAATGTCGCGGCGGTTCGTCGCCGCCATGACAATAACGCCCTCGTTGATTGCGAAGCCGTCCATCTCGACCAGCAGCTGGTTCAGCGTCTGCTCGCGTTCGTCGTGTCCGCCGCCCAGACCCGCGCCGCGATGGCGACCCACCGCGTCAATCTCATCAATAAAAATGATGGAGGGGGCAGCGCGCTTGGCTTGGTCGAACAGGTCACGGACGCGGCTCGCGCCCACGCCCACGAACATCTCCACAAAGTCAGAGCCGGAAATGGAGAAGAACGGCACGCCCGCCTCGCCCGCAACCGCCTTCGCCAGAAGGGTTTTGCCCGTGCCGGGCGGGCCGATGAGCAGCACGCCCTTGGGGATGCGCGCGCCCATGTCAATGTACGCCTTGGGGTTGCGCAGGAAGTCCACCATTTCCTTGAGTTCTTCCTTCTCTTCCTCCGCGCCCGCGACGTCGGCGAACGTCACCTTGTTCTTGTTCGGGTCATGGATGCGCGCCCGGCTTCTGCCGAAGTTCATCACCTTGCCGTTGCCGCCGGTCTGCGCGCGCATAATCAGCCAGAACATCACGCCGCAGAGCACCAGCGAAATTGCCAGTGGAATCAAATCATACCACCACGGGGTGGTCAGCGGCTGACGGTAGATGATGGTGAACGGCAAATCCTTGACGGACACCTCGTCCAGCGGCTTATTAAGCTTCGCCGCCTGCATCTGCCGCGCGGTGACGATGAAATCAGCGCCGATGGTGGTTTCAAAATCGTAGTTCTTGTCCGGGAAATCCGCGTCGGCGACCGTTGTAGTCGTCGTCACGCCCACCAGCGACGTGCCGCGGATGGCGACGGAGCGAACCTGCCCCTCCTCAATCATCGTCAGCAGCTGGGGATAGGTGATGCGGCGGTCACGGGTATTGCTGCCAAAGCCGTTGGTGAACAGCATCGAAATGGTGAGCACCATCAGCAGCAGAACCGCGACGTAGCCGAACATCCCGCGAGACTTCTTCAATGCGAGCATCCTCCTTCCGTTCCAGCGCCATCCGCCTGTTGCGGCGTATACCCATATAGACGAATGACGTGTGCGGAAAAATCCATCTTTACAAAAATTTTATCTTTTTCGGGGAAGAATCGGCTGATTTATTCGCGCGCCGCGCCGTACACGCGGCTGTCCAGCACGCCGATATCCGGCAGATTGCGGTACTTCTCGGCAAAATCCAGCCCGTAGCCGACGACGAACTCATCCGGAATCTTGAAGCAGTGGTAATCCACCGTCAGGTTGTGTTCGGGATTGCGGCGGTCGGGCTTGTCCAGCAGCGTCGCAATGCGGATGGAGGACGCGCCGCGGCCCATCAAATACTTGCCGAGGTAGAACAGCGTGTTGCCGCTGTCCACAATGTCCTCCACAATCAGCACGTCGCGCCCCTTAATGGACACGGACAGGTCTTTCTCCAGATTGACCACGCCGGAGGACTTGGTGGAGTTGCGATAGCTCGAAAGTGCCATGAAATCCAGCGTCACGGGCAAATCGACTTCGCGGATGAGGTCGGAGAAGAAGACGCTCGCGCCCTTCAAAATGCAGACCATCACCAGATCGCGTCCCTGATAGTCGTGGGTGATTTCCCGTCCCAGCTGGGCAACGGCCTTCTGGATGTCCTCACGCTTGACGAGAATCTTCGTCATGTCTTGATACAGCTTGGCATTGGTGTCCATCGTGTTGTCCTCCTAAATATATATAGGTTTCTATGTTGACTTAGTTGGCGTTGTCCTTTTTTTCGCGCAGGGGTGCGCCGCAGCGTTTGCACTGTTCGAGCTTGTCGTAGGGGTCATCCTCAATCTGCGACCACTTGATGACGCCGGACAGCGGGCGGTATTTCGGATTGAGCGATTCGCAATTCGGGTCAATGTGGTAGTACGTTCCGCCTTCGGGATTGTAGTAAATCAGCAAGTCCGGATGGCTGGTGTTCAGCACGGGCTGGGTGGCAAGGGCGTTGGTCGGGGTGGCGGTGCTTTCCTGCTCGTTGCTTTGCAGCGTCGCGGGGTCAACGTACCACACGCCGTCCTCCTTGACCATGCGCACCTTCCACAGGTAGACGCTTTCGCCCAGGGTGTTGTTCTTGTTGATGACGGCGCGCACCGTCACCATGCGGGCGATGTCGTTCGATGTGCCCGTGATGGCCGTGAAATCCCAGCTGACGGGCGTGCGGTTGGTCAGCACCTCGCCGAAGAGCTTCTGCGTCACCGCGTCGGTGCCGCCCTTGATGCTGCTGCGCCACGACGGGGCCGTCAGGTTGACCATTTGGCTGATGGCGTTGTTCTTCCACAGCGTGAAGAAGGAATGCAGCTGCGCGTAGCACTCCTCGGAGTCATCCACAGGCGTCGCGGTGGGCGTTGGCGCGGGATTGGGCGTGTCCGTCGCGGTCAGGTTGACATCGAGGTTATTGCCCGATGTACTCCCCTGCTGCATCTGACCAGACTGATTCGGCTGCGCGGGGTTCTGATTGTCCGCCGCGTTCGTCGCCAATGCGCTGACGAGGCAGACGACCGCCGCCGACGCCAGCAAAAGCGACAGCACCAGCCGCGCGTTGGGCGTAACCAGCTCGCGGAGCCACAGCGCGGCGATGCTCGCCACCGCGCCGACGAGGACGACCCACTTCACCGCCGTCCACGCGAACACCATGCTCAAGATGAAAAGAATCGGCAGCACGCCGAACATCAATACTTTTGCAATCGTATCCCACGGAATTTCCCTGCGCGCCGCCGGCTGCACCCGGAAGCCGCTGCGCCCCGACGTCGGGTACACGCGCTGACCGTCGGGGGTGTACTGCGCGTACTGCTGCTCCGGCGGCAAATCCGTTTCCTGCGGATTCTGCTGGCTGTACCCCTGCTGATATCCCTGCTGCTCGTAGGGCTGCTGATACCCGCCGGGCTGCACAAACCCCTGCTGGTCATACGGCTGCTGCTGATAAGGCTGCTGGGCGTACGGCTGCTGATAACCCTGCTGCTCATAGCCCTGCCCATACGGCTGCTGATAACCTTGCTGACCATAGGGCTGCTGGTATCCCTGCTGACCGTATGGCTGCTGGTATCCCTGCTGACCATAGGGCTGCTGATAATCCGCATACCCCTGCTGACCATAGGGCTGCTGCCCATAGCCGTTTTGCGGCGCGTAGCCCTGACCATAGGCATCATTGGGCGCGTAGCCGCCATTCGGGGCATAGCCCTGCGCCGGCGGATAATTGCCCTGCGAAAAACCGGGCTGCTGAGGATTCTGTCCGGCGTCCCCGGCGCCATCATAGGGTGGACGGCTGTTGCTCATCCGGCTTCCTTTCCTTTCTTCCGCGCGATTGTGCGCGAAGTTCCCTGCCGCGCCTGCGGACGGAGGAATTGCACCCTCCCGCGCGCGGACTTTCACGCAAGCGCCTGCTTCGCGCTTTACATGATAACGCATCTTACAGTATAGCACAAAAAAATGGCTTGTAAATAAGAAATCGGAAAAATTCATGGTTTGTTCGCCTGTAATACTATTTCCAGATAAGAATGCGCCAAGATGCGCCGCGAATTTTTCATTCTGGCTAACGTGAATGAAACGCAGCGTAGCAGCGCTACGCTAAGTGGAATGAGCGGACGCCAGAAGGGAAAAGGCGCAAGCAGATGGCGCAGTTGAATCTGGAAATAGTATAAGATGGAAAGGGTTCCACTTCCGTGCGATTTTTATTCCGCATTCCGCATTCCAATTTCCGAATTTGCCCCCTTGCAAAACGTCCCAACCTATGGTAAGATAGAGCGTGCCGACGAAAGTCAGCGAAATATTTGGAAGCGATGACCGGGAAACAGTAGCGCGTGCAAGTCCCCTTTCTATTTCCAAATGAGAATGTGCCAAGATGCGAAGCGAATTTTTTCTGCTGGCTAACGGGAGTGAAACGCAGCGTAGCAGCGCTACGCTAAGTGGAACGAGCGGACGCCAGAAGGAAAAAGGCGCGAGCAGATGGCACAGGCGAATGCAGGAAATAGGATATCAGAGAGCCGCCGGGTGGTGCGAGGCGGCAGGGCGCACGGCGTGAACCTTCATCCCGCGAGTTTTTCCCGATTTCGGGAGGCTGGGCAGCCTTATCGCCCATCAAGCGGCGGCAATGGGATTTTTCCTTGCCGCAAGACGAGTGGTACCGCGGATTCAGTCCGTCTCATCAGCAATGGTGGGACGGGCTTTTTTTCATCCACAGTGATTAGGAGGAACATCCGGAATGAACGAGAAGATCGAAGCCCTGAAAAGCAGCTTTGATTCCGAGCTGAAGAAGATCGCCAACATGGTGGATCTGGAAGCCCTGCGCGTGAATTACCTCGGCCGCAAGGGCAAAGTGACCGACGCGCTCAAAGGCATGGGCGGCTTGACCGACGAGCAGAAAAAGACCGTCGGGCGCGAGACGAACGAGCTGAAAACCGCCATCACCGTCGCCTTGGCGGAAAAGCTGGAAGCGCTCAAGGCGCAGGAATTGCAGCGCGAAATCAACGCTCTGCCCGAATTTGACATCTCCATGCCGCCGGACATGACCCGCGGGTCGTATCACCCGATTACGCTGGTGCAGCGCCAGTGCGAGCAGGTGTTCAAGTCGATGGGCTTCACGGTGGAGGATTACGCCGAGGTGGTGACGGACTACGAGTGCTTCGAGAGCCTGAACATTCCGAAGTTCCACCCCGCGCGCGACATGCAGGACACCTATTATCTGGACAACGGGCAATTGCTCAAAACGCAGACCTCCGCCGCCCAGAACGCCATCTACCGCCGCTACCGCGACGCGCTGGTGAACGACGGCGTGCCGATTAAGGCGATTTTCCCCGGCCGCTGCTTCCGCAACGAGGCGACCGACGCCTGCCACGAAAACACGTTCTTCCAGATGGAAGGCATCATGGTGGACAAGGATATTTCCATCGCGAACCTGATTTACTTCATGAAGACGATGCTGAGCGAGGTGTTCCGCAAGGACATCAAAGTCCGCCTGCGTCCGGGCTTCTTCCCGTTCGTTGAGCCGGGCTTTGAGCTGGATATTTCCTGCCTCATCTGCGGCGGCACGGGCTGCCCGTCGTGCAAGCATTCCGGCTGGCTGGAACTGTGCCCCTGCGGCATGATTCACCCCGAAGTATTGAAAGCCGGCGGCATCGACCCGGAGCAGTACACCGGCTTCGCGTTCGGCTTGGGCATGACGCGCCTTGCCATGATGAAGTACGGCGTGAAGGACATTCGCGACCTGAACAGCGGCAGCCTGACGCGCCTGGCGCAGTTCACGGACGACGAGTAATGCGGAGGAAAGACGAACATGCTGATCTCAATGAACTGGATTTCCGACTTCGTTGACCTGACGGGTCTTGACAAAATGGCGCTGATTCGCCAGTTCTCCCTGTCCACGGCGGAAGTTGAGAATGAAATTTTCCACAAGGGCGCGGATTTGTCCGGCGTTGTCGCCGCGCAGATCGTCAGCGTAGAGAATCACCCCGAATCCCACAAGCTGCACCTGCTGAAGGTGGACGCGGGCGACGGGCATCTGACCGACGTGGTCTGCGGCGCGCCGAACGTGCAGCTGGGCATGAAAACCGCGTTCGCGAAGGTGGGCGCGCAGCTGGGCGACATCACCATCAGCCCGCGCAAGCTCGCCGGGTACACGTCCTACGGCATGTGCTGCTCGGAGAAGGAAATCGGCATCAGCGACGACAATTCCGGCATCATGGTCATCCCGGAGGATGTTCCCTGCGGCACGGATTTGAAGGCGCTCTACCCCATTGACGACATCATCTTCGAGGTGGACAACAAGTCCCTGACGAACCGCCCCGACCTGTGGGGGCACTACGGCATGGCGCGCGAATTCTCCACCCTGTCCGGCCGTCCGCTGAAAGCCCTGCCCGTGGCGGATTTGACCGCGTACAACGACCTGCCCGCCATCGACATGAAGATTGAAGACCCGCTGTGCCAGCGCTACTCCTGCCTGCGGGTGGAGAACATCAACCGCCACGTCAGCCCGATGGCGATGCGTATCCGCCTGAACTACTGCGGTATGCGCGACATCAACTTCCTCGCCGACCTGACGAACTACCTGATGCTGGAAATGGGGCAGCCGATGCACGCCTTCGACAGCCGCAAGGTGGAGAAAATCCGCATCCGCCGCTTCCCGGAGAGCTTCCCCTTCCAGACGCTGGACAAGGTGGAGCGCACCATCGACCCGAACACGCTGATGATCTGCAACGGCGACAAGCCGGTTGCCATCGCGGGCATCATGGGCGGTCTGGACAGCGAAATCGTCGATGACACGACGAGCCTGACGCTGGAATCCGCCACGTTCGACGCGGCGTCCGTCCGCAAGAGCAGCGTCCGCCTCGCCCACCGCACCGACGCCTCCGCCCGCTACGAAAAGAGCCTTGACCCGGAAATGACGACCGTCGCCATCGCCCGCTTCGTCAAGCTCCTCCAGGAATACGACCCGGAAATGCGCGTCACCTCCCGCCTGACCGACGAGTACGCCTTCCACTATCCGAAGGTGCAATTGTCCTTCGACAAGGCGTTTGTTGACCGCTACACCGGCATCAACATCTCCTCCGACGAGATCATGCACACGCTGACCGCGCTGGGCTTCGGCATGACGCGCAATGGCGATTCCTTCACCGCGGACGTCCCCTCCTGGCGCGCGACGAAGGACGTAACCATCAAGGCGGATATCATCGAGGAAATCACCCGCATTTACGGCTACGACAACTTCGACCTGCACACGGCGGAATCCCCGCTCTACCCGGTTCGCATGTCCACCGAAAAGACGGTCGAGGACAAATTGAAGGACATTCTCGTCAAGCGCTATTCGCTGCACGAGGTGCATTCCTACATCTGGCAGTACGCCGACGACTACAAGAAGCTCGGCATCGCCGTCGAGGACAACGTGAAGCTGCTCAACGCCTCCAACCCCAACATCGAGACGCTGCGCCGCTCCATGATTCCCACCCAGCTGTGCCAGGTGAAGGTCAACACGGGCTATGCGCCGTCGTTCGGCATCTTTGAAATCGGTCACGTCATCGACGGCGTGGACGAGAACAAGCTGGCGAAGGAGCACAAGAAGCTGTGCGTGACGCTCTTCAGCAAGGTCGATAACGTGGAAACGCTGTATTTCCGCCTGCGCGACATGCTGTGCGTCGCCGTGAGCGACATCCTGCACAAGGATTTGTCCTTCCACGCAATGACCGCGACCCACTCCTATGAGCATCCGAAGAACCTGAACGCCATCGTGCTGGACGGCGTTGAACTCGGTGAAATCGGCGTGGCGCACCCGGTTGTCGGCAAGAACATCGACAAGAAGGCGGCGATTGTGTTTGCCGAAATCGACACGGAAGCGCTTGCGTCCATCGCGCCCGCGCCTATCGTCTACCGCGAGCCGTCCCGCTTCCCCGGCATGGAGCAGGATTTGACCTTCGTGGTCAATCGCTGCCAGCCGATTCTGGACGCGGTGAAGGCGGAGAACTCCCCGCTGGTGCAGAAGGTGACCGTGCTGGGCACATACAGTGACATCACCGGCAAGACCATCACGATTCGCCTCTCCTTCTCGCACCCGGAGCGCACGCTCACCCGCGACGAAGTGCAGGCGGTTGTTGACGGCGTGGTTGCGCGGCTGAAAGGTCAAGGGATTGAACTGAAGAAGTAACTTCCTCTATATATGCATCTTTCTTCCTCCGAAACGCGGCTGTGTTTCGGAGGTTTTTTCGGTTCTTCACGGAATCTTGGGGGAAGAGCAGCTTGGGGGCGCGTCTGCGG
>OLPR01001509.1_pt1 | contig 18942 bp, 18 predicted proteins | sample 1672761 | NCBI WGS metagenome assembly OLPR01 (sample SAMEA3136721, study PRJEB25190) | human gut metagenome | biome: human gut; feature: human-associated habitat; material: faeces | place: Austria | collected 2013 | reverse complement strand
AGCGTCTCCGCGCTTCTATATTGTCTTTCTTTTTTTGTTCTTATATCTTGGGTATAAAAACGAATCATTATGGATTTGGCAGAAAATAGATTTAGAAAAACCTGGTAACGTTTCCTTGAAGTATTGAAAGTAGACTGTCATTGTTCTTTAGCCGATGTTTCCCGCCTCGTCGTAAACAACGATGCTGTTTTTACCGAACGGAAGCGTATAAACGCCGTTTTCGGGTTTGATCTCCTCGTTGTTTACGAATACGCCATACAGGTATTCCTCAGTGACCGTGAACGTTTGCCCTGAGCAGTATATTCTGCCGTCCTCGATGCCGTTTATAACGGGCGCGGTCTTGTCTATTATTATGCGGTCGGAGCGGAGATACCGAATATTCATTCCGCCGTCAACTATCATGACGTAAATGATATATTCGCCGTTTTTGTCAAGCACAATAGGCTCTTCATAAGAGGCGTACACCGCGTTTTCCATGTCGGCAACGGACATATCCTGCGATGAAATAATATAGCCTATCATCATGACGGTGCCGTTATCGTAAGCCGTAACCGTGACGGTCTGCGTATCTGCACAGTACCATTCATAGGTAAGCGGAGAGGTAAAATCAATCCAATTATAGCCGCGGAGCGTTATCATGCCCTCGGGCGCAACCGTGTCGTGCCAAACTGCGACAAGTTTTATTCGAAGCCAACCGTCTGTTTCAAGGTCGCCGAATTTGGTATCGGCGGTCACAAAAGTATCTTTGAAGCGCCAGCCTTTGAACTCGAAGCCCTCTCTTGTGGGGGCCGCAACGCCTTCAAGAACCTTATCGGAATAATAAAGCGTTTTTTCGGGAATAGATGTTCCGCCTTGCGTGTCGAAAGAGACGTAATACTTTATTGCAGACCATTTTGCTTTGTAAGTCGAAACGCCCGGACCTGTCGGCACATACGTCCAACCCGTGAGACGGTGTCACGGCTTATAAACGTCGGCAGACGTCGGGAAAGGGATATTCTCGCCGAAAATGTAACTTGTCGGCAACGTATACCCCTCTTTGACAAAGCCGCCGTCAAGGTCGAAAATCAGTTGAATCTCCCTTTTTTCGTCATCGGCGTTGGCAGCAAGAGCCAACAGCCCGAACGACAGCATTACGGCAAGCAGAATACAAAATACTCGTTTCTTCATTTCAATCCTCCGTCATCTGTTCGGCGCAGGAAAGCCGCGTTTCACAATTTAATATTGGGTTATGCACCAATTATATCATAGTTTGTAATAAAATGCAATAGGAAAACGGAATATTTTTGAGTTACTTTCAAAAATTGAGAAGAGCGTACAAAAAGACACGCACAAATCCCGCGGAGTGAAAAAACTCTGCGGGATTTGTTTTCTGAATGAATATATCTGAATTTATGAATATGCCTTTATTCTTCCGTTAAATCACTTTGCCCAAAAGAGCGTGACAAAAACGGTAACGGCGGAGACAAACGCCTGAACAATGGCGAAACGGTAATCGACCTGAGTGTTTGACCAGCCGCGGTTTTTGCGCATATGGTCGTGAACGGGCGTTCTGATATTCCAGAAAAGTTTGACGTGCAGAAAACGCTTCATCGAAACCTTTACAAGACCGAGACCGCCGTCAACGAGCATTACAACGGACGCGGGAATGTAAATAAACGGGCTGCCCGTTTTGAGTGCGGCAAGCGCGATGACCATACCCATGGCGCGCGAACCTGCGTCACCCATCATAAGCGACGAGGGGTTGGCGTTGAACCAAAGATAGGCGAACAGCGTTGCAACAAACATCAGCGTTGAGAAGTTGAAGCCGTCGGCGCCGTTGCGGATAACATCGACGGCAACAAGCGTCAGCAGCGTTATCGAAGTAAGCGTTGCGGAAAGACCGTCTACACCGTCGGTGCAGTTGGTGACGTTGATGGACGTCCAAACGAGAATGACCGTGAGTATGCCGAACACAACGGGGTGAATGCCGAACGTGAAATCAGCGATAACGAGCGTTGCGGTGTGGTCGTTGTAAAACAGGAACGTAACGGCAACGGCAACCGCAAGAAGCAGGTCGAGAATGCCTTTTTTGTATTCGTTCCACGGCACGGACGACGCATCGTCGAAAAAGCCCGTAAGCATGGTGGCGATGACGATGAATATGTAAATGCCGTACTCGATATTAACATCGCCGAACAGCAGCGCCGCGACCGCAAACACGAGAACAAATATTATTCCCGCGCCGCGGGGTTTGCCCGCCGAAAGTTTTCCGTCAACGGCAAACTCTCTGCCGCCGTCACGCGGAAGTTTGTTTTTGAACAGTTTTGTGAACAAAAGCGTTGCAGCGAACGCAAATATCACGCCGATATAATATACAAGCGAGTGATTGACGCCGTTTATCAGATTGAGCATATACAGCCTCCGAAATTTTCATTTACAGCATATTATACCATACATTTGCGGATATGGCAAGAGTATCGTCTCAAAAAATGTACTTTGCACAGGCGGAGTATGCGCCGCCTGTAAGGTCTCAATCTTTCAGTGCGGTTACTGGAACGACAAAAACGCCGTCGGGACGAACGTATGCCGCGCTGCTCATGCCGCAGACAACACACAGAACGGACGGTGCCTTGCCGCCTTTTTCCGCAACTGAATCCCGCAATGCAACAAGATTCTGCGCTGCGGTTTCGATTTGTTTTGCACCGAGTTTTATTTCAAATGCGCACCAATCGCCGTTGTCAAGTTCAATGACGGCATCAACTTCCCTGCCCTGATAATCCTGATAATGAAAAAGATTTGCACCGAAAGATTCGGCATATATCTTCAAGTCCCTTTCACAGAGACTTTCAAACATAAAACCGAGTGTTTCAAGATCGTTCAGAAGTCTTTCGGGTGTTGCTTTCAGCAATGCGCAGGCAAGCGCGGGGTCACAAAAATGGTGTTTTACGGACTGTTTCAAGCGAACGGACGACCTTATATTCGAAGAAAACGCAGGTTGGTCGTCAAGCAAAAACAAGCGGTCAAAAACATCAAGATAATCGCTGACAGTATCCTTATCGACGGAGCAGTCCTCAAAGCCCTTTATATCGTTCAGAAGTTTTGTGTTGGAAGCGGTCGTGCTTTCGTTTCTTGCAAGTGAGCAAAGCAACAGACGCATTTTACGTTTGTCATATTTTTTGCCGTCAAGCCTTTGCGCGTCGTCGTCAAGAATCGCGGCAATATACGATTCGGGCAGAAGTTGCGCATCTTCCGGCGAAACGCCGAGATTTCCCGGCCAACCGCCGCGAATTATATAATATATGAGAGAATGCAAATCGACCTCCCCCGTTACGGCGGGAGTTATTTTTCCGTTGCAAAGTTCACGCAAAGAAACCTTTCCCGAAGAATCTCCCGACTCATACAAAGACATCGTTCTCATTCGAAGTTTTCCTATGCGTCCCGCACCGCTGTGCATGATCCCCTTGCGTTTCGGAGTTGACGACCCTGTTAAAATGAACTGTCCCTTTTCTGCTCGTTCATCAACGGTGTAACGAACGGCATCCCAAAGAGAAGGAACTTCCTGCCACTCGTCCAAAAGACGCGGGGTGTCTCCGTCAAGAACTACCGACGGCGAAAGTTCCGCAAGCTGTCTGTTCTGAAAATCGTTCCGAGGGTCGCCTATCATAAATTCACTTTTGCAATGATAGGAAGAAGTCCATGTTTTGCCGCACCATTTCGGTCCCTCGATGCAGACAGCGCCGAAGTTTTTCAGATATTTTTCAACACGGGAATCTATTACCCGCGGTCTGTATTTATTTTTTTCGGAAGTGTTCATAAAATCACCTCTTTCATCTTTTCGGTTACAGTATACCACAATTTTTGAGAAATATCAATACCATTCCGAAAGATTTCGAGATTTTATTCCGCAAGATTTCGGGATTTTATTCCGCAGGATTTTGAGATTTCATTCCGAAAGATTTTTTTGCGGACGGTGCGGAAAGCACTTTTGTTGAGTGGGGTCAGACTATGCCGTCGATTATTTTTTCGAATTTTGGGACGGACTGGATCTCATGCGTGATGAAATTGCCGTTGTGCCAAAGCGAAAAGGTCGTAAACGGGCAGGGGGCGTTTTGTGCGGCTTCGCGTGTATCAATATGAACGGACGTCAGTTTTACGCCGCGTTTTTCGGCGGCGGCGCAGAGCAGCGGAACATACTTTGCGGTAAACGGACATTGCGAAGTGTAGAAAAGAGTAAAACCGTCGGACATTGTCGCGGGAGCGTTCACGCAAGGACGGAATTGCGGAATTTCTGCCGATTCGTCAAACGGCAAATACCAAAGTTCGAAATACGGAGCTGCAGCATCGGCAAGTTTGAAGCCTTTATAAAGAAGATATTTCGGGTCGGACAAAAAACCGTGTTTCTTTTTCGAAGACAGAACGCAAAGCCCCTTTTTCCCCTTTTCGCGGCTGTCCCGAATACATTCGGCAAGCAGTTCGGAGGAATATCCGTGTCCCTTGAATTGTCCCGAGACCCAAAGACAGTCAATATACATATACCCGTCGGCTGCTATCGGAGCCCACGCGTTTTCAGCGGGGATATATTCGATAAAACATTTGCCGCGGACATTACCTTTCAGAAAAACAAGTCCCTCGTCAAGACCGCAAGCCACTCTTTTTTCGACGATACCTGAACGTCCTTGTTGTTCGAAATCGCACAGCAGATATGCTCGGCATCAAGATTTTCATGAGTGAGACGTATAAATTCCATTATCTTCTCCTTTTATAAAACATACGTTGCAAATTATACGGAACATTATACAACCAACAAAAGGATTTGTCAAGTAGATGTTTTTTACAAGGCTTTTGCGAAAGTCAGGACGAAAATCAGCCCGTCAAAACCGTCAAGAGTTCGGGTTGAATCAGCGCATCAAATCAATATATATTCGGCGAATTCATTTCGCCGAACTATTGTTTTCTGTGCAAACCAAACGCTTAAACCCCATACATATAAATAAAGTGAAGCGCGACCCTGCAAAAGCAGAGCCGCACTTCCAAGAGAAAGAAACTCTCAAAACGCGCCGCCGTTTTGAGAACAGCAATGTGCGTGTTGCGCAGCAACAATTTCGCACGGCGTATCGGATCGACCGGTCTTCGGCGAATTTATTTCGCCGAACTATTACTCCCTGCACAAACTAAAAACTTAAATCCTATATAAACAAAGTGAAGCGCGACCCTGCAAAAGCAGAGCCGCACTTCCAAGAGAAAGAAATATGAAAAAAACACGAGCAAGCAATTTAAGTTTTCCGACCGCGTGATTGCGAGCGCGGAGGGAAAGGGCTTATGCGTCAGCCGTTCTGCGACGGGACGTATTCGCCGAAGGTCAGGGAGACGGTCTTTTGTTCGCCGTTCCTGATTATGGTCACGTCAATGGTGTCGCCTATCTTGTGAGCGTCAACAACGGAGTTATAGTCCGACATGGAACTGATAACCGTGCCGTCCATGCTGACAAGCAGGTCGCCGCTTCTGAATTGAGAAGTTGCGTCCGTGACCTTGTATACATATATACCGGTTCTCGAAACACGGTAACTTATCGCGGTTGCGCGGTCGGTGAGGTCTATAGGTTCAAAGCCCGTCGAGATCCTGCCCGTAACGTAACCGTATTGAATAATATCGTTTATAACCGCTTTTGCGGTGTTGACGGGGATTGCGAAACCGAGGTTGTCTATATTCGAGCCAGTCGATTTTGCGTTGACTATGCCGATGAGGTTGCCGTTTGCGTCGAACGCGCCGCCGCCTGAGTTACCGGGGTTGACAGCCGCATCTATCTGCAAAAGCGTCATGGTCTGATTTTCAATGGTTACCTGACGGTCAAGCGCGCTGACAATGCCCTTGGTGACGCTGCCGCCGAGAGAGCCGAGCGGGTTGCCGATAACGACAACGTCCTGTCCGACAACTATCTGCGAAGAGTCGCCGAATACCGCGGGGGTAAGACCCGAAGCATTTATTTTGACAACTGCGATGTCGGTCTTTTCGTCCGTGCCGACAACCGTGGCGTCATAGGTCGTTTTGTTTGCGAGCGTGACTTTTATATTTGTTGCGCCGTCAACGACGTGATTGTTCGTGACTATATATCCGTCCGCGCTGACAACAACACCGCTGCCTGCGCCCTGGGTAACATACTGACCGAAGAAAGTGGAGGTGGTGACGGTCTCCGTGGTTATCTCGACAACGGAATTTTCAACCGCCGCAACGACTTTTGCGGTGTCCGTGCTGCCCGCGACGGAGGAGGTGTCAACTTTGGGTTCGGTGCTTTCGTAAATGACGGTGTTGCCGCCCGAAGATGTCTGCGAACCGCCCGCTGTGCCGTTTCTGCCGAAGAGCATATACGAACCACCGATGCCGAGTCCCGTTGAAAGGATTATTGCCGCGACAAGCAGCGCGCAAACGGCGCCGATGCCGAATTTCTTTTTCTCTTTCGGCTTTTTGGGAGGTCTCGGAGGCTGCTGCGGAGAGGAATATGAATACGTTCCGTTCGGAGCAACTCTGCCGTAGCCGTATTCGCCGCCGTAATTATAATTGGTCTGCGGCTGACCGTTGCGATACGAGTATTCGTAGCGCGGGGGTTGTGCGGTGGTCTGTGCGGGCGCGCCGTAAGGCGGGTTCGGTCTGTGATACGGAGGCTGTCCCGCAGGAGCATGGGGTTCGGGTCTTGTGCCGACCTCGTAGCGTTCGCCCGTTTGCGGGTCGTAAGCATATCTCGGCTGCGGTCTGTCGGGCGTTTCGGCGGCGGGCGTTGTCTGCACCGCGTCCGTCTGTGCCGTCTGCACATCGTCGGGTCTCGTTTCGTTCTCCGACGGCGTTTCATTTATATTGAGTTCGTTTTTTTCGAAATCGTCCATTTCAAAAAACCGTCCTTTCTTGTTTTTACAAGAGGATTATACCCCCCGAAAGTGACGGTTGTGTGAACGCTCGGTAAAAGTCAGCGGAAAATTAGGGAAAAATGCGGTTCACATCGGAAACGGGCAGGGACTGCCGTTTATATGAAAAAATGTTCGGACAGAGAAAAGCGAACCCAAAGGCTATTTTATTCTGAAAATAACGACCTTACCTGCATGAACGGTTATAGTCGCTTCCGTGTCGGGAAGCGTGGAATTGCTTGCCCAAAGCGGGACGTCGGCAAAGAACTCGGTCTTTTCGACGCTGTATTTCAGCCCGCGTTCGGTGACAAGCGCGGTTTCGGTCAGCGGAAAAACGGTGACGTTCACGCTTTTTTCTTCTGCGGGGAGCGTCAGAGTGCCGTTTTCGAGATAATCTATCCGAGCGCGGTCGGTTATGATATACCCTTTTGCGCCGCGGGAGTAAATATACCGCAATGTTGCGATATTGGCAAAAGTGTGGTCTTCCCTCGCGCCGCCGATACCGCCGACTATAACTATCTCGTCCGCGCCGCGGTCAAGTGCGTAACGGACGGCGTAATGCGTGTCCGTGTCGTCCTTTTCAACGGGCAGAACGACCTTTTCGCCGTTGTAAAGTCTGCCGTTGGGGTATGAGTCAAAGTCTCCTATCACGACGGACGGGCGCACGCCGAAACGCTCGGCGATCTTCAAGCCGACGTCGGCGCATATAACAAAATCGTCTTCTCTGATTTCAACGGGCAGAGCGGCAAGTTCCGCCCATACAAATATGACCGCTCTCATTTGTTTTCCCACGCTTTCAGTTCGCCTATCTCGTCGTAAAGGCGGACAAAGGATTCGTAACGGGTCTTCGGTACACTTCCGTCTTCAACGGCGCGGCGCAAAGCGCAGTCCGGCTCGGCGATATGGCGGCAATCGGAAAAGCGGCAGCCCTCCGAAAGAGGCTCGGCAAATTCGGGGAACAGGTCGGGCAGAACGGTTCTGTCAACCAGCCCGAACTCACGCGGTTCTATCTCGGAAAAGCCCGGAGTATCGACAACGCGTCCGCCGCAGGTCTCGAAAAGTTCCGTGTGACGGGTCGTGTTTTTGCCGCGTCCGAGTTTTTTGGATATTTCACCCGTTTCGGCGCGGGCTTCGGGGCAGATAAGGTTCATAAGCGTCGATTTTCCGACGCCTGAAACGCCCGAAAGCGCCACGGTGCAGCCGTTTATCTCGTTTTTCAGTTCTTCGACCGTCTTTTCGTTCGGAAATGCCGCCGAAAGAGAATAACTCTTTATCGGCAGCGATGAATACAGAGAAACGACGTCCGAATGCTTGTCCAGATCGGTTTTGTTGAAAACGAGAACGGGCGTTACGCCGAGAAAGCGCGCGATGACGGTCATTCGGTCAAGCGTGTAAAGATTGGGTGCGGGGTCGGCAACGGCGCAGACGATGAAAAGTTTGTCTATGTTCGCGACGGGCGGGCGCGGAAAAGCGTTTCTGCGCGGCAAAATCGCGGTCAGAGCGTCGTTTTCAACCTCGACCTCATCGCCGACAAGCGGCGATATTCCGTTTTTTCTGAAAATTCCTCGGGCGCGGACGGACAGCAGTTCGCCGCTCGAAGTTCTGACGGTATACAGCCCGCCGACGCCCTTTATCAATGTTGCTTTCACTTGTTTTTGTTTACCGTTTTACTGATTTCCGCCGTGCTCGGGGTTCGGGTCTTCCGTCGGCTCGGGTTCGGTCGTGGTCGGAGTTTCGGGTTCCGTTGTGGGCTCCGTTGTCGGCGGTTCGGTCTGTCCCTGTCCGTTGGAAACGAATATCGTTATGGTTGTGCCCTTGGCGACCTTTTCGCCCGGTTCGGGAGAAGTCTTGGTGACAAGTCCCTCGGCAAGGTTGCTCGAACCGTACTGAACGACGTATTTTATGCCGAGCGCGTCAAGTATCTTTTTGGCGGTGTCGAGATTTTCGCCGATGATGTTTGTGGGAATGGCTACGTCTTCGGAAGCCGAGCTGCCTTTCTTGTTCAGATAAAGGATTATCTTGCCGTTGCGGTCGAACTTCTCGCCTGCGGAGGGAGACGTTGCGACAACGTAATCATCTTCGATATCCGCGGATTCGGACGTATACTGTATCTCATACGCTATGCCGAGCGCGTTCAGAATGCTTCTTGCCGTATCGATATGGACGTTTGTCAAGCCCTCGGGCACGGTGGTATAAGGCGAGTTGCCGTTTGAGACGTAAAGCACTATCTCCGAGCCTTTGGCAACGGATTTGCCTGCGGGCGGGTCTTGGTCTATTATCTTGCCCTCGTCCTCATCGGAGTTTTGCCATATAAAGCGGAACGCGAACTTCTGCGAATCTTCCATGGTCAGGTCGCTTGTCAGTTTGCCTTTGTATTCGGGCACGCGTTCATAGTCGCCTTTCAAGCCGTTGCCTATGCCGAGCATGACCAAAACCATAACAAGCAGCAGCAGCGCCGCGCCGCCTATGCCGATAACGGCGAACAGCCAGCGGTTTTGTGTGCGTTTTCTGACGTAGCGGCTCTTTCTCTTCGGTTGCGGGTCTTCCGCAACATAATTCGGGTCTGCTTTGGGCGGCGTTGTTTCGAGAATAACGTCGGGATTTTCTCTGAATTTTTCTATATCCTCAAGCATTTCGCCCGCGTTCTGGTATCTTGCCTCAACGTTTTTGCGCATGGCTTTCATCACGATGTGTTCAACGGCGGGCGGGATGTCGGGAACTATCTGCGACGGCGGAACGGGCTTTTGCTGAACCTGCATGAGTGCGACGGAAACGGCGCTGTCTGCGTCAAACGGGAGTTTGCCCGTCAGCATTTCATAAAGAATGACGCCCGTCGAATAGATGTCGCTGCGTTCGTCGGCGGGTCTGCCCTTTGCCTGTTCGGGGCTGATGTAATGAACCGTGCCTATCGCCTTGTCGGAAATGGTTATCGTGCTGTAATTCTGAACGTGCGCGATACCGAAATCCATGACTTTGACGGTCTCGTTGCCGTCCACCAGAATGATGTTCTGCGGTTTTATGTCACGGTGAACAACGCCGCGTTCGTGGGCGTGTTTGAGCGCGGAAAGTATCTGTTCGACGATATGAAGCGCGTCGTAAACGTCAAGCGCGCCGTGCTCGACCATATATTCTTTGAGCGTGGGACCTTCGAGGTATTCCATAACGATATACTGAACGTCGCCCTCGAAATTGACGTCGAGAACGTCCACGATATTCTCGTGCGAAAGCATTGCGATGGCGCGGGATTCGTTGAGAAAACGGCGGCGGGACTTCGGCTCGCGCACAAATTCCTCTTTAAGAACTTTGAGCGCAACAAGTCTGCCCTCCTGCGTGTCCTCGGCTTTGTAAACTATGCTCATGCCGCCCGTGCCGATAACTTCTTTGACTGCGTAACGACCGTCAAGGACGGTTCCGACCAATCTGTCTTCCATATATAAATATCTCCTTATTCAATCTCATCGCCGCAGACAATTACCGCGGTCACATTGTCCGTTCCGCCGTTTTTGAGAGCGCGCGACACAAGTTCGTCGCAGACCCTCTCGGCGGGGACCGTTTCAAAAACACTTTCTATCTCGGAGTCTTCGAGCATATTCGTCAGCCCGTCCGAGCAAAGAAGTATAATATCCGTCGGAGAAAATTCTGTTTTTTCAATATCCGCTTCGACCTCGCTTGTGAAGCCGAGAACGCGGGTTATAACGTGACGGTAAGGGTGGGTCTTTGCTTCCTCTTCCGTTATCTCGCCGTCGTCGAGCATTTGCTGAACTATCGAATGATCCCGTGTCAGGCGTGAAAGCGAATCACCGTCATAAAGATAAGCGCGGCTGTCGCCGACATGGGCTATGTACGCTTTGCCGTCCAAAACATAGGTCATAACAACGGTCGTGCCCATTCCGCGAAGTCCCGCGTCTTTCAAAGAGACAGCAAAAACCGTTTCGTTTGTGTGTTTGATAACTTTGCGGAGCAATGTTTCGACCGAGCGGCTGCGCGCAAAATCGTCGTAACTCGTCGAAAGCGACGCGTCAAACGTTCTCACGGCAAGTTCGGAAGCAACGTTGCCGCCGTTGTGACCGCCCATACCGTCGCATACAACGGCATAAAGACAGCCTTCGTCAAGTTGTCTGAAAACCATGTTGTCCTGATTCGATTCGCGAACCTTTCCGACATCGGTCTTTCCGTAAACTTTCAAGCCTTTGACACCTCCTCGGTGTTTGGTTTATTTGAAAATGTTTATTTTACTGATTATTTATTGTTTGCTTTTTTCCTCGGCAAGGCGGAGTTGACCGCAAGCCGCGTTTATGCCGTCGCCGAGCGTGCGGCGGAGCGTGGCGTTTATGCCGCGTTCAAGCAGCATATCGCAAAATTCGTTGACCGTCTTTCTGTCCGACGGAACAAGTCCGCGTTCGGAAACATAATTGACGGGGATAAGGTTGACGTGAGCAAGTCTGCCTTTCATAAGCGACGCAAGTCTGCGCGCGTGGGCGGGAGTATCGTTCACGCCCTTTATAAGAGTATATTCATAAGAAATCCTGCGATTCGTAGCCGCAACATAGGCGTCGCAGGCTTTCATCAGCGTCTCAACATTATATGCGGAGTTTATCGGCATTATCTGCGAACGGGTCTCGTCGTCCGGCGCGTGCAGAGAGACGGAAAGCGTTATCTGCAAGCGTTTTTCGGCAAGTTCGTAAATTTTGGGAACGATGCCGCAGGTGGACACGGAAACATGGCGGTGGCTGATGTTCAGACCGCGCGGGTCGTGCAGATTTTCAAGAAAAACGCAGAGGTTGTCAAAATTGTCCAGCGGTTCGCCGACGCCCATGACAACGACGTTGGTCACGCCCGCGTCTGCGTTTGCGAAAGCGACCTGCGCAAGCATTTCGCCCGCCGTCAGATCGCGCTCTTTACCCAAAAGCGTACTTGCGCAAAAGCGGCAACCCATGCGGCAGCCCGCCTGCGAAGAGATGCAGACGCTGTTGCCGTGCTTGTATTTCATAACGACGGTCTCGATAAGAAGCCCGTCCGAAAGCGCGAAAAGATACTTCGCAGTGCCGTCCTCGGGGTCAACGAGGCGGCGGCGCATTTCAAGCGTGGCAAGGGTGCAGTTCTCATGCAGTTTTTCGCGCAGCGACTTCGAAATATCCGTCATGCCGTCAAACGTCATAACGCCGCGGCTCAGCCACGCATATATCTGCTTTGCGCGGAATGCGGGTTCGCCGAGGGACTTGATATACGTTTCGAGGTCGGTAAATGTCAATGATGAAATGTCTGTCATATCCGTAATAAAAAAATTCGGTAATGTGGTATCGTTACTCCGCGCCGAGCGCATACACCGCGTCGGGCAGAGTCTGTATATTTGCCGTTAAAGCGGTCAATCCCTGTTGTTGCTTCTCGCTATCAGGATAAGCCGCAGCAGTTGTGCCAAAGACACGGCAAGCGCGGCAACGTAAGTCATCGCGGCGGCGGAAAGCACTTTGCGCGTACCCGATGTTTCGTCCGACGAAAGTATTCCGCAGGAAACAAGGGATTTCATGGCGCGGGACGATGCGTTGAATTCGACTGGGAGCGTGACGAGTTGGAAAAGAACAACCGCGGCAAACGCGATAACGCCCGCCATGACAAGCGGTTTGAAACTTAAAAAGATACCGAGTATAATAAGCGGAATCGAAAGCGAAGAGCCGATATTCGCAACGGGAAGCACGGCGTTTCTTATTTTGATGGGAGCATATCCCGAATAATGCTGGCAGACGTGTCCGACTTCATGGGCGGCAATGCCGACTGCGGCGACGGATGTTGAATTGAAAACGTCTGCGGACAGGGACACCACGTTCGTGCGCGGGTTATAATGGTCCGTCAGTTCGCCCCCGCACACCTCGATACGGACATCGGTTATCCCGTTTTCAAGCAGAATGCGGCGGGCGGCTTCCGCGCCCGTTATGCCGCTGCGGTTGCGGACGGTTTTGTATTTGGAGTATGTTCCCTTGACGTTCGCGCTCATAATGAGTGAGAATATAATCATCGGAACAACCAGAATAACGTACCAATAATCATAAAAGAAAAGAGGCATTTTAATATCTCCTTATTAAACGGCAGAGCCGTTATCAGAAATTGATACCCGAGAAAGCGTCTTTCGCGCGCGGCTCGGACTTCACCTGCCGCCTGCCGCCGTTACGAAAGCTTTTCCGGCTTTCTGCCGCGGCAGAAGTCCTCGGCGGACATACGTTTTTTGCCTTCGAGTTGGATATCCGTGAGGCGCACAAGCCCGTCGCCGACCCTGACAACAAAGCGTTTGCCGTCAACGACCGTTCCCGGCTCGGCGTCGGACGAACCCTGTTCAAGGCGCGCGCCGTAAACTTTGAGATTTTTTCCGTCAAGCTCGCAGAAAGCGCACGGTACGGGGCTTAATCCGCGGACGCGGTTGACAAAATCGCGCGCGGACATATTCATATCAAGGCGGCGCGTTTCATTGTCTATCATCGGGGAATAGCAGGTCTCGCCCTCCTGCGGAATGCGCGGAGCGGTTCCCTTCTCTATCGCGTCAACGGTCTTGACGAGAAGTTCCGCGCCCAACGCAGCGCAGCGGTCGTGCAGAGTGCCGAAATCGTCGTCTTCGGTTATCTCCGTTTCCGCTTTGAATATCATGTCGCCCGTGTCAAGTCCCGTGTCCATATACATCGTGGTAACGCCCGTCTTTTCACAGCCGTCCATAAGAACTTTGTTTATCGGGGCGGCGCCGCGGTACATCGGAAGCAGCGAACCGTGAACATTGATACTGCCGAGCCCCGGATAATCGAGAACGTATGCGGGAAGAATTTTTCCGTAAGCGACAACGACGTTCAGTTCGGGGTCTATCTCCGAAAGCAAGTCCGCTATCGCGCCGTTTTTGAGCGTGGTCGGCTTATAAACGGGAATGCCGAGTTCAGCCGCTCTTGCGCTGACGGGCGTCGGGGTCATCGTATACCCTCTGCCTTTCGGCTTATCGGGCTGTGAGATAACGGCAACGGGGGTTCTGCCCGCTTTTACAAGCGCGTCAAGGCTTGCAACGGCAAAATCCGAAGTTCCCATAAAAAGTATGCGCATATTTTCGGTTTCCTTTCGTCAATCCTCGTCGGGGTCGAGATAATGCTCAACGTGCGTTCTGAAAAGTATTCCGTCGAGGTGGTCAAGTTCGTGGCAGAAGCAGACGGCGGTTATGCCCTCGCGGGTGTACTGTACGTCTTCGCCCTTAACGTTTTTGGCGCGGACGGTCACTCTTGCGGGGCGGCGCGTAACGCCGAACACCCCGGGAATGGAAAGACAGCCCTCGTGGGCTTCCTGTTCGCCGACGGCTTCAACGATTTCGGGATTTATGAGTTCGAACATCTTGCCGTTATCGTCAACCACAACGACAACGCGACGCAGAATGCCGACCTGCGGAGCGGCAAGTCCCAGCCCCTCGGCAAGTTTTAACGTGTCTTTCATGTCGTGAACAAGTTCTTCAAGATGTCTGTCGAATTTTTCGACGGGACGGCAGACCTTTGCAAGACGCTCGTCGCCCTCTTTTACTATGTTTCGAATAGCCATATTTATAACCTCTGAAAAATTATCCGAATTGTTTTCTCCCGTTCAGCCCGCGCAAAATCACGGACAGGCAAAATCGCTGCGTGGCAACGGACGGAGAAGATATTGTATTTTCATATTAACCGTGCGAAGCGCAGACCCTTTTGCGCGGGGAGTGCGCCGCCGTATCGTTCGTTTTATATTATGCTCGTCGGGTTCATGTCAAGCCCCACGGTGACGTCGCGCATATCCTTGTCCGTCAGCATACCGAGATAAACCTCTCGGAGCAGACGGCGGGTCGGTGCGTCGTCGCGGCATTTGATAAGAACTCTGACCCTGTCCCTGCCGCCGACCATGGGCACGGCGGTCTGTCGGGCGCGGATTATCGTGAGCGGGAGTTTTGCGAACTCTTCGCATTTCAGTTTTTCCTCGATGCGGGAAGTGAACGCTTCGGCGGCTTCAAAGGCGCGCGGGAGCGTATCGGCGGTGAAAACGCATTGACACACGTCGCAGAACGGCGGGTATACAAGCAGTTTTCGCAGCGAAGTTTCTTCCTCAAAAAAGCCCTCGTAATCCTGTTTTATCGCGTGTTCGAGCACCAAGTGGGTCGGGGAGAAAGTCTGAATAACGGCTCTGCCCTGTTTTTCGGCGCGTCCCGCTCTGCCGACGACCTGCGTCAGGAGCGAAAACGTTTTTTCGTATGCGCGGAAGTCGGACGAATAGAGCAGCGAATCGGCGGAAAGAACGCCGACAAGCGTGACGTTGGGGAAATCCAGCCCTTTGGTTATCATCTGCGTGCCGAGCAATACGTCGTATTCGCGGCGGGCGAACGCGGAAAGGATCTCATCGCGGCTGTTCTTGCCGCCTACGGTGTCAGCGTCCATGCGCAGCACACGGAGTTCGGGAAACATCGCTTTTATCTCGCGTTCGGCGCGCTGTGTGCCGTAACCCGAATATTTGAGCGTTTTTGAGCCGCAGACGGGACAAACCGAAGCGGCGGGTTTGCTTTCGCCGCAGTAATGGCAGACAAGGCGGTCATTGGCGGCGTGGTATGTCATCGGAATACCGCAGCTTTTGCAGGCAAAAACATACTTGCATTTGGGGCATTGAACAAAGGAGTTATACCCTCTGCGGTTCATAAAAAGAATGGTTTGTTCGTGTTTTTCGGCGTTTTTCGCTATTTCCGAGGCAAGCACGGAGCCGATAATATCGCGGTTGCCCTCGACAAGTTCGCGGGACATATCGCTGACAAGCACTTTGGGAAGCGGTCCGCCGTTATATCTTTCGCGCAGGACGGAAAGCCCTATCCTGCCCTTTTGCGCCTTATAAAAACTTTCAAAGGACGGGGTGGCGGAAGCGACGAGCAGAAGCGCCTTTTCTTCGTGAACACGGTAGCCCGCAACGGCTTTTGCGTCGTAACGGGGCGATTTTTCGGATTTGTAAGTATGCTCCTGTTCCTCGTCCACGATAACAAGACCGAGATCTTTGAGCGGGGCGAAAACGGCGCTTCGGGTGCCGACGACGAATCGGGCATCGCCCGTGCGTATGCGTTTGTACTCGTCATAGCGTTCGCCGACGGAAAGCCCGCTGTGCAGAACCGCAAGCAGGTCGCCGTAGCGGCTGACAAGGCGGTCTATTATCTGCAAAGTAAGCGATATTTCGGGTAATAAGAGCAAAACCGACTTGCCCTGTGAAAGCACTTTGTCCGCAAGGGCGGTGAAAACGTGCGTTTTGCCACTGCCCGTGACGCCGTAAAGCAGATGTGCGCCGCCGCTGCCGAGATTTGCCGAAATTTCTTCAAACGCCTTTTGCTGTTCGGCGTTGAGCACGCAGGGCGCGGTGTCTGAGCCGCGTTTCTTGTTTTTGAGAGGGTCGCGCGGGGTTTCTTTTTCAAAAAACTCCGTCACGCCGTATTTTTCAAGCGTTTTAAGCACCGAAACGGAAACGCCTGTCATATAGATAACGTCCTTGACGCTCGAATCCCCGTTTTCGAAAAGATAATCGAGAACGGCAAGCCTTTTTTGAATGTTCGGCGCTTTTTTGGGGCGTTCGCGGCGGGCGTAATCGGCTGCGCGGGGCAACACGCGCACAAAGCGCGAAACGCTGTCCGAGACGGTCTGTTTCTTTTCGAGAGTTTCCGTCAGTTCGCCTTTCTTTATCAGGCGCAGGACTTTTGCGTAGTTTTCTTTGCCGAGGCGTTCGGCAAGGTTTTTGCGTGAAACGGTATTTTGATTTTTCTCAAAAAAGTCGCGTATTTCGGGGTCGGAAACGGGCGCGTCCATACGCACGAACCTGTCAAACCCACCGACCGTGCCGGGAGCCATAACGGTCTTTGCGGCTTCGAAAAACGGACAAAAATACCGTTCTTTCATAAAAGCGCAAAGCCGAAGTCCCTTTTCGTCAAGGACGGGCGACGCGGAAAATACGTCTTCCACCTCTTTGAGTTTCACGTCCTCGGAACGCGTGCGTATCTCGGTGACAACGGCGCGAACGGCGCGGCTGCCCCTGCCGAACGGGCAGCGCACGAGACTGCCGACGCAGACAACTTCTTCAAGCGCCGCGGGCAGCAGATATTCGTACTGTTTGTCCGCCTGATAAGGCACATCCTCGATATAAACGAGAACGCTTTTTTCCGAGGTCATAAGCGGTTACCGTTCAGACTTCTTCGAAGTACGCTTTGCCGTCCGCGAAATCCTTGACGGCAAGAGATACGGAACGGTCTTCAAGACGTTCGTCAGCTGCGTCCGCTCTGTCGGCTATCTCACGCGCGTGTTTCGCAACGGCGATAACGAGCGAATAACGGCACTGTCTTCTGTTGGCAACACCGTGTTTGTTGATTTTCAAAAGTTGATTCATGCTGGGATATAACATAACAATAACACCTATCCTATATATTTCAAAATCAGTTTTTCAAGTTCGTTGACGGCTTCCTCAAGTCCGTCGTTTACAATGCGGTGGTCGTAATCGCCGCTCATTTTCATCTCGTAACGCGCGCGGTCGAGACGTTTTTCTATCGCCGCGGAAGTCTCGGACTGTCTGCCGCGTATGCGTTTTTCGAGCACTTCCTCGCTCGGCGGCGCGATAAACACGGTCACGGCCTCGGGCATACGCTTGCGGACGTTGAGCATTCCCTCGCGTTCGATCTTGAGTATGACCGCTTTGCCCTCGTCCACCCATTTTTTTATCGGGTCGAGCGGCGTGCCGTAAAGCACGGAGCAATATTCGGTATATTCAAGCATCTTGCCCTCGGCTATGGCGCGGCGGAATTCATCCTCGCCGATGAAGTTATAGTCCACGCCGTCGACCTCGCCTGAACGCGGCGGGCGGGTCGTGTTGGAAACAGACATCACCGCACGGTCGCCGAGGCGGGGCATGAGTTCTTTCAGCACGGTGTCCTTGCCTACGCCCGACGGGCCCGAAACAACAAAGACGGCGCCTTTTTTGTGACTATTCATCCTCTTCGTCCTCTTCCATATCCGTGTCGGGTTCCGCTCTCGCGGCAACGGTCTCGGGCTGAACGGCGCTCAGAATAACGTGTTCGCTGTCCGTTATGATAACGGCGCGCGTGCGTCTGCCGTATGTGGCGTCGATAAGGGTCGATTTTTCTTTTGCGTCCTGTATTATGCGCTTTATCGGAGAAGAGTCGGGGCTGACAATGGCAACTATCCTGCCCGCGGCGACAACGTTTCCGAAGCCGATATTGACAAGTTTCATATCTCTTTTTCTCCCCTTTTATTCAACGTTCTGTATCTGTTCGCGTATCTTTTCGATACACGTTTTTATCTCAATGACGCGGGCGGTGACTTCAAGGTCGCCTATCTTGGACGATATAGTGTTCGCCTCGCGGTTCATCTCCTGTATGAAGAAGTCCATCTTCTTGCCGTTCGAAACGCCGTCCGCGAACATATCCGCAAGCGTTTTGCAATGGCTGTTCAGGCGCACAAGTTCTTCGTCAATCGCTATCCTGTCCGCCATTATCGCAACCTCGGTCAAAAGACGCTGTTCGTCAACTTTGACATCGCCGAGCAGTTCCTCTATCCTCGCGCGGAGTTTTTTCTCATATTCGCCTATCAACTGCGCGGAACGGCTTTCGATGAAATCGACATTGGATTTAATCTCGGCGCATTTTGCCTGAATGTCTTTCGAAAGACGGCCGCCCTCGGCTTCGCGCTGGGCGATAAATGCGTCGGTCGCCGCTTCAAGCGCGGGCAGAACGGAAGCCCAAACGGCTTTCACGTCCTCGTCCTCTTTCTCTGCGGCAATGACGTCGGGAAAACGGAGAGCGACCGCCGCGCCCGCATCGAACGGGAGCGAATACGTTTCCGAAACGTCTTTCAGCGCCGCGTAATATGCTTCAAAAAGCGGCTTGTTCACTTTGACGGCCGAAACGGAAGCGCCGTTGTCGGCGATGGATACGTTTACCTCGATCTTGCCGCGGACGATGCGCGTCTGCAAATACGAACGTATCATATCCTCTATCTGCATATATGCGCGGGGAATACGCGCGAACATTTCAAAATATCGGTGGTTGACG
>OLPR01001508.1_pt1 | contig 18949 bp, 15 predicted proteins | sample 1672761 | NCBI WGS metagenome assembly OLPR01 (sample SAMEA3136721, study PRJEB25190) | human gut metagenome | biome: human gut; feature: human-associated habitat; material: faeces | place: Austria | collected 2013 | reverse complement strand
GAGCACCTGACTCTTAATCAGGGTGTCCAGGGTTCGAGTCCCTGATGGTGTACCAAAGAAAACGGTGTTTCGCAAGAAACACCGTTTTCTTCATTTCTCCCGGGGATATGGTGAAATTGGCAGACACAGGGGACTTAAAATCCCCCGTCTTCGGACTTGCGGGTTCGAGTCCCGCTATCCCCACCATATATTTCATATCCGAACCTGATTCTTTCCGAAAAAGGTTCGGGTACGTTTTTTATTGATCGGAAGTTCTGCGAAAGGACTATTCGGAACGGTAAACAGGAACGAACAAAGACATGGTATCACTAGGCCGGTAATATGCCTTCCGCGCTATTTGGGGCGTTTTGGGTCAATCGCTGCGTATCGGAAGCCTGTACATCTCTGGCAAGGTAAAACGCACCAGACTTTGTGCCAAGGAGCCCAGCCCCCTTTGAAATCTCTGCGGAGTGTGTATGCTCGTAAGCAGCAAAACGATCAAGACCTCCTATATAATGTGTTCTTTCATTGGAAAGTATGGTATACTCGGCTCAACAAAATGGGATTTGTGGAGGTTGTAACATGGATAGGACAGAAATCGTAACAATAACGAATATGTGTATGGTATACGATGGTAATAAGGTTTTAGTACAAGAAAAAATAGATGATGATTATCGCGGCGTTACATTTCCGGGAGGGCATGTGGAAAAAGGAGAATCCTTTACGGATGCTGTAATTCGTGAAGTGTTTGAGGAAACGGGATTAAGAATTTCTTCGCCTATACTATGTGGAATAAAAGATTGGTCAAACGATGACGGTTCAAGATATATGGTTTTATTTTATAAAACCAACAAATTTGAGGGGAACTTGTCTGCATCTGCTGAGGGGGAAGTTTACTGGACAGAAATAGAAGATATGAAAAAGGCTGATTTAGCGGATGGAATGGAAAAGATGTTGGAAGTTTTTTTTAACGAAAATTTAAGCGAGTATTTTTTCTATAAAGAAAACAATAGATGGGTAGATGTATTGAAATAGACAACTTCCAGTTTGTCGTATTCGTTCATAGCAGGGTTCGGGGCGGGAATGCCCCACCAAGCATGACAAAATCCGAACCTTTTTTCAATAAGAAAGGTTCGGATTTTCTTTATATCATATCGTTTGTTATTTTCTGTATTCATCCTTCGGAAAGGGAATGTTTCCCCCGCTCCGCTTGCATTTGCTCCATCTGTTCGAAAAGCGATACCCTTCGTTCTGCAACGCGGACTTTGATTTCCTCAAACGGCAAGTTCTGAAACAGCACTTGCGCCCCTGTTTTTTCATCGGGAAAGCGCACACACGCCCACTGGCCCTGCCCGGCCTGACTGTTGTTTGTTAAAATATAAAAAAGATGATACTTGCGCTTCTCAAAAATCGCGTCATATGAATCAAAGCAGGGATAAAGTTCTGTGTCGTAAAGAACAAGCCGCCCATAGCTATCAGAAAACAACCGTGTTTCCTTGTCCTCCCATGGGATTTCTGCATGGCGCAGATCGTCAAAGGATGTATATTTTACCCCTGCCACCTCAAAGCCATCGTTCTCGGCGAAAGTGGAGGCCGTCTCGCGTTTCCCCGTTTGTTGCTGCACAGACGCTCGCTCCGAAGGAGTCTTCTGTTTTCTCTCGTAACGGGAAATTAGCCCCTGAATCCCTATCAGTTGAAGCACCCCGGCTGCACAGCATATCAACCACAACAGAATCGATCGGAAGGAAAATTCCGATACCAGCAAAATAGCCCCAACCATTATCCACATCATCAGCATCGTCCAACTGATTCCATGCAGCGCCTTTCCCAGTTTGGTGGGATGCTTATTCGTGGAGAGAACCATGTGCTTTTTCATTCTGCCACCTCATCAATGCAGCTGCACCGCAGCCATTCGCCGGTCTGTGCCGCATGTACAGACAACGTCTTACATCTGGTATTATATATCAGACGTTTCTTTTGTTACAAGGGTTTCCCGTTTTTTCATTCTGAATCGCTTTCATTTTTCACCATACAAACAGGCGTGAGGAGCTACTTTGCTCTTCACGCCCATTTTTCAAAAGAGATAGAAATGCTACCGTCTTCCTGATCTGGCGATTGTTCTTTTCTTCCTTCGCTTATTTTTTAGCAGCGCGAAAGGGCAGCATAGCTTTCAGTACCTCCGGGGAATTGCAGCGCAGCGCCGTGCGGTCAAACAAGCCGAACCATTCGTCGCCGTCGTCGAAATAATTGTTGTCCCATAGAACGCAGGGAATGCCCAGCGCTTTGGCCCGGCTCAAAAACGCGGTTTCGTAGGCAGCGCGATCCGAATCATTGCGCTTGCCGGTTTCAGGGTCGATTTTGGTCACAGCACCGTGTTCGGTCATCATAATGGTTGCGCCCGTGCGGGATTGAAACGATTGAAGCAGCTCAAAAACGCCGTTCAGCGTCCGTTCGGCCTCCGCGTCAAAATGGGGCGTTTCGTCCGGCTCGTTGTGGGCAAAAACAAAACGGCTGGGCGCGTAATTGTGAACCGTCACAATGACTCGCGGATCCTTCGGGATAATCAGATCGTCCAGCCCGTCCTTCGTGATCTGTGCGGCGGCAGGCGGGATGCAGAGCCAACGGGCGGGATTTTTGCCGCCGCTTTCACGAACCGTAGCGACAAAGGCATGATTCAACGCGTTGATGGCAGCGCGCACATCACGGCTTGCACCGTTCCACGCGTTGGGATCGCGCGAGCTGTGGGGCTCGTTCATCCCTTGAAAAATCAGTCGATCTCCATAATCACGGAAGCGGAAACAAATCTGCTTCCACAGCGCCACGAACTGCGGCATAACATCCTTCAGTGCCTTCAGTTCCGGGCGCAGCCAGGTTTCGTTTTCATGATGCACATTGAGGATCACGCGCATTCCTTCCTCCAGCGCCCAGTCGACCACTTCCTGCACCCGGTTCATCCATGCCGGGTCAACAATGTAATCAGGCCCAAGCCCCATGTGCAGTGCCCACGTCGTCGGCACACGCAGAATGTCAAACCCCGCCGCGGCATACATATGGATCATTTCCCGGGTGGTAATGGGATTGTTCCAAGCCGTTTCCCCACCCACTGCGTCCAGACTGTTTCCCAGATTGATCCCGATTCCCCAAATGGCTCCCGCCGCATAGATCACCACCAGCAGCTCTGTTATGGGCATGGCAGACCATAGGGAGTCCGCGCCTGCCAGCGCCGGAAGTCCCAGGATCAACGCGCCGCTGATCACCAGTCCTCTCGCCGCCGACACGATAAACGCCGCCTTTGGGCGCATGATCGCCTGAAAATAATAGGTAGAGAAAATATTCACAGGCAGCAGCAGGAACGACAATGCATAGGTTCGAATGATGGCGGGCGTCATTTCCAGAATTTGCTGCGTCGGTGCCATAAAAATACGGATATAAAGATTCGGACACGCCATGCTGAGCGCCGTCCAGAACAGGCCGAAAAACGCCGTCGTGCCCAGCGCCAGCCGTAGGGTCTCCCTGATTCTTCCGCCTTTGCCCGCACCGAAGTTCATGGAAATGATGGGCTGCGCCGTCTGCCCGACGCTGTGCGCACAGCACTGAACAAAGGCGCTGACCTGAATGATCGGGCCATACCGAGGTATTTCATGATCTGACGGTTAAAAAGCACCGTCAGGATGCCCATGGCCACGTCGATAAAGAAGGTAGAAAAAACTGTCACACAAATCTTCTGAAGCTTGTGCGGCAGCCGTTCCACTTTCATCAGCCGAAGCGTATTTTTGCGGCTGAAAAAATGCGTCAGCATCACAAAAAACGAAATCCCGGAGCCGATGGCTGTCGCAAGCCCTGCGCCGTAGATGCCCATCCGGCAGGTAAATACGAAAAAATAATCGCCAAAAACATTGAACGCGCCGCCGGCCAGCACGCCCAGCGTGGCAAGGCCGGGATTGCCGTCGTTTCGCAGAAACGCCGCCAACATCTGGTTCAACAGAAACAGCGGGAACACCCACTGAATAGGGCGCATGTATTTCCGAGCCAACGCCAGCAGCGATTCATTCGCGCCGAAGAAAGTCAGAATCGGCCGCTCAAAGCACAGGAGAGCCGCCCATGCCAGCAGGGCCAGAATCGCCGAACCAATGACTGCCGCTGTGAAATACTGGTTCTCGCTGCCGTCCTTCTTTTCACTGCCGCGCTTCGTGCTGAAAATGACGCTTCCGCCGATGCCCATCAGCAAGCCCAGACTGTAGATGATATTCCAGACCGGCGCAACAACCGCCAGCGCCGCCGTTCCCTCCGGGCCGTGATACTGCCCCACCATCGCCGTATCCACAATGGAATACACCGAGGTGAAGTCTGGCGGATCGTCGGTCACAAGGGGCTGCGGGTGGAATGGAATGCGCCCCATCCCAACTGGGAACTGTATCAGGTCATCTGCGGAGAAGTACGCCTGACGACCCCGGACGAAACCGTCACTGCCAAGCCGGGAGAGCTGCTGCGCATTCCTCCCTACTGCACCCATTCATTGGAGGTGCTGACCGACGAATGCGAACTGGCCGACATGGGCTGTCCCATTCGTCTGCTGAACCTGTTGGAAGACCTGCGCTCCATGGAGAACGCGGGGGAAGCTCTGCCAGACGCTCCTGCCCAGCGCAGCTGCCTTCTGCGCCGCTACGGCTGCTTTGTCACCCAATGGCAGTATCAGGACAAAACGGTCGAGCTGTATCCCGGAAGGGTGGAAAGAGCCGAAAAAGAACCTTCGCTTCCCAAACGGTAAATTTTTCCTTTGCCAAAGAATCCCCGTTCGAATTTTCGAACGGGGATTTTTTTGATGCAATGCAAGTTGGCGCTTCTTTCGTTTCTGCTTTCTCGAACTACTGATGTCACAGGCCAAGCGGCGACTTTGTCTGCCCGCCGCTTTTCATTCTTGCTCACCCTTCTTTCCCGTACTGCTTGCGATATTCCGTTACGCTGATGCCATACTGGGCCTTGAATTTACGGCGGAAGCTGGAATGGTCGGTATAGCCGACCCGGGTGGTGATCTCCGTCACCGGGAACTGCGTCTTTGTCAGCATTTCGCAGGCCTTTTGCAGGCGAAGCTCGGAAACATACTCGATATAGGTTTTGCCGGTGTTGAGCTTGAACAGCCGTCCCAGATGGGCCTTGCTGGTGTGGGCGTATTCCGCCACATCCATGGCGGACAGATTGGGGTCGGCGTAGTGGGCCTGAATATAGTCCAGAATGCCGGAAAAATCCACGCTTTTTTCCTGTTTGAGCAAAGTCTCCTGACTGCGCAGCAGCTGATGGACCCCCTGCGTGTATTCGGCGTTGTCCAGAACGTTGATCTGCAGGGATGTATGCAGCAGCCCCTCCCCTGCATCCTCTTCCATGACGTTAACGGCGCTTTGCAGGATGCAGTAGCGCAGATAAGCCTGATTGGCGGCGCTGCTGTGGGCAGAAAGAATCTCTCCGTTCATTTCGTCAAACAGTCGCAGAGCGCGGTTCGTATCCTGTTCGCGCAGCGCCTTCTTGAAGGCTTGCAGCCGTCCCTGATCCAGCTGCAGCACCGGTGCCTCCTTTCCCATCCATTCTTCGAAGCAGCGGACGATGGTTTCTTCTCCGTTCTCCGTCTCCTGCTCCGACATTTCCAGAGCTTCGCGAACCGCCAAATCCACCGCACTCAATTCCTGATAAGCCTGACTGAGACCGATGGTCACGCCGCCCTGCAGCAGCTGCCGGAAATGCCGGGCGATGATCTTCCGCTGTGCGCCGTCCTCGTCAGGATTGGGCAATTCCCCCATGAATACCAGCGCGCGGCCATTGGGCAGTTCCGCCCAGTAGGCCATTTCGCCCCGAAGCTGCTCCGTCAGGGCTTCTTCGCCGCAGGGCTGTGTGGGGCGCAGAACGCCCACAAAATAAAATTCTTCATTCAGGGCCAGATCGTAGGGAGCCAGCAGCCGGTTGGCCATTTCCCGATCCCAAGCCGCGCCGCTGAGCACCATTTGCACCGTCTGCTGGCGAAGCCGGTCGTTAGCGGTCTGAATATGGGAGGAGAGCCGATCGATCTCCAGCGCCGAATGGCTCAGCAGATTCCCGATCAATGAAAATTCATCGCTGTAGCGGAACGTGACCTGCTTGCCGCTGGCGATCTCTTCCAAGCGGTGAATGCCCCTGAGTCTCCGGGCGCTGAGCAGCAGGGAGATCAGCAGAGAAAGCAGCATTCCCGTGCAAAGCGCTACTGTATTGACGGTCAGGCCCTCCCGAATGGGTTCGTACATCCCGTCTGAGCTGTAGTAAACGGAAAGGGTCATATCCAGATATGGAACATGGCAGTTGATGGCCGTATAGCCCTGCAAGGTTTCTTCCGACGGGAGCGCGTCCAGAAAATTCGTTTTTTCATCCTGCTCATAGAAGCAAAGGCTGGAACCGTCTGAAAAAAGCAGCTGGATATAGGCAGGTGCTTCCGGGGAAAGGCTGCGGAGCTGCCGCGCGACAAAATTCTGGCCGAAAAGGTAGTTCACCGTGCCTTTGGTTTTATACATCACCGTGGCCGGGTAATGCAGCAGCAGAAAATGCTCCGTATCGTCCCTCCGGGTCAACGCCACAGCCAGCCGGATGCTGCTGTGCACCGTCTCCGTCAGCCGGACGACGGATTCCTCCTTGAGCTGCAAAAAGCGCCCGGTAAACGTGTCCATCCGGGAATAGCCCATAGACGAAAAAACATCGTTGTTCGGGGATGTCAGGAACAGTGCGGTCACGTTGGTATCGAAATTGGCGACACTTTTCAGGGTGTGGATGGCGTCATAGCGCTTGATATTCTGCGTCCAGAACTCCCCAATAAGCGCTTCCTCCCGCGAAAGCGCCGCGCTGCTTCCCTCGTAGCGGCTCAGCAGCGTTACAAAATCCTTGCTGGCCCGGTTCACCCGATCCTGAATGGCGTGATAGGAGTTCTCCTCCATGCGGCGGATCGTCTGTCCAGATACCAGAAAGCTGACCAGCAGCATGGGGATCAATACCGTCAGGTAGGCCAGCAAAAAATTCCAGATCAGCCGATTTTTCCGTTGCATGTGCGTTTCCCCCGCCCATTTCATTCTGCTGATATTATATCAGCTTTTTCCTTTATCCGCAAAAAAACGCCGCAAAGCGGGAGCGCCGCACAGACGCTCCCGCCGCGGGAAACACGGTTTCCTTACAGGTTCTTGGCATAACGGTCGTAGGCCTGCTGTTCGATCTCCAGCAGACGCTGCAGCCGCATTCCGTTCAAGGTGTTGATGAAGGTGTCCCAGTTGCTGTCGATATCGGTCTCGCCGATGATGAACTGAGCCTTCATGGTCTTGATATAGGTCTGAATATCCGCCAGCAGGCTGGCACGCTCGGCGGTCTCGTCGGCGGTGTACACCAGCAGCGGGAAGTCGTCGCAGCACTTGACGGCGCGGCGGGCCTTTTCCTTATACGCGTCGATGGTGGTCACCTGACTCTGATCCTCCGCCAGCATCTGATCCAGCTGCCCGTCGGTGGCTTCGTCTACCACGCGCTGCGCAGGGCTGTACTGCACAAACTGGCACATATTGTTGAACAGAAGGGCGTTGGATACATAGGCGTTAGCGCTTTCGTAGCCGGAATTCTCCCAATAGCCGGTGTAGTCGTAGGTCTTGATGCCCATATAGCCCTCGATCACACTGCAGTTTTTGCCGGGCGTACCGTAGGTCGCCAGCTCCATACCGTCCTCGGTGTAGAAGTAGTCCAGCATCCGGGCCACGTCCTCAGGATGCTCGGTGTCGGCGGAAACGGCGGTGACGCAGGTGGCGGTCACGGGGTTCCACAGGGGGTACACCACTTCTTCCGTCAGGTCGGAAGTTACGCCGGTGAAGAAAATGTAATCGAAGTAAATGCTCAGATCGTCGGTGCCGAAGACTCGGTTCAGGGTATTCCAGCTGGCGAACAGGCCGATGCGGTCGGAGGCCGTCTTGTCCACATATTCATCGTTGGTCATGATGAAGCAGTCAGGATCCAGCAGGCCCTCGGTGTAAAGCCGGTTCATATACTTCACGTATTCTTTCCAGCCCTCGGTAGTCTCGGCCAGATACACCTTGCCGTTTCCGTCCAGCTGGGGCTGATAGTTGCTGCTATAGCCATAGATGCCGAACGCGGAACGGAGCACGTACTCGCCGCGCACCCCGGAACCGCCGTCGAAGGTGATGGACAGCGGGATCTCGTCATCGGTCTTGCCGTTGCCATTAGCGTCCTGCTCCTTGAAGGCCTTCAGCACCTGATAGAGTTCTTCGGTGGTGGTGGGGGCTTCCATGCCCACATTCTTCAGCCAGTTCTTGTTCAGATAGGCCATGGACACGGCGCGGCTGCACAGCGAGTCGCGGGTCTTGGAGATGCCGTAGATCGCGCCATGCTCGTCCCGGGAATAAGCGTCCAGAATGGGGTCGCTTTCCAGCCGGGCCTTGAAGTTGGGCATATAGTCCAAATACTGGCTCAAATCCAGAAAGAAGCCTTCCTGACCATACTTGTTCACATCCGCGCGGCTCATGTCCAGCTCGGCCAGAATGTCCGGCAGCTCGTCGGAAGCCATCATCAGGGAAAGCTGGGTTTCCCATGCGTCAGTGGAATAAGAGGTGATGTCCAGATGGATGCCGAGGCGTTTCTCAATTTCCGAAACGATGTCGCGATCCTGATAATCGGCGGCGCTGGGTGCGTTCTTGGCGGCCATGGTCAGCACGACTGGTTCGTCCGCCAGCGCGCTCACCGGCGCAATGGCCAGCAGCATCATCGCTGCCAGCGCCAGAGATAGGAAACGGGAAAAGCGGTTCTTCATGGGGTAGGTTCCTCCTTTATGATCGATTTTTTCTATGATCGTTCAGCCCTTGACAGAGCCGATCATGATCCCCTTGGCAAAGTACTTCTGCACCCACGGATAGATCACCATCATGGGCACGGTGGAAACGATAATAACGGCGTACTTGATCATATTGGCCGTGTCCGCCTGCTTGATCAGCTCCTGCATGGCGTCCGGGGACAGGTTGTCGGCGTTCATCAGCTGGTCGCTGACAAACTGTCCCAGCGTCAGGATCTCCCGCAGGAACACCTGCAGCGGGTATTTTTCCCGGCTGGTCAGGTAGATCAGGGCGTTGAAATAGCTGTTCCAATGGGTTACACCGTAGTAAAGGATCAGCACCACGATGATGGGCGAGGACAGGGGCAGAACGATCCGCCGCAGAATGCCGAAATCGCTGCATCCGTCCAGAAACGCCGCTTCATGCAGCTCCCAGGGAATGGTATTGGCAAAGAAGGTACGCGCCACGATCAGGTTGTAGGTGGAGACCGCGCCGCAGATCAGCAGTACTGCCCGGCTGTTCAGCAGTCCCAGCTGTCGGATGTTCAGATAGCCGGGGATCAGCCCTCCGCCGAAATACATGGTGATCATGAACAGCGTCATGATGAAGCCCTTGCAGGGGCAGTCTTTCCGGGAAAGGGCGTAGGCCGCGGGAACCGTCAACGCCAGATTGATGAGCGTTCCAAAGAAGGTGTAGAAAATGGTGTTGGCATAGCCCGTCCAGATCTCCTGATAGTTGAAAATAAAGCGGTAGGCCTCCAACGTGGGGCCGATAGGCAGCAGGATCATTTTCCCGCTGGCTACGGCCTTGGGGTCGCTGATGGATGCGCTGATGACGAACAGCAGCGGGTAAAGGGTCACGATGGTGATCAAAATCAGCAGCGCGTAATTGACCCAGACGAAGACCCGATCTCCCCGGGAAAGCCGGGGCTTGCTCCGCCGGCTTGCGGCATGGATGCTCACGTTCATGTTTCTTTCTTCCTCCATTACCAAAGACTGGAATGGGCCAGCGACTTGGACAGCGTATTGGCCAGCACCAGAATGACGCAGTTGACGGCTGAATTGAACAGACCCGTAGCTGTGGAGAATGCGAAGTCCTTCTGCACCATACCGACCTTATACACATAGGTGGAAATGACCTCGGAGCCCGTCAGATTGGTGGCGTTCTGCAGGGCGTAGACCTTTTCGTACCCCACGTTCAGCAGGGAACCGCACTGCAGGATGAACAACACCAGCATCGTGGGCACCAGCACGGGAAGGTTGATGTAGAAAATCTTCTGCAGCCGGTTCGCACCGTCGATCTCCGCCGCCTCCAGCAGGGATTTATCTACGCCGGACAGCGCCGCAAAGTAAATGATGGAGCTCCACCCCGTGGACTGCCAGATGCCGCTGAGGACATATACCCATTTGAAGGCGGGCGCGCTCTGCATAAAGGCCACCGGCTCCAGCCCGAACAGCCCCAGCGCCTTATTGATGATTCCTGAATTGGGATTGGTGAACAGGATCACCATGCCGCATACCACGATGGTGGAAATAAAATGGGGCGCATAGGAGATGGTCTGGAAGGTGCGCTTGATCTTTTCGAGCTCGATCTCGTTCACCATCAGGGCCAGCAGGATGGGCATGGGGAACCCCATCACCAGCGACAAAATGCTGATGGTAAGCGTATTCTTCAAAATGATCGGGAACCAGTAGGAGCTGAACAGCCGCTGAAAATTCTCCAGCCCGCACCAGGGGCTGCCCAGGATGCCCAGCTTGAATTTATAGTTCTTGAAGGCGATCACCACGCCGTACATGGGCTTATAATGAAAAATCAGCAGATAGATCAGCGCCGGAAGCACCATTAGAAGCAGCTGCCAGTGAAGCTGGCTTTTCCGGCGGCGCGGCGTCAAGGCGGCCGCGCTGTCCATTCGGTTCGTCATTCTCCATTCACTCCTGTTGCGTTTTGCTATGGCCCGATTATAGGCGGACGAATCGTTTTCGTAAATATAGTCAAATTCACAGCAGGACAATCGTTCGGAAAAAGGACGTTTTTTTCGGCTTTTTCTTTTGCTCGTGGTGAATTTGACCACGTTTTTGCCAAATCGGTTTTATTTCTGGTGTACAGCGAATTTCACCCTTCTATTTTGGAGAGAATTTGGCCACATTGACAGTTTTATTTCATCATGCTACAGTGTGTGCAAATGATACAGCATGGATTTTTCTAGGCTTTCCCTAGGCTTTCCATCGTTTGAACAGGAGGAACGACAGATGTCCAGGAAATTTGTTCTCATCGGCGCGGGCAGCCACGTTTTCACCCGCAATCTGGTTCGGGACATTCTCACCTTTCCCGCTTTTGCCGACGCGACCATCGCTTTGGTAGACATCAACCCCGAAGGGCTGGAATACGCGCGCCGTGCGGTGCAGCACATCATTGACGCAGGGCATTACCCCGCCAAGCTGATCTGCACCACCGACCGCACCGAGGTGCTTCCCGGAGCGGACGGCGTGCTGAGTATGCTGATGGCCCAGCCGTTGGAGGTTTTCCGGCGTGATCTGGAAATCTGCGAAAAATACGGTGTCAAGATCAATGTGGGCGACACCCGGAACCCCGCGGGCATTTTCCGTTTCCTGCGCACCGCACCCGTCATGCTGGACGTGCTGAAGGACGTTCAGCGTTACTGCCCCAACGCGGTCTTTCTGAACTACACCAACCCCATGGCCATGCTCTGCCGCGCCATGCAGGAGGCCGCGCCCGAGGTACTGACCACCGGCCTTTGCCACAGCGTACAGCACGGTATTGAAAAATTCAGCAAAATTCTGAATATCCCTGTGAATGAAATCGAATACACCTGCGCCGGCATCAATCATCTGGCCTATTATCTGAAGCTGACCCACAACGGAGAAAACCTGTACCCGGCCCTGCGGCAGCGCACGCTGAACGATCCGGCGGTGTATGACGAGGACATCGTTCGCAACGAGGCCTTTCTGGCGCTGGGGTATTATGTGACCGAATCCAGCGGACATTTTTCCGAGTACAGCCCGTGGTTCCGCAAACGGGACGACCTGCTGGAAAAATACTGCTACCGAGGCACCAGCTGGAACACAGGCCGCACCAACTTCACCATCGAAGTCCGGGAAAAACGGAAAGCAGACTACTACACCGATTTGGAAAAATTCCTCAACGAACCGGCCGACCTCCAGCGCGGCAACGAGTACGCCGCCAGCATTTTCAACGCCCTCTTCGGGGACGGCCAGCTGTACTCCTTCAACGGCAACGTGCGCAACTACGGCCTGATCGACAATCTGCCGGCGGGAGCCTGCGTGGAAGTGCCCGTTCTGGCCAGCCGCAACGGCCTGCAGCCCATTCACGTGGGGCCGATCCCCGACGAACTCCTCCCCCTGATGCATCTTTCCAGCCAGATCGAGGAAATGGCGGTTCGCGCCTGCTTCGAGGGCGACCGCGAACTGATTTACAAGGCGATCTGCTACGACCCGCTCACCTCCGCCGTGCTGGATCTGCGGGAGATTCGCCAGCTGGTAGACGAACTGTTCGCTTTCAGCGAGCCCTGGCTCCCGGCAGGGATGCGCTGCAAGAATTAAACGTCCGCTTCCAAAGCTTTGCGGCCCGTTTTTCGAAACCAAACGCCATACCGCAGCGATTTCTTCATCAACGCTTCCATTAAAAAACGTCTCCCCCGCTTTGCAGGGGAGACGTTTTGCGTTTCAGTCGTTTTACTGTTCCGCCTTGGTAATGTCCTTACCGAAGTATTTTTCGGAAATGCGGGTCAGTTCGCCTTCCGCGTCCAGTTCGCCAATGGCCTGATTGACCGCCGCCAGCAGAGAAGCGCTGCGTTCTTCCTTGCGCATGGGCAGGGACACCTTGGAGGCTTCGTCCGTCAGGGCGACCACCTTCAGGTTTGCGTCGGGATGGACGTTCATGTAATCGTAGAAGGAGACCTCCGCGTTCAGCGTCGCGTCCGCACGGCCGGACAGCACCATCTGGATGGTCTGATCCAGCGTGTCCACCCCGGCGGCGGTAGCGCCGTAGCTCTCAGCCAGCGTCATGTAGGTGCTGGCGATGGAGTTGGCGGTATGCTTGCCCTTCAGGTCCTCGAAGGACTGAATATCGGTATTGTCGCCCCGCACGATCAGCGCCGTACGGATATAGCCGTAGGGCGTGGAGAAATCATACTTCTGGGCGCGCTCGTCCGTCACTTCCACGCCGTTGGCGGCAATATCGTAACGGCCGGAGTCCAGCCCGGCGAAGATGCCGTCCCATTCGGTCTCGGCAAAGGTAGCCGTCACGCCCAGCTTGGCGGCGATGGCCTGCATGACCTCCACGTCGAAGCCCACCAGCGTGCCCTGCTCGTCGTGATACGTCCACGGAGCCCACGCGCCCTCAGTGGCGACTACGATCTCGCCCCGGCTCTGGATTTCCGAAAGAAGATCGCCGCTTTCAGCCTGAGCCGCAAAAACGGTCAGTCCCATCATCAGCGCCAGCAATAGCGCCGCAAATCCACGAAATTTATGCATGCTCTATCATTCCTTTCTTTGACTCGTTCCCCGCGAGTATCAGGCGCGGGGCTCCTGATCGCCATCGACCATCCGCAAAAAGGCGCGGGTGCGCGCTTCCTTCGGATGATCGAAAAACGCCTTGGATGGGCCTTCCTCCACAATAACGCCGTTTTCCATGAAGGCCACCTTGTTGGAAACATTCCGGGCAAAGCCCATTTCATGGGTGACCACCAGCATGGTCATGCCCTCCTGCGCCAGGTCGCGCATGACGGACAGCACCTCTCCCGTCAGCTCCGGGTCAAGGGCGGAAGTGGGCTCGTCGAAATAGATGATCTCCGGGTCGGAAGCCAGCGCCCGGGCAATGGCCACCCGCTGCTGCTGTCCGCCTGAAAGTTCAGCGGGATACGCCTCCGCCCGATCGGCCAGACCGACCTTCTCCAGCATTTTCATGCCGATGGCTTTGGCCTCGGCCTTGGGCATTTTCCGGGCCGTCACCAGCCCTTCCATGATGTTGCCCAGTGCCGTTTTATTCAGAAAGAGGTTGTAGCTCTGAAACACAAAGGCCGTCTTGTGCCGAAGCCGGGCAATATCCCGCTTGGCCGTTTGATGCAGATCAAAGGTCTCCCCGTCGAAGGTCAGCGTTCCGCCGTCCGCCCGTTCCAGAAAGTTCAGACACCGCAGCAGCGTGGTCTTGCCCGACCCGCTGGGGCCCAAAATGGCGATCACGTCGCCCTTATCCACCTCCAGACTCACATCCCGCAGAACGGGCTGACCGCCGAAGGCCTTGCGGATATTGTCGACCCGAAGAAGACATTCACGCTTTTCGCTTGCCGTCCCGTTTGCCATAGGAAGAAAGCCTCCTTTCCCCTGCACGCTGAATGAAGGTCAGGATCGTTGAAAACAGCAGGTAGATCGCTGCCACCTCGCAGTACAGGGGCAGCATTTCATAGGTGCGCGCCGCAATGCGCTGGGTGGCCATGAACATTTCCATCACGGTAATGTTGGCCGCCAGCGAGGTGTCCTTCACCATGGAGATCAGGGAATTGGACAGGGGCGGGAAGGCCGTCCGCAGCGCCTGAGGCAGTACGATGCGCCGAATAATCTGCAAATAGCTCATGCCCACACAATAGCCCGCCTCCATCTGACCGGCAGGGACAGCTTCCAGCGCCGCCCGCATGGTCTCAGCGCAGTAAGCGCCCTCATTGATGGAGAAAACGATGATCGCCGCCGGGAAAGGATCCAGCACGATGCCGATATCCGGCAGACCGTAGAACACAACGAACAGCTGCACCAGCAGCGGCGTGCCGCGCACCACCCAGATATAGAACCGGGCGATCTGCTTCAGCACGCGGATGTCGGCAAACTGCACCAGTGCGGTGATAATGGCGATGACCATCGCCAACGAAAAGGAGATCACCGTCAGCGGGATGGTCATGGTCAGGCCGGGCAGCAAAATCTGCCCGAAGGAATCGATCAATAATTGGATAACGCGTTGGTCCATTCAAATTCCTGCCTTTATGGAAACCTTATCATGTTACAGCCAATCGTTATGCCCGGCCTTGTACTGCCCCGTCAGCGCGTCTGCCTCTGCAACAAGCGCATTCAGTTCTTCGACGCTATACACCGTGGCCCCGCTGGCACAAGCATGGCCACCGCCGTGATAACGCTCCGCCAGCCCGTTTACCGACATGAACCGGGAGCGCAGCCGCACCCGGATGGAGCCGTCCGGCGCGTCAATGAAAGCCAGCTGGCAGATGCAGCCCTTGATGGTGTCCAGATAGCCGACGGCGGCGCTGGCGTTTTCAAAGGACAGGCCGAACTTTTCCTGTTCTTCCCGGTCGATCCGCAGCCAGACCACGCCGTTTTCCGTGCGGTGAAGCTGATCGTAGACCCATGCCTCAAAGCGGAAGGATTCGAAATCCCGCAAATACAGCCGGGCGTACAGCCGCTGCGTATCCACGCCTGCGTCCATCAAGAACGCGGCCCGGCGCAAAGTATCCCCGTTCACCCCAGGGAAACGAAAGCGCCCGGAATCTGTCACCATGCCCAGATACAGGAATGAGGCTGCCTGCGGGTCGATTTTCAGCGTTTCCGGGAAGGTCTCGGCCAGCGCGGCGATCATCTCACAGCAGGACGAGCAGTCCTCCTCCACCCACAACGTAGGGGCATAAGGCTCCACGTTGGGATGATGGTCGATCTTGACCAGCTCCTGGCACAGGGAAAAATGGGGGTTGGAAATTCGATCAGAGGAGCCGGTGTCCACCACCACGCCCAACGCATTGACATAAGCAACCTCGGACATAGCCGGATCGTCCGGCCCCAGAAAGGCCAAGTGCTCGGAACCGTCGCTTTCCGGCAGATCGACCTGCTTTTCCGGGAAGCTGAGACGCAGCATCCTCTGCAGCCCTTTGCTGGCGCCCAGACAATCGCCGTCGGGCCGCTTGTGACGGAAAAGGATGATATGATCGTATTCCTGTATTTTTTGAAGAATCGGCAGCATTTTTTCCCGGGTCATTTCATTTCCTCCGCCAGTTTATCCAGACTTTCCAGCATTTCCATGGCCGTTTCCCGGTCGGCCACGGTGGCTCCGCTGGCCTTCTGATGACCGCCGCCGCCAAACGACACGGCAATCGGATTGATATTGACCCGATCCGACCGCAGCTCGCACAGCACGCCTTTGTCGCTCTCCGTGAAGTTCACCCAAATATGAACCCCGAAGATATCCGACATCACATTGACCATTCCGCGAGAAATGGCGAAATCGTCCGCGTGATACTGTTCTTTCTCCTCCTGCGTGGTGTAAATATAAGCTACGTGGTGGGGCGTGAAACGAATTTTCAGTGCGAACTGTGCCCGCAGACGAACCTGTTCGTAATCCATGGCGTAAAGGTGATTATACAGTTCATTGGTGTCAAAGGGCTGCTCTCGCAGAAACGCGGCCAAACGGAAGGTGCGCGCGTTGACCGCGTCGTACCGAAAGCGCCCGGAATCCGTGACCATGCCGGTAAAAACGGATTGGGCCGACAGCGGAGACAGCTTCCAGCCGGACTCCATTGCCATGGCAGCGATCAGCCCGCAGCAACTTTCAAAACTGCTGTCCACCACTTCGGTCTCCGCGATGGTTTCACAAAAAAGGTGATGGTCGATGCGCGCCGTGGCTGCGGCTGTCGAATAGCGTTCATCGCTGATAAGCGCTTTGGCGGATGTGTCGAGCACGATTGCCAGCGCGTCCGCATAGACCTCGTCGGGCACCTCGTCCATGACGCTGTCTTCCATAAAAGCGTAACGCCCGGCAGGGTCGCCCACCGTATAGACCGTTTTGCCAGGATAATTGTCCAGAATCAAGTGTTTTAAGCCGATCTGACTTCCCAACGCATCCCCGTCCGGGTTTTGGTGCCGATGCAGCACGATCACGTCATGACTCTCAATCAGCTTTCGAATTACCTCAAACATCTGCTTTCCTTTCATGGGTCAATAAGATTCTTATCGGTTTGACATGCTAAACTGTCAAACCGTTTCCTATTATACAGGAGACCCCCTTTTCATGCAAGTTTACACACCGCGGGTCAGCAGCTTCATGCGCCGGTAGTACACGGGGATCAGCAGAGAGATCGCACCCAGCCAGGCCAGCGGGCTGGCCAGACATACGCCGGTATAGCCGATCAGTCGGGAAATGAACGTCGTTGCAGCGATTCGCAGCACTAGTTCCACCATGCAGGCCATAAACGGCGAGCGACTGTCCCCCATGCTTTGCTCGGCGGAACGGTATACCAACAGGAAGCCAAGCAGCGGATAAAATGGCGCGACCGCTACCAAATAACCAACGGCATATTCCACCACGGCTGCGGTCGGTGCGTCGATAAACAGAGAAACCACCTGCTTGCGGCAGACGAGCATTAACGCGGCCATCAGCACATTGGCGGTCGTCAACTGAAAGAGTGCCGCTCGAACGCCCGCCCGAATACGGCCGTACAGTTTCGCCCCGTAGTTCTGCGCCACATAATTCGCTGTCGCAATGCCGATAGCGTTGTTCATCAGCACCGAAAACTGGTCTACCTTGGTAGCGGCGGTATAGCCGGCAATCGCCGATGGGCCCAACGCGTTGACCGCCGCCTGCATCGCCAATTGACCGATGCACATCACGGACATCTGAAATCCCATGGGAAAACCGATTTTCAAATGAGCCGCCGCCTCCGAACGCCATTCCTTCATAAAAAGGGAGGACAGCCGTTGACGCATGACGGGATAATTTTTGACTCCAACGATCGTGCACAAAACAGCGGAAATCAACTGACTGAGCACCGTTGCCCATGCCGCACCGGCAACGCCCATCTTCATGGGGACGATAAACAGAACATCCAGCGCCACATTGCCCAGCGAGGACACCACCAGAAAAATAACCGGCGTGCGGCTGTCCCCCAAAGCCCGCAGCATATTGGAGATCATGTTGTAAAAAATCGTCGCACCGGTGCCCAGCAGGATAACGAACATATAGTCATATGCATCGGCGTAAATGGCATCAGGCGTCTGCATCCACTGCAGAATCGGATGCGCCAGCAGGCAGCATACGGCTGTCAACACCACCGTAAAAAACAGGGACAGCAGCCACGAAATTCGCACGCTTCGTTCCATTCCTGACTGATCTTTTGCCCCGAAGCGTTGGCCCAGACAGATTCCAAATCCGCCGGTAAAGCCCTGAATGAAGCAGAGCACCAGATAGATAATGATGCTTGTGGAGCCGACAGCAGCCAGTGCATCCGCGCCCAACGTGCGTCCTACGATCACCGAATCAGCCAGTGTATAAAAAAGCTGAAACAAATTGCCGCCGATTACCGGCAAAGCAAAACGAAGCAAAACTCGTGCTGGCTTTCCGCGTGTCAAATCCTTCTCCATTTTCTGCTTGCATCCTTTCCGATTTCGTTCTGGTTTATTCCGAAACCGGACGTTATCCTATCACACAAATCGTTGTCCGTCAAAGAAAAAATACCGTGATACAAAAGAAAAACTTTTGGGGTTGATTAGGTGCAAATCATAAGAAATCCGAAAAACTTGTGGTTTTAGGATATATTGTTCTTTCGGTACTGTTCCGGCTTTTCAGTGTGTTTCCGCACACGGTCCAGCTCACTATACCACAACTATCTGTTCACTTTATATGACTATTAGTTTCTGTTTTGCTTCTATAAGTCTAGTTTTCCTCAAACAAACGCAAAAAAACTCCGCTGGGAAAAATCCAGCGGAGAAAGGGAATGCGGCAGCGATCTACTCTCCCGGGCCGTCACCAGCCAAGTACCATCGACGTGCTAGGGCTTAACTTCTGTGTTCGGGATGGGAACAGGTGGAACCCCTAGGCCATTGCCACCGCAATGGGTGAACTTCTTCTTCAGGCTTCCCTCGAAACCTGACAACTGCATATGAGCCTTTCAAGATCAATTCATCATTTCTTCTGGTCTCTTCGAATCAACTAAATCAAGCTATCGACCGATTAGTATCATCAAGCTGCATGCATTACTGCACTTCCACCGATGACCTATCACCTGGTAGTCTTCCAGGGGTCTCTCGCATTGCTGCTTGGAGTCTTATTCTTAAGGTGGGCTTCACGCTTAGATGCCTTCAGCGTTTATCCCATCCGCACTTCGCTTC
>OLPR01001506.1_pt1 | contig 18981 bp, 16 predicted proteins | sample 1672761 | NCBI WGS metagenome assembly OLPR01 (sample SAMEA3136721, study PRJEB25190) | human gut metagenome | biome: human gut; feature: human-associated habitat; material: faeces | place: Austria | collected 2013 | reverse complement strand
ATCGCTACCAACGGATTTTGAGTCCGTCACGTCTGCCATTCCATCACTTCGGCATTTACTTTATTGTATCGCATTTTCGGTTAAAATTCAAGCGTTTTGCGGAATTTTGTGTATAAAAGACGCGGGCGGGGAAGAATTCTCCGCCCGCTTGCGCTTATTTCATAAACGGTTCGAGGACTTCGGAGTTTGTGCCGTAGAAGATTTCGGGGCGACCAGCTACGATTTTGCAGAATTCTTCGATCAGATCCCATGTGTCGAATTCATCGAATTCATAGGTATGACCCCAGAGGTAGAACAGCTGCGGTTGATCGGCGGGGGATTCGATGAAGGCGCGGGTGAGATCGAGCAGCTTTGGATTTGCGTGGCGGCAGGTTGAATTTAAGACCAGCAGGTCGCCGGTCGGAAGGTCAAAGCGCTCGGTCTGAATGGTGGTTCGGGCGTATTTGACGCCGCATTCGCGCGCAATTTGGAGTACACGGTCGTCGTAAGTGCCGTAGGGATACGCCATGCCGACGACGTTTTGTCCGGTGAGCTGCCGGAGACCGTCCTGGCAGGCGTGAATCTGTTCGCGGATTTCAGCTTCGGAAAGCGCCTCGAGATGCGGATGGGCCATGGTGTGACCGGCGATTTCGTGGTTTTTGTAGATTTCGGGGATGTCCGCACGGTTGTTGTGGTGAACGGTGATTGCGGATTTCTGGAAGGTTTTTGAATAGTCCTGAAGCCCGAGATTCAGGTTGAACGTGCCGCGGAGACTGTAGCGGTCGAGCAGTTCGATGAAGCGGATATCCTGCGTTACGCCGTCGTCATAGCTGAATGTGACGGCTTTCATTTTCTGATTCCACATGGGCAGGCTCCTTTCAGGCGAATTCGAGCGTCGTATAGACCGGATAATGATCGGAAATGCAATCGAAGAACGGGTGGTTGACGCGAAGGTAATCGCCCACCTTGAAGCCTTCTCCGGCGCGGATCAGAATATGGTCGATCGCCTGTGCGAATACGCCCGCGTTGCCGCGCTCGTAGCCCCATGCGTAGCAGGGATGATGACCGCACGTATCATCGCGCTTGCCGGCGGCGGAATCGTGTGCGTCCGTCCAGCCGAGCGCGCGGGCGGCTTTCAGGCATGGGCTTCCGAGATTGGCGTTCAGGTCGCCAACGAGCACGCCGGGGCAATCGTACTGCTGCATCAGCGCTTCAAGGCGGCGGAGGGCGAGTTGAATCTGATAGGTGCGCGCTTCGTCCGAATGCGGCTGATAATCCTTGTTTTCGGGATTTGAGGACTTCCACCAGAGGTGCGTGGTCATGAACGCGAAGCGGCGGGCGGAGGATTTTTCCTCGAACACGGCGAACGCATAGGACTTGGTGCCGGAATTGTTGAAGGAGCCTTCGAATTCGGGAATGGATTCGGAATAGCGGAAAAAGCCGGATTCGATCAGGCTCAGGCGATCGGGGCGATAGAGAATGGGCGTATCGCCGCCGGTGATCAGCTCATAATCGGGCATTCGCTGAACGAGCAGCTGCATCATGCGCACGGACGCCTCCTGGATGCCGAGTACATCGGGATTTACGGACTGATAGGCGTGGACGAGCCCGTTTACGCGGCATTCGGCGGAGCAATCCTCGCCGCGCGCCGCCCAGTCGGGGACGTTGTGATCGCATTTCCATTGATTGCTGGACATGATAATCATGACATATTCTTCCCTTCTGTTGAAAATGGGGCAGACGCTTTGCACCTGCCCCTTGATTTTAGTTGTTTACAGCTCGTTGTGCGCCAGCTTGTTGTAGAAGTCGAGGTAGTAGTCGTAGCCGTAGGTTTCGAGATCGGCGAGGTAGGCGTTCCAGCTCTCGTCGGTCACGCCGCGCATGACGCTTTCAGCGAAGAAGCCCTTGATGACGTTGAACAGGCCGTCGGTGGTGAAATCGAACTCTTCCTGCGCGTCGGCGGGGATGATGTTGCTGTTCATGTAGAAGGGGCAGAGGTATGGATCGTACTTGTCGAGGGAAACGTATCTCTGAACGCCCCAGACGGTCAGATCGTCGGTGCGGTAATTCTCGGATTCGAGCATCAGCGGCGCGATGTTGACCAGACCCGTGGTGTTGCTGCCGGTGTAGGTCTTGCCGATCAGCCAGTCATAGCCCATCGCGGTCAGCATGGCGTTTTCTTCCTCGTCGGTTTCGAATACGAAGGGCAGATACTTGAAGCCGTGCGCGGCGATCTCTTCGATACTCGCGTCGTCCGGAAGGTATTCATTGTTCTCGTCGACGAACTGCCAGCCGACGCCGCGGTGAGAGCCGTTGCAGATTTCAAGCGCGGTGATCGGATCGGAAGCGTACTCCCAGATTTCGAAAGCCTTTTCGATGTTCTTGCAGTTCTTGGTGATGATGAAATTGTTGCGGTAAGCATTCGCGAAGTCGAGGTTCGCGGTGTAGATCTCGGTCTCATAGCCGTCTGCGGGCACCGGAACGAACGCTTCGTACTGGAGGAAGAGCTCGCTGTCGGAGATGTGGTTGCACGGCCCCCACGCCCAGAACACGCCGACCTTATCGGCATTCAGGTTCGCGTTGAACTGGTCCAGCGTCTGGGAGAAGCCTTCCAGATTGATCAGTCCTTCCTGACCGAGCTTGTAGCAGTACTCGATGCACTCGCGATACGCGTCGGTATTCACGGCGCCGATGACGTTGCCTTCATCGTCCCAGTCATAATATTCGTTGCCCGCCGGATAGAGCGGAAGCCCCCAGGACGCGGCGACTTCCATCAGCCAGGAGGAATAGAAGTTATCGGTGAAATCGAAGGGGATTTCATCGGTCGGATCGCCGTTGCCATTCGCGTCCTGATCGCGGAACGCGCAGAGCACGTTGTAGTACTCTTCCATGGTGGTGGGCATTTCGAGGTTCAGGTTCTCCAGCCACTGCTTGTTGATGTACTGGATGCCCTTGGTGGTGTGCATACGGGAATGCATCTTGCCGCCCGGCATGGAATAGATGTTGCCGTCCGGATAGGTCTGGTTCGCAATCCAGCCATCTCCCCAGTAGGTCTGGAGGAAGTTGTAGAGGTTCGGCATATAGGTGGTGATCTCGTCCATCGTGATCACGTGCCAGAGGCTCGCGTTTTGAGAGACGATGGCGTCAGTCATGCAGCTGCCCGCCCAGAAGATGTCCGGCAGATCCTGAGACGCGAGCAGCGCGGTCAGCGGCTCGTCGATCTGACCTTCGGTCAGTTCAATCCAGTTGATTTTGACGTTGCAGGCGGCTTCCAGTTCCTTTACCCAGGTCTTCTGAGAATAGGATTCGGTGATGTCGGTGGTGCGGCGGACGGTCGCGATGGTCAGTTCGACCGGCGCTTCGTCGGCGAGAGCGGTCATGCTGAATGCGCCGAGCGCGAGCAGCATCGCCAGCAGGATCGAAAGGATGCGTTTGGTCATTGGGGTTACCTCCTTTAGTAATTGATATAAACAGAGCAGGTCTGCTTTATCCCTTCAGAGAACCGATCATTACGCCCTGAACGAAATACTTTTGCAGGAACGGATACAGGCACATGATCGGCAGCGTGGAGATGACGATGACGGCGTAGCGGATGGTGAGAATCATATCCTGAATCTCCTTCAGCGCATCCGGATCCTCGACGGAGTCCGTGCCCATCGTGACCAGCAGGAGCTGGCGCAGGTAGAGCTGCAGCGGGTGGAGCGAGGAATCCGTGGTGTAAACGAGGGCGTTATAGTAGTTGTTCCAGTGCGCAACCGCGACGTACAGCGCAACGACGGCGATGATTGCCTTGGACAGCGGCAGCACGAATGTGAAGAAGAATCTTGAATTCGAGCAGCCGTCCATGAACGCGGCTTCGCGGAGCTCTTCGGGAATGTTCGAGCCGCAGAACGTGCGGATCAGAATGATGTTGTACACCGAGACGCTGCCCAGCAGAATCAGAATCCAGCGGGTATTGACCAGATGGAGCTTTGAGCAGACGATGTACGTGGGGATCAGACCGCCGCCGAAATACATGGTGAACGTCAGAATCAGCATGATTACGCGGCGGAACGGCAGATCGCGGCGGGAGAGCGCGTAGCCGCACGGCAGGCTGACCGCCAGACCGAACGCAGAGCCCGCGACGGTATAGAGAATGGTGTTGGCATAGCCGGTCCAGAGCTTCGGCTGTGCGAACGCATAGCGGTACGCGGCGAAGTTTACTTTCTTCGGCAGCAGGATGAGCGCGCCGGAGTTGATGTAGGTCGGATCCGAGAAGGACGCAAGAACTGCGTACCAGACCGGATAGAAGCAGATGATGACCAGAAGGGAAAGGATGATGTAAAATACAACGTTTACGGCTTTATCGCCGATCGATGTGGTTTTCATGTTTAGTGTCCCTCCCCGTCAGAACAGGCTGCTGCCGGACAGCTTTGCCGAGATTCGGTTGACCGTGACCAGCATGACCAGATTTACAAGGTTGTTAAACAGGCTGATCGCAGCGGAATAGGAATACTTCGTGCTCTTGATGCCCTGCTTATAAACATAAGTAGAAATCACTTCGGAAACGGAATAGTTCAGCGGATTCTGCATGACGTACGCCTTGTCGAAACCGACGGACATGATCTGACCGAAGCTCATGATCAGCATGATCGCGATTGTGGGCGCGATGCCGGGCAGATCGACATGGAGAATGCGGCGGAGTTTGCCCGCGCCGTCGATCATTGCAGCTTCGTGAAGTCCGGGATCGATGCCGGTGAGCGCCGCCAGATAAATGATCGAATTCCAGCCCATGCTCTGCCATACGCCCGACCAGACGTAGACATGGCGGAAGTATTTTGCTTCGCCCATTACATATGCCGGCGTGCCGCCGAGGGCTTTGACGATGGTGTTGACCCAGCCGCTGTTGACCGAGAACATACAGCTCATCATGCCAACGAGGACGACTACGGAGATGAAATGCGGGAGGTAGGTGACCGTCTGCGCGACGCGCTTGAATTTCTTTCCGGGCACGGAATTCATGATCAGCGCCAGCAGAATCGGAACCGGGAAGCCGGCGAGCAGCTGATAGAAATTCAGAATCAGCGTGTTCCCGACGATATTGCCGAAATTGTTCGAGCCGAAGAAGTATTTGAACCACTTCATACCGACCCACTTGCTGCCGGTGATGCCGTCGGCAAAGTTGAAATTGCGGAATGCGATCTGGACGCCGTACATCGGCATATAGCAGAAGATAACGATGTAAAGGAACGCCGGAAGGATCATCAGATACAGCGCTTTGTTCTGCGCTGCCAGCTTCAGCGTTCGTTTCCAATGCGCGTACCGGGAAGTGTTCTTCGGTTGCAAGTGAATTCCTCGCTTTCTTTTTTTCAAGTATAATCCGCAAATGGAAGGGCTGCGTCTTGATTCGCTCAAGTTCTGATCAAACTCTTCACTTTTCAGCGTATCGCATCGCTTTGCTTTTTTGCCATTATAGCATCGCATTGCGGCGAACATCAATCAACAATTTTGAACAGCTGCGGCATTTCAGGCGTTCTAATTTGCATATTTCGCGCTAAATTGTCAATTTAGACGATGGAAGGAATACAAATAAGAATATTGTTATAATTTCTTAACAGAAGATGCGGCGCGGATGGTTTATAATGGAGAATGGGAAAGGTGGGGGATACCAATGGAATCGTTCAGGAAAGCGCTGAAGCAGCTGAGGCATTCCTTTTATATGCCGACGCTTCTGGCGATCCTTTGCTTTATCGCCGTGGTGGTACTGCTGTTTAACATGCAGTTCTTTAAGCCCCTCTCCCGCTCCCTGGAGAAGGACGTTTATTCGATGGCGCAGAATCAGGCGGATTATCAGGCGGCGAATCTCTCTTCGCTGCTGGATGAATTTGCAAATCTTTCGGCAAAAATCGTAAGCGATAAAAAGCTTTCGCGCATCGCGTATATTCGCCGCCACGATTCGGCGCTGAGCGCGCTGCGGAGCTACGATCTTTCCTTTTATAAATACGATAATCTGATAATCTATTATCCCGGCGAGGAGTACCTCTTGACGATCGAGGGCACGTGCAAGGCGAATGTGGCGTTTCCGGAGGCAGAGAATCCGGAGGCGATTCTCGAATGGCTGAAGGATCTGAAGCTGCCGGGCGCATTCAGCACGATTGCTTACGGCGCGGACACGGCGAAGGCGGATCTGGTGTTTGCGTATCCCTATCCGTACAATCGCAGCGTCGTTCTGTTTTTGCTGAAGCATGATACGGTTCAGAGTATGCTTGGGCTCAAGGATCGCGCTGACGACGTGCGGCATATTCTTTTGGGCGGGAACGGAGACGTGCTGTTTTCCGATTGCGCGCTGGATGAAGGGACGCTTAAATCGGTGGCGGGCGACAGCGCGCCTTCGTCGATTCAGATGGGCGAGAATTCTTACTTGCTTCTGTTCAGCAAAATGCCGCTGAAGGTTCGGCTGGTGACGCTCAATCAGGTGATCGATCAGTTCGACGAATTCAATCGGATTGCAAATCTGAATGTGATCTGCTGCGCGGCGATCATATTGCTGGGCGCGGCGGTACTGGTCGTCAGCTATGTGCGCAGCTATATACCGATTGCGCAGCTGGCGGAGAGCGCGACGAACCTGATCGAGGATCCCGCAGCGCCAGAAAGCGATATTGAAGCGCTGCGGCAGATGTTTTTGCAATACGGCAGGCTGTCGGCGGATTACGATCGAAACCTGAAGATGTTTAAGACCGATCAGCTCAGGAGCCTGTTTGTGCTGCGTATTCTGAACGGACGATATGCCTCGAACGAGGAAAGCGCGAACATTTGCGAGCATTTGGGCGTGAAGTTTCCATATGAATACTATTGCGCGTGCGTTTTGCTGTTCGACGGCGAGAGTGCGGCGCCCGAGGATGCGCTGAACGGAATTGAGGGCGAAGGCTTCACCGCCTGCTTCTGTCCGGCGGAGAATCGCGGTTCGGCGTTGGGTGTGATCAACTGCGCAAATCCGGATGCGCTGAATGCGATTGGCGAGGCGATCATGCGGCGCTTTGAACAGGGCGGGGCTCTTTCGACGGTGGCGATCGGGCACGCGTACGGAAGCCTGCAGGAAATCCCCGTTTCCTATATTGAAGCGCGCACGGCGATGGACTACCGGCTGATGTTCGGGCGGCACACGGTGATACTGTATGACAATGCGGCGCTGAACAAGCCGGAGGGCGGCGAATATCCGCGCGCGACGCTGAATGCGTTCTCGATGGGGCTTCTGAACTGGGACGTTGAAGAAATTCAGACGCAGCTTTCAAAACTCGTTTGCGAAATTCGCGGCGGCGGGCTGAATCTTCAGCAGGTGAAATGCGTTTGTATGGAATTGAGCACGGCGTTTATGCGCGAGGCGCACAACATCAGCAGCGCGGCGCGCGTGGAAACGGAACAGTTCGACGTTTTCCATATCTGCGAATACGATTCCATAGACGAGCTGGTTGCGCACATTACGGAGCTGTCCGCGTCGATTAAGAAGCTGCTCGAATCGCGGGAAGCGCTGTGTCAGGACGGCGATATTCACCGGTGTCTTATGATGATCGAGGGCAATTTTGAAAACAGCCAGTTCTCGCTGGAATCGCTGTATGATTCCTTCTCAATTACGCCGCAGACGCTGCGCCGGCGGTTCAAGAACGCGACCGGAAAGACGATGAACGACTATCTGACTGGACTGCGCCTGAACAAGGCGAAGCGCCTGCTCGCGGAAACGCAGATGGATTTGTCCGAAATCAGTGCACAGTGCGGCTATACGGATCAGTCCTCGTTCATTCGTGCGTTCAAGGCAAAGGAAGGCGAAACGCCGGGTAAATACCGCGAAACGCATCGGAATATCTGAATTCATAGAATGCCCCGCCGAAATTGGCGGGGCAAACGCTTTTTGGGAAGAATCGCGCATTGATTTTGAAAAACGGTTATGTTATAATTCGATACATAGAATAATATGCTCGCAGCGGGGAGAGAAATGTATGTTTCTGAAAAAGGAGAAGACGGCTCGCCGGACGAGCTGGGTGACGCTTCTGGATGTGGACGGAGCAGCGCTGAATTCCTGCCCGACGGGTGAATTCGCGCTGCCAGAGGAGACGGTGCTTCAGCTGAGCGTTGAATACTTCAATGATCCCGAGCCGTGCGCGATTCATCGCGGCGCGGTGCATCGGCGGGCGATGATGGAGCTGATGGAGCATTGTCCGATCGGCGAAACGGTGGCGATCGAGCGGCTTTCTCCGAAGCAGAGGAGCTATTTTGCCGAGAATGTGGCGGCGGTGCGGATTGAGGAAAACCGCGGGTGAATCGAGGGGGCGTTCTTCGATGAAAAGGCTGATTGCGCTTGCGGCGGTCTGGCTGATGATTGCGCTTGCGGCGATGGCGGAAACGGTAAGCAGGATTACGTATCTTTATGTGCCTGCGTGCGAAAGCTGTGCGCGCGCGGTGAAGGTATTGGATTCATTGGCGGAAGAAAATTCGACGATTGTAATTGAAAAAATCGACGTAAGCGCGGAGCCGGAGCGGGCAGCGAAGCTGTTCGAGCAATACGGGGTGCCCGAGGCGAAGCAGATTACGCCGATCGTGTTCCTTAATGAAACGTATTTATCCGGAATCGACGCGATCGAGCGCGATTTGGCGGACATGGTGGCGCAGGGCATGGCGATTGGCGGCGAAACGGTTTTGGATGACGAACCGGCGGAAAGCGCTGCGCTTTCGCTGATCGGAACGCTGGGCGCGGGGCTGATTGCGGGACTAAACACCTGCGCGCTCTCGATGCTTTTGCTGTTCCTTTCCGTGGTGATTGAAGCGCGGCGGTCGGCGGGACTGCTGGCGGCGTGCTTTCTGGGGGCAAAATTCGTTTGTTATCTGCTGATCGGATTTGCGTTCGTCGGCGTTTTGCAGCGGTTTAACCCGCACTGGCTTCAGCCTTTGGCGAAGGGGCTTTTGACGGGAATCGGCGCGATTCTGATCGGACTGAATCTATGGGATGCGATTCAGGCGCGGCGCGAGGAATACGGCAAGGTGCGCAATCAGCTGCCGGCGGGAATGCGCGGGCGGCTGCATCGATGGATTCGGGCGCTGACGCGGAGCAGGATCCTGGTTCCGGCGACGATTTTGCTGGGCTTTATCGTGGCGGCGGGCGAATTTTTATGCGCGGGGCAGATTTACCTGATGCGGCTGCTGAGCGCGGTGCAATCCGGAACGGGGACGACGGCAATTCAGCTGATCGCTTATTGCGCGGCGTTTATCGCGCCGTCCGCGATGCTGTGCGCTTTGGTGTTGAAGGGAAAGAACCAGCTGCGCGTATCTGAATTTCTGGCGGAGCATATGGCGGCGGTGAAGCTGCTGACCGCGGCTGCGATGCTTGGGCTGATTCTGTTTGCGTGGCTTTACTGAAGGGGAGCGCTTTTATGGACGATATTCGCCTTTCGCCGTATATTCGCATTGCGTGGGACGATCGGGAGAACGCGGATTTTCATGTGCCGTGGCGCGCGATTTTCGATTACGAATTCATATTTCTGCAAAGCGGGCGCTGGGAAGTGTGTTTTGGCGACGAGAGCAATCGCTATGTCGTAGAACCGGGCGATGTTATTACGCTGAGACCACGGCAGCGGCATCGAATTCGATCGATTTCGGACGCGCCCGTGCGCCAGCCGCATATTCATTTTGACCTGATCGAGGATGAGAATTCGCCGTATGTATACATCTCGTTTCATGATCTGCCGGACGTGCCGCCGGAGGATCGGAAGCTGTTTCGAAAGGATCTTCTCGGGCAGTTCTGCGAAGAATGGCCGCCGGTGATTCATCCGCGGGACAGTCGCGAGATCGAGCGGCTGATAATGGCGATCATTTATGAATACGATAATCGGATGGTGCATTCGGATTATCTGATGCAGGGGCTGTTTTTGCAGCTGTTCGGGACGATTCTGCGCGAAATCAAATGGAATCGCAGCAATCGCGAGAGTGTTCACAGCGATATTGTGCAACAGGCGCGCAATTTTCTGGCGAACAATCTGGGCAGGAATATTTCGCTGGACGAGCTGGCGGATCATGTGCACGCGAGCAAATACTATCTTTCGCATCAGTTCAGTAAGACGTTCGGCGTGCCGCCGATTCAGTACCATCGGAATATGCGGATCAGCCGCGCGAAATATCTGCTGGTGCACACGCGGATGCCGATTCGCGAAATCGCCGAGCAGACCGGATTTCAGAGCGCGTCGCTGTTTACGAAGACGTTTCAGAAGCAGGAAAAGATTTCGCCGTCGATTTATCGGAAAAACTGAAAATGCAAATGGACAGGGGCAGATCAAATTCGGTCTGCCCCTGTTTTTATGGAAATGGATTTGGAGAAACGGTTTTAGATGACTTCCAGCGAGTCCTTATCCGGCAGCGGCGGGAATTTCGCCGTCGGCAGCGTCTGATACCAGAACGCGACGGACGCAATGTCCTCCTGAAGCGGCAGATATCTTCCGCCTTCGCGCCAGCCAAGTGCCTGAATGGTTACGCGCAGGTTCTTTTCAAAGCGAATCGGATCCGTGATGTGCCAGCGGTACAGCCCGAAGCGGAACTGGCTGCGATAGAGCGTGTTCGGCTCGATTACCTGAAGACCGGTATACGGCGTGGAGAAGGGAACGTAGCGGTCGTGCGTTTTCGGGTCCTCGAAATTATACGAACCGCAGAAGTAATCTTCGGTGCCGGTGCCGCAGATGGTGGGGTATTCGCCGTCGCCGTCGATGAAGAATTTGATTTCGCCTTCGCCCCACCAGGTATTGTTGTTGTTGCCCCACGCCATGTAGGTGCCGACATACTGACCTTTGCCTTCGACGCCGTCGACGATGGTATAGACGGATTTATATGGCAGCGGATTGACGCGGCGGAACTGCGCATGGAAATAGGCGATTTCCTCCGGAAGCTCCTGAAGGGTGTAATCGATCTGGTAATAGATGGTTACAGGCTCTTCGGCGATGTTTTCAAGCGTAATCCGGCAGTTTTTGCGGAAGGGCATTTGCCAATAGCAGTTGAACGCGCTGCCGGGATTGACGCACACGGCGAGAGAATTGATCTGGGCGTACTCATTCCAGCCCATGCAGAAGAAATCGCCGATCGGACATTCGACGGACGGCGCTTCCTGATCGTCCCAATAGAAGCGGATGATCGTGTTGCGCCAGCGCTTCGTAGGCGTCAGCCAGATGTGGTTGATTACGCCGCTGCCCTGAATATTCGCGATTTCGAAGGTGGATTTTTCGGGAATCACGATATAGGGATTGATCTTCCAGCCCGTTCCGAGATCGCGGGCGGCGGCGCGCGCAGAGCCTTCCTCCAGCGGACACATTCCGCCCTTGCCGGGTTCGCCGGTAAAGTTTTCAGGGCAGATGGAGCGGCTTTTCGCGTTGCTGACCTGATAGAGCGTAGACAAGTCCAACATGGTTTTCATCCTTTCACAATTTGAATTGTTAACGAATATAACCCTTACGTTGATTATAAAGTTGCACCCGAGCGTTTGTCAATTCGAGAGCAAGATTTCAGCAATGAAATACAAGGAAAACAATAATTGACAAGCGAAAATTCAAAATTAATAGGTAAACAGCCTAAAAATTCAACCAATTCATGAGACTCATACATAAAATATAGCGCATCAATGAAGAAAAAATATATATCCGAAGAATTCGTCGAGCACAATAAAAAGCAAGAATTGAAAAGAATGAAGCAACTTTAAGCATTGTTTCAGCGTGTAAATATGTCTATACTGAATATAAAGACACATGAACGCTATGGGCGAATGAGACATTTTTCATAAGAAGTTTAATGGCGAAATGCCATTAAAATAAAAATGGGAGGTTTGATACTGATGAAGAGAACATTGTCCATCGCACTGATCTTCGTCATGCTGCTGAGCGCGTTCGGATCTTTCGCGCTGGCGGACGAGACGACGATCGCCGGAACGCCCCGTTCCGAAACGCTGATCGTTGAGGGGCTGGACGGCGTTATTTCCAACGCCAGCCAGCACAATCCTTACATGGACGGCACGGATTTCTCCGCGGGCCTGCATCAGCTGGTCTATTCCAATCTCTGGGAAATGGACACGATGAAGGGCGAACAGATCCCGGATCTCGCCGCCGAAATGCCGATTCCGCTGAACGACGACTACACCAGCTTCAAGGTTGTTCTGACACAGGGCATCAAGTGGAGCGACGGCGAGGACTTCGACGCGGAAGACGTTGTGTTTACGTTCAACGAGCTGCTTCGCCTGAAGGACGTGCTGTCCGCCGGCGCTGCGTGTGCGAACATCGTTGCTTCCGTTGAATACGTGGACAAGTACGAGCTGATCATCAACACGGTCGACAGCCGTCCGCGCATTGCGGAGGATCTGGGCGCGACCGTGTGGGGTAATCTCTATCGCATTATTCCCGAGCATTACTGGAAGGATCACGATCTGACCACCGACCTGTACGAGTCTCCGCTCGCGACCGGCCCCTACACGCTGGAGAGCTATGACCCGAACGGCTACTGGTTCCTGTACAAGCTGCGCGACGACGCGGAGTTCTCCGATGTTGGAGTACTGACCGGCAAGGTTCCGCAGCCGAAGTATGTGTTGTTCACTGCCTACGGCACCGAAGAGAAAAAGACAATGGCGATGCTGAACAACGAGGTCGACATTCTGTGCGACATCTCCCCGGAATCCTGGGAGGTACTGCTGGACGGCAACGACAAGGTTGCCTGCTGGCTGCCCGATTATCCCTACGGCTGCTTTGACGATCCCTGTGAGCGCGGCATGTTGATCAACTGTGATATCGAGCCGTATAATCAGCGCGACGTGCGCTGGGCGATGGCGCTTGCGCTGGACATCGTTCAGGTTTCGATGGATACGTTCTCCGGTCAGATGCGCGTTTCTCCGCTGCAGATGCCGCCGACGACCTTCATGTCGAACTTGTATCATAAGGAAATGCGTCAGCAGCTGATCGATTACACATGGGAAGACGGTTATCAGCCCTTCGATAAAGACTACGCGCTGAAACTTTACGAGGTTCTGATCGACGAAGGCTATGACGCGGTTGAAGGCATGAGCGAGGAAGAACTGATCGACCTGTTCGGCATCGGCTGGTGGAAGCATGATGAGGAAAAGGCGGAAGAGCTGATGGTGAAGTCTGGATGCGAACGCGATTCCGAAGGCTTCTGGACCTACAAGGGCGAGCGCCTTGCTTTCGAAATCATTTGTCCGTCCGGATTCGAAGCGCAGTCCGAGCGCCTGTCGTATGCCTGCGCGTCTCAGTGGTATGAATTCGGCTTTGACGCGACTGTTCAGGCGTCGGAAGCAAGCCTGTATAACACTGCGGATGACATGGGCACCTATACGGTTGGTTCCTACTGGCCGGCTTGCGGCGTAATGAGAGATCTGTATTCTCAGCTGCGCGGCTGGCATTCCAAATACTATACGCCTTCCGGCTCCGTGACCAGCGGCTCTCCCGCACGTTTCCGCAGCGAGAAGCTGGACGCGATTCTGGACGAGATGGCGCCACTCGCGCCCAGCGATGAAACCTATGAGCTTTCCAAGGAATTTCTGATGGTGTTTGCGGACGAGGCGGGGTGGCTGCCGATGTTCGGCACATCCAAGCTGATTCCGACGAATTCGACCTACTGGACCAATTACCCGGATTCCGAGAATCCCTACAATGGTCCGTGGTGGTGGTGGAGCTGCTTCAAGTTTATCGTCAACGAATTCCAGGCGGCGTAAGCATTCACCGATGAATGGGGGCGGGACGCGCGATTTGCGCCGCCCCCTCATCCTCTATCCTGACAAAGACGAGGAGGTAACGTCCGTGCGGCTGTCGAAATTTCTTCTGACCAGAATCATGGTATGGATTCTGACGATCTTTGTGGGCATCACGGTTGTGTTCTTTCTGCAGCGCATGATGCCTTCCGATCCGATCAACAACATGATCGGCAAGATTACCAGCATGGGCACGAGCCTGTCTCCTGAAGAAATCGAATCCATGCGAACGGCGCTGATGCGGCAGTACGGTCTGGACGGCACGCTTCTGGAGCAGTACGGTCAGACGCTGAAGAATCTGCTGCGATTTGATTTCGGTTTGTCCATTGCCAATTATCCGACGCCCGTTTCGGTAATGATCGGGCGCGCGCTGCCGTATACCGTGGCGCTTTTGCTGACGACGACGATCCTTTCCTGGATCATCGGAAATGCGATCGGTTTGCTTGCCGGATTCAAAAAGGAAAAGTGGTATTCCAAGACGCTGGAAACGATCAGTATGTGCATTTACCCGACGCCATATTTCATGCTGGCGCTGGTGATCATGATTCTGATGGCGTATGTGAAGCGCTGGTATCCGCTGATTCCTTCGTTCCGTCCCTTTGAATTTACTTTTGCGTGGTTTTCCGACGCGATTCACAACTCGTTCATGCCGGCGCTTTCGCTGATGCTGGTGGGCACGGGCTGGTGGATTATCAGCATGAAATCTCTCGCCGCCAATGTTGCGGAGGAAGAATATGTCAATTATGGTCGACTGAAGGGTCTGCCGGAGCATACGATCGGTTATCGCTACGTGTTCCGCAATTCGATCCTGACGCAGGTGACGGCGCTGGCGCTGCACATCGGCAGTGCGTTCAGTGGTTCTCTCATGTGCGAAATCATATTCAGCTATCCGGGCATCGGGCAGCTGGTGAATACTGCGATCAACAATTCGGATTACAATCTGCTCACGGGCGTGATTTTCATTTCGATCTTTGCGGTCGCTACGTCGACGCTGTTGGTCGACCTGCTGTATCCGCTGATCGATCCGCGCATCCGGTATCATTGAGCCGAAAGGAGCGTTCGCCATGAATAAGGGTTATCGAGCGAATTTCAAACAGGTCTGGCGATCCATGAGCCTTCGGTTCAAGATCGGACTGGGCATTGTGATTGCATTTTTTATCATTGGATTTGTGGTTTATCTGTTCAGTCCCGGCAGCGTCATGACGCTGAGCGCGTTTAAGAAAAATCAGGCGCCGAGCTGGGAGCATCTTCTGGGAACAAACAAGCAGGGACAGGACATTTTCTGGCTGCTGATCGAGTCCATTCACAATTCGATGATTCTGGGCATTGTGGTCGCGGCGGCGGCGACGGCGATCGGCGTGCTGGTGGGCTTGCTTGCGGGATTCATCGGCGGCGCGGTCGACCGTGCGATTATGCTTTTGTGCGATTCCGTGATCGTGATTCCGTCGCTTCCGATTCTAATCCTGTTGGGCGCGCTGCTGCGCGGCAGGGCGACGACGATGATGATTGCGGCGATTCTGATTATTTTCAACTGGCCGTGGCCGGCACGACAGGCGCGATCGATGGCGCTGACGATTCGCGAGCGAGAATTCGTCAATACCGCGCGTTTTTCCGGCGAAAGCACGCTGAAAATCGTGTGCGTGGAGATCGTTCCGCACGTGCTTTCATGGGCAATGGCGAATTTCGTCAATACCATTCTGGTGGCGATCGGCTCGGAGGCTTCGCTGGCAGTGCTGGGCTTGTCCTCGACGACTACGCCGACGCTGGGCAACATGATCTATTGGGCGCGCCAGTATCAGGCGATTATGAAAAAGCAGTGGATCTGGATTGGTTCGCCGGTGCTCGCGACGTCGATTCTGTTTATCGGCCTGTTCCTGACGTATACCGGATACAACGAATATGTTGCGAAGAAGAGAGGGCGCTAAACCATGATGCGAGTTAATCACGTTTCCGCCAAATATAAAACCATCACCGGCGACGTTCTCGCGCTAAAGGATGTGGATTTCGAGATTCGCGACAATGAGATTTTCGGCATCGCCGGCGAATCCGGCTGCGGAAAATCTACGCTTCTGAAGGTTTTATACGATATTATGAATTTTCCACTGGAGCTCGCGGAAGGCTCGGTGGAGCTGGAATACATGGATTCCGGCGAGCGAAAGCGGCTGGTTACGGATCGAGAACACCCCAGCGGCATTCGCGGCGCATGGTGGAATGCGATTTCGTATGTGCCGCAGGCGGCGCAGAGCGTTTTGAATCCCGTTTATCGGATTGAAGATCAGTTTTACGAGCTGTTCCGCCGGCATCGCCGCAGCGAAGGGCGAAAGGCGATGTACGAGCGGGTGAACCGGTATCTGGACGAGGTATCGTTCGCGCTGCCCGCGGATCGACCGACGATTCTCTCGATTGTCGGCGAATCCGGCTGCGGAAAGACTACGCTGACGAAGATGATTCTCCGGCTGCTCGCGCCGACGAGCGGGAGCATTCAGCTGGGCGGTCGGAATGTGCTCAGCCGCCGCGAGCTGTCGAGCACGCAGTTCCGGACGATGGTGCAGCCGATCTTCCAGAACCCGTTCGATTCGTTTTCGTCGCGCAGGCAGGTCATCAAGTATCTTTTGGACACGGCGATGGCGTATGGCGGCGCAAAGAATCGTGATCAGGCGGTGCAGGCTGCGGAGAAGGCGCTGCGCTCGGTGGGGCTGAGCTTTGAGGTCGTGGACGGCAAATACGCGACGCAGTTTTCCGGCGGCGAATTGCAGCGCATTTCGATTGCGCGCGCATTGATTACTTCGCCGAAGATCATTATCGCGGACGAGCCGGTGGCGATGATCGATGCGTCGCTTAAGATCAATATCGTCAATTTATTTAAGCAGCTCAAGGACGAATACGGCATCAGCTTCATTTATATTACGCATGATCTGTCGACGGCGTATTATGTCAGTGATTACATTGCGACGCTCTATCGCGGAAACATGATTGAATACGGCCCGTCGAAGGCGATCATGGAGCATCCCGCGCATCCGTACACGGAGCTTTTGATGAATTCCGTGCCGCACGTGGGCGAGCGCTGGACGAAGGGCAGCCGCATGACCGATGCGGAAACGCGCGAATACACGATGACCTGCTGCCGGTTTTCGAACCGCTGTCCCTATGCGACGGAGGAATGCCGGAAGGCGAAGCCGGAGATGGTCGAGTTGGGTGGCGAGCGCGAGGTATTGTGTTATCATAGTCTGGTTCATCCGGAGGCATGAGAATGCGCAGAGTTTTGCTGATTGTACTGGCGAGCATTCTGATTGCGGCGGGCGCGTTTGCGGAGCCGGCGGAATTTGAGGCGTTCGTGATCGATCCCTGCGGCGGCTGCATGGGCAGAGTGGGCGTCGGCTGCAAAAGTTGCTCGATCATCGATGAAATGACGGTTCGCTATCGGCAGCTGTTCGGCGAGGAGATTAAGCTGACGATTCATAATCTGCGAATGGATAATACGCAGTTTTCAGTGCTTCAGGAACGGCTTTCCGAAATGGGCGTAGAGCCGGAGAATGTGCCGCTGCCGGTGGTGTTCGTAAACGGCGAAGCGTTTCTGGCGGACGGAAGTATGGATTCGACGATCGCGGAATTCCTCAAAGGCGGGGAATCGCCCGGGATTCAGGCGCTGCTGCGCGAAAAGGCGGAGCACGAAGCCAATCGCGAGCCGGGGCGTGTGGTATATTTGTACAGCGCATATTGCGAGGACTGCCGCGACATTTCCAAATGGCTGGAATACAGCCTGCCGAACGGGTATGAATTGGTGAAATACGATATTTACACCGAAATCGGACGGGCGATGGAGGATTATTGCATCGAGCGGCTTGGCATTCCGGAGGAGGAATACCGCGTTCCGCTGATCGTTTACGGCGATTACTGGTTTGCAGGCAAGAAGGCGATCTATTTAAGCCTCAAGAGCCGTATTCAGGAGCACCCCGACCTTCAGACTTCTATTTTAGAGGAAATAACGCAAGGAGATTAAAGTATGTTTCATGAATTTCAGTTCAGTCCTGCGTCGCTGACGCTGCTGTCGGATGCGAAATCCCGGTCGATCAGTGCGGAAAACTATCGTGGAGAGGTCAATGCCGGCGGACTTGCGACGGAGGGAACCGGCGCGCGCTGCGCGAGAAAGCTCGGCAGGGGATGGAAGGTTTCGCCGTCGTATGCCGTTCAGCCCGGAGAGACGTTTGCGATGGCGGAGATTCAGGGCAGAGGGGCGATTCAGAGTATGTGGATGTCCGGCTATGTCGGGCGCGATGTGATCATTCGGATGTACTGGGACGATCAGGAGAATCCGAGCGTTGAATGCCCGCTGAGCGATTTCTTTGCCGCGGCGTGGACTTCGAACGACGGAGATATTTTTGATCCGAACTTCATGCAGCTGAATTCCGCGATGATCGCGGTCAATCCGAATCGCGGCATGAACTGCTTCTGGCCGATGCCGTTTAGAAAGAATGCACGGATTACGCTGGAGAACCGCAGCGAGGTCGCGCGGATAATTTATTATCAGGTGAATTACGCGCTGATGGACGTTCCGGAGGATGCGGCATATTTTCATGCGCAGTTCCGCGCGTCCACGCCGCTGAAGCAGGGCGAGGATCATGTGATTCTGGATGGCGTTCGCGGACACGGGCATTATGTTGGCACAGCGATGCACGTTGGATTGAACGGAACAGGCAACTGGTGGGGCGAGGGCGAAGTGAAGTTCTTCATGGACGGCGACGAGCATCCGACCATTTGCGGTACCGGCACGGAGGATTATTTTCTCGGCGCTTACGATTGGGACGTCGGCGGGGCGTATATGCCGTACAATTCGCTCTATGGCGGAATGTATTATCTGCGCAAGCCGAATCATTATGACAATCAGATGCGCTTTTCGATGTATCGCTGGCACATTCCGGATCCGGTTCGCTTCAGCGAGGATCTGAAGGTGACGATTCAGGATTTGGGATGGTATACGGCGGGCGATTTGTATAAGCCGCGCCGCGACGATATTTATACCGTAGCGTACTGGTATCAGACGCTGCCGACCGCGCCGTTCCCGAAGCTGCCTGAACCGATTGATCTGGAGATTTCCTGACGAAAACGCCCCCGACGGAGGAGATGAGCCGTCGGGGGCAATGCTGTTTGGATAAAAAGAAAGTTCCTGAAAACGCATTCAGGAACTTTTGTGGTACCGGCGATCGGATTCGAACCAATGACACTCCGGGTATGAACCGGATTCT
>OLPR01001499.1_pt1 | contig 19017 bp, 16 predicted proteins | sample 1672761 | NCBI WGS metagenome assembly OLPR01 (sample SAMEA3136721, study PRJEB25190) | human gut metagenome | biome: human gut; feature: human-associated habitat; material: faeces | place: Austria | collected 2013 | reverse complement strand
CATGTACATGACTATTTCTCCTTCTTTTCCGCCAAAATAATTTTTTTTATAAACTCAATCTCCTGCGACATATAGGCTACTTTCGCAGCTAGATGGTTTATCTCAGATTCGCTCATCAGCGGTGGATGACCGCGATTTGCCCGCCGCGGAGGTGTCGGAAGCGCCGGTGCGTCAGGATTGTTCTCCGGATACGGATCATTGCCTTCGGTAAACTCAAGCCCTCGTCCTCTTGCTTCGCGCAGCAACTTAAAGAATCCAACTGGCAATCAAAATGTACTACGGCGGAGTGAGTGGGCGCGGAGTAGGAAAGATCCTGAAGATGAATAAATCCAACGTAATGAATTGGATAAAAAAAGGCCATTTGTACGGAGAAGGAGCAGACAGAGCCAGAGCGGACGAAAATCGTAGAGATGGATGAGTTATACTGGTTTTTAGAGTATAAACCCCGGACAGAAACCAGGGAAAACGTCTATATAATGACGATGGTAAGCCGAAATCCGCGACAAATTCTGGGGCATACCGTGAGCCGGGATAAGATGTCCAGGAGGATTCAGAGAATGGTCGATGCAGTTCCTGGCGCGGAATGCTATTGCACGGATGGATACAGTGGATATCTGGATGTAGTCTTTCCAGGAAAGCATATCTTCAATATCCACAACAAAAATGACACCTTTACCGTAGAGGGTGTCAACGCTGATTTGCGCCATTATATTCCAACGTTGGCGCGGCGCAGTAGGTGTTTCCCTCGAAAACTGGAGAATCTCCAGACTGTCCTTGCTGTTTTTGTAAAGGCCTATAACCGTTTCGGCAGGCAAAAAGAACTTTACCGTTCTTATCATCCGGAAACCTCTGTCCCCTTGTCTCTCTTTGATTTCCTTTAACTGCTCGTTTGGATACTCCCATGCGGCGCGCCCGTCTTTTATATTGTCAGCGTTTATGGTATAATATAAGGAAACGTCGCGCACAACGGGTCGGCGGTCCCGCTGCGATATGGAAATGCGGACCGCAGCGATGAGACGAGCGGCGGCGAGGCAATCCTTGAAAAAATCGAGAATGGAAAAGAAATGGAGACGGGAGAGATGGAGAGAAAAATTCGGGAACTCTACCTGAGGATGATCGAATTCGACGCAGGTCAGCCCGCGCTGATCCAGCATTTTACCAAGGTCTACAGCTATGCGCGTTTGATTGCGGAAGCGGAGACGGAGGATTTGGAAATTCGGAACACCGTTGAAGCGGCGGCGCTGGTACACGATATTGCCATCCCTATGTGCCGGGAAAAATATGGTTCGGACGCGGGGCCGCTTCAGGAAAGAGAAGGTCCCGAACTGGCGCGGAATATGCTGATGACGCTGGGTTTTCCGGAGGATATGACGCAACGGGTATGCGCGCTGGTAGGGGAGCACCATACCTATTTGCCCATCGACGGCATGGATCATCAGATCTTAATAGAAGCGGATTTTATCGTCAACAGCTTTGAAGGCGAGCATGGGTTGGAGAAGCGCCGGCGCATCCTGGAGGATATCTTTAAAACGGACACGGGCCGGCATATCTATGCGGAAATGTTCGGCATGACATGACCGCAGGGGGAAAGGTACCGACGGCGTGTCTTTGAACCATATTACGACGCGGCAAGGGATTATACGCATCTGCGACTAAAATGCCAGCTTGTCAAAAACACTTTTTTGACAAGCTGGCAGAGGTCTGCGAGAGGGCTGTGGCCCTCTCGCGCTCTTCCTGGGTTTTTGACAGTCTGGACTAAAATGCATCATACGGGTGCGTCTTTTCCGCCCGGGGTTTGCTTCGTTCTGTTCGACGTACCGCCAGTACGCCTCGCTTCACACAGCTTCCCCAGAGCGAAAAATCCCTCGCACTCTGTGAAGCGTTTTAGACGCAGAGGAGTATTACCTCCGGTAAATCTTCGGTTCTCACCCTCGTCCTGCACCTGTCTCACTTTAGAAACACACCCTGGGTGCATTGCCTTAATGATCGTTCGTTCTGCCGGAAGCATTTCAGACGGCGTCAAAACCCGCGCGTCTGCGCTCCTCGGCGTCGCTGGGGTCAAACGGGGCGCGTGTCTCCCGTTCCTCAATCCTGCAACTCAGGGAATGATCTATCTGAAAAATCGATTCCAGATCGTCCATTTCAGGAGCCTGACCTGCGCCTCTGTACAGGTTTTCGGTCATGCGCACAGGCAAGAAAACCAGCGTCCATTCGGCCTCCTCGGGCTTCAGACGGTATTTTTCCATGACGTCGCAGCCACAGCTGCTGTTGCCCAGGCCGTTTTGAGCGTAATCCAGAGACAATACGATTTCCGGACGCCAGGGTATCTGCGCATTGTGGCGGGCGGCGGCTAAATCCTGCGCCGTTGTGTGCAGGGCGGAGAAAGCGAAATGCCGGTCGGCGGTGACATACAGCCCGTCGCCGTCGCCGTCGCACAGGGAGACAAAGCGCACGTCCTGCTTGCTGCCCATTTCCTGGGGGCATTCGTAGCGTTCGTTCTGCTGGACGACCGTGGAAGAATAGTCGCCAAGCGGCGCGGAGGATTTACGGTCAGGATAGTTTTCGCGGGGTCCCCTGCCGAACCAGCGCAGGTTTTCCAGCCTTTCATCCAGCATCAGGCGTACGCCAATACGGGGCAGGGTTTCGAACGCTCCGACGGGCTGAATCAGGTGTTTCAGGGCGATGCGTCCCTCGCCGTCAAAACGCCAGAGCATGAACAGGTTAAATCCGGAGCCTTTGACGCAAGGGCTTTCATAGGAGGTCTGAACGGAAATGGTTACGGCGCCGCTTTCCTGAGACAGGACCCTGCATTCGGCAACGCCTTTATTCAGCCGATCGAGGCCGAAATCCAGCCATCCGACGGAGACTTCGCGGTCGGCGCCGAATTTGGCCCATACGCGGTCGCCAATGCCGGAAGGACTGTGACTGTCGTTATCTGTGGGCGCGCGATAGACCTGCAGTTCAACGCCGTTATGTCCGGCGAGCACTTCCTTTCCGCCGTAATTCAGCCGAACAGGCGAGCCGAGTGCCTTGCTGAACACGCACTCAAATCCTTCTCCGGTTATCGTCCAGTTCAACGCATCCTCAGATACGCCGATTGTTTTGCAGGTCGAGAACGGCAGGATGGGCGCGGGAACCGTGGGGAGGATAAGCTGGCACAGCGCCAGTTCGTATCCCGCTTCAGCCCAGCTTTCATCGGATTTCAGACGGAAACTAAGGTTTAAATAGTATTCTCCGGGTTCGGAAAACGCGCCGTCCGGATAGGACAGACGATACTCGCGACCTTGAGCGGGGTCTATGTCCAGGTCGTCCAGGATGCCGCAGGCCAGATCCTCGCCGTTGCGAACCAATCGCCAGTACGCTTCCAGGAAATTCAGATTTCGGTGCGCATAGCCGTTTAAAATGCGGATATCGCCGCAGACGGCGTTGACATCTTCAACCTTGACAAAAGTGTGCGTCGCTTTGACTTCCAACAGTTTGGCCGTCACCTGCCGATCCGAAGAAACCACGCCGTCCATGCAGAAATTCTGCGAGTTCACGCGCGTGGGATAATCGCCGCCATGTTTGAAAATATCGCGGCCAAGATCGTCCCTGGAAGCAATGCCATGATCAAACCACTCCCAGATGAACGCGCCGCAAAGGCAGTCGTATTTCTCAATGGCATCCCAGTATTCCTGGAGATTGCCCATGGCGTTTCCCATGGCATGGGCGTATTCGTTGAGAATGAATGGGCGGGTGGGGGTGCGTTTTGCGCGTTCGACGACCCATTCCACGCTGGGATAAGTATCGCTGTCCATATCCGCGATCACGTTCATCTGGCGCTTGTGGATCAGGCGCGTCCCGTCCATCGTGCGGCAATAGGCCGCCATCAGGGCGATGTTCTGGCCATAGCCGCATTCGTTGCCCATGGACCAGATAATTACTGAAGGACTGTTTTTGCTCACCTGTACCATGGCGGCGGCACGATCGATGCAAGCGGCGGTATAGCGCAGATCATTGCCGGGCAGCACATCGTCCTTATAGGATGTATCGTGGGTTTCGAGATTGCCTTCGTCCATCACATACAGACCGTACTCGTCGCACAGTTCATACCATAGATGATGGTGGGGATAATGCGCGTTGCGCACGGCGTTGACGTTGTGCCGTTTCATCAGGAGAATGTCCCGAACCATTTCCCCGCGATCAACCGCACGAAGATGCCGTTCGCTGAATTCATGGCAGTTTACGCCTTTAAGGAGAACGGACCGGCCGTTGACCAGGATGCGTCCGCGTCCGTCCGTTTCGACGCTGCGGAAGCCGACGCGCCGCCGGGCCACTTCGACCACATTGCCGCGTTCATCTTTCAGGATTACCAGCAGCGTATACAGATATGGCGTTTCAGCCGTCCATTTATACGGATTTTCAATGTGCGCGGACATATAGATGGTGCGAATGCTGTTGCCGAATAAATATTTGGGACCGGTGGGCCAGACACGCCAGGTATTTACCGGCCAGTCCGGATTTTCCGCGCCGGTATAACCGCTGGCCAGGGGCGTTTCGCCGACAGGATTGCCCTGCGCGTCAAAGAGCAGGATTTCGCCGAAATGAGGACACGCCTTTTCGCGCGTGTGGTTTTCAACCTTGACCATTACCTTCAGTTCGGCATCGCGGTAATCTGCGTCCAGCATCGTCTGAATCTGCATGTCCAGGATGCTGACCCTGGGTCGGGACAGAAGGGAAACGCTGCGGAAGATGCCGCTCAGCCGCCACATATCCTGGGCTTCCAGATGGGAAAGCGCGCACCAGCGGTAAACCTGAACGCACAGCACGTTCTCGCCTTCACGGAGAAAGGGGGTTACATTGTATTCCGCCGGCGCGAAGCTGTTCTGGCCAAATCCCACAAAATATCCGTTCATCCAAACGTTGAAAGCGCTTTCCACGCCTTCGAACCGCAGCAGCGCGGCGCGGCCCTGAAAGGCATCCGGAAGGACAAAGCGCAGTCGGTACAGCCCCATGGAGTTTTCCGAATCGACGATCTCGGGCGGGCAGAGTTTTTCCTTCACCGGCTGAAAGGGCGTGGTGCAGGAGGAATAAAGCGGATATTCATATCCCGCGCTCTGCCAGCAGGATGGCACATACAGATCGTCCCAGGCGCTGTCGTCGTAATCGGGACGTTCAAAACCGCCGATGTTCTCATGGACATCCCGGCAATAGCGGAATTTCCATTGACCGTCCAGGCACAGATCCCATTTGCATTCCTGACCGGAAAGCGCCTCCTCCACGGAATCAAATACGGGGAAAAAGCAGCGATAAGCCTCTTTGTTCAGATGAGGAATTTCCGGCGAACGGTAATTATCGCCGACGGCGGGCTGACCGCCGTCGACCACATCAAAGCGAAGCATAACTGTATAACTCCTTTACGGTTATTTTGCCTTAACCGGGCGCATTCGCCCACGAATGCGCGGAACGGCCGTTATTTGACGGATCCCGTGATGCTTTCCACAAAGGTCTTTTGCAGGAAGAAGAAAATCAGCGCCAGGGGAAGCGTACTCAGCGTAACCGCAGACATCATCAGGCCGTAGTCGATGGTGTATCCGTCGTTCAGCGAGGCAAGGAATACCTGCAGGGTACGCATGTTGGGATTGCGGATGATGACCAGGCCCCAGAGATAGTCGTTCCATATGCTCATAATGCAGATGATCACGCCGCAGGCAAAGCTGGATTTCATGATGGGCACAAAGATGCGCAGAAAGATATTCACTTCGTTTAGACCATCGATGCGGGCGGCGTCCACCAGTTCTTTCGGAAAGGATCGGGCGCACTGGCGAAACAGCATGATCAGGAGCGCCGTGGAAAAGAAGGGGAGAATGTAACCCAGGGTGGTGCTCAGCAGGCCCAAATTGGAATACATCTGAAACATAGGCACCAATGTCACCGCGCCGGGAACCATCATGGACAGCAGCAGGCCGCTCATGACCCGATCCTTGCCCTTATCGTGGTAAATTTCAAAACCATAGCCCGCGATGGCGCAGATAGAGATCGAAACCACCGTACCGATGACGGTATATTGCAGAGAATTGAGGAAGGCTTGAAGAAAGCCTGTTTCAAAAAACAGTTTATGCAGATTCTCAGTCAGATGATTGCTGGGAAGCAATTGTCCGGAAACGATTTGCACACTGTTGTTGAACATGGAAACAACCATATAATAGAGCGGGAAAGCGGATACTATGGAAGCCACAATCAAAACGACATATTGCAGCGCCAGCGAAAGCCGTCTGCGCATCATCGCTTGTCACCTACCTTCATCTGAATCAACGCCAGCACGGCGATGATAATAAACACGATATAGGAAATGGCCGAGGCATAGCCAAATCTGGGAACCGAATCAAAGGACAGATTATAGATGTAATTGGAAACGGCAATGGTGGCGTTGGCAGGGCCGCCGTTTGTGATGTTTCTGGGTTCGGCGAACAATTGCAGCGTACCATTGGTCGAGGTAATCGCGGTCAGCAGGATCATTGGACGCAGCAGGGGAATGGTGATGCTGAAAAAGCGTCTGATCGGACCTGCGCCATCGATGGTTGCCGCTTCGTACACGCTGGGTTCGATCTGCTGCAGTCCGGCCAGATAAAATATGGTGTTGTATCCCGTCCAACGCCAGGTGATGGCTATGACAATGACGATACGCGCCAGCCACGCTTCGCCCAGCCAGTTGATGGGCGACTGGATGATATTCATGTTTTGCAGAATGGTGTTGATCAGACCGTTCGTCATGAATAGAGAACGAAATACCAGAGAATAGGAAACGGCTGCGGTTACGCAGGGAAGAAATATCATTGTACGGAAAAAACCCTTAAATCGAAGATGGCGGTTGTTGAGAATCGTGGCGAAAATAATCGCCAGAAAGAGCATCACAGGCATCTGGATGGCCAGGTAAATCAGCGTGTTGCTCAGGGCCGTGAGGAATAGCTTATCGCCAAAAAGACGAATATAGTTGTCCAGTCCCGCAAAGGTCAGATTCGCGCCCATGCCCTTTTGAAAGGAAAGCAGAAGCGCTTTGATCATGGGGTAGAATTTCGAAAAGCAGATGAAAAAGGCTGCTGGAATGATAAAAATCCAGCCGACCATGCGATAACGGGATGATAAATTGCCGATTTTATGCTGCTTATGCAAGGTTTTTCCCTCCCGAAAGATTGGCGGATGGATATGCCGCCTTACTTGAAATCAATGCCGGATACATAGATTGGGGAGGGGCGGCGCTCCTCCCCATCCATATGACCGATTACTGATTCATCTGGAATTCCAGCGTATCATGCATTTCGGACAGAACGTCTTCGATAGAAGATCCTGCGTGAACCTGGGCGATAGCCGTCGCCATGGCGGTACGCGCTTCAGTGGTGTACCAGCCAAGGTTGATCTGAGGCACGTTTGCAGAATAGTCCACCAGTTTGCTGTAGATGGTGTCGTTGCCAAAGTATTCCACTTCGCGATTGTAGGCGTCGGTTTCAATGGCCGGCAGGTAAGAGCCGATCACAACCGCCGCGTCCAAGGCGTCCGCATAATACTGCAAGGCCATGGAACCACCGCCGATGGTTTCCTTCAGGAAATCGATCGCCAGTTCCTTATTGGGAGAGGTTTCGATAACGCACCAGTTGCAGCCGCCGGAAGCGGAGTAGTTGGTCGCGCCTTCCGCCTCGATCAGCGCGGGGATATTGGTGATGGCCCACTTGCCGGACAGGGAAGGCTCGCGGCTCACGCTGGCCAGAACCCAGCTTGCGTTGATGGTTCCCAACACGGAGCCGTCATAGAATGCGGAGGTATACTGTTCGCCGTCGGAAACCTCCATGATGACGCCCTTGTCATACATATCCAGGTACAGGTCGATCGCCTCGCGCAGAACGGTGTTATCCGTGATGTTCAAAGCGCCTTCGGCGTTAAAATACCAGGAACCCGCAGACTGCATCATCATTTCGAGAATGGTGAATCCGGCGTCGGTGCGGATCTTCAGCATGGGGATGCCCAGCTTTTCCTTCACGTCCACGCCGATTTCGATGAACCGATCCCAGGTGATGTCCGTCAGGTCGGCTGCGGTATAGCCGGCCTGCTCCAGCAGATCGGAGCGGAACACGTAGCAGGCGACGCCGTTGTCAAACGGAATGCCGTAATTCCTGCCACCGCTGGTAGCGGCCTGCACCTTATAGGGGGAGAACTGGCTGAAGTCGATGCCGCTGTCGGTCAGATCGGCGTAGGCATTGTACAGGTTAACGTTCTTGTCCAGATCGCGATCCTGCACCAGGACGATGTCCGGCAGAAGGTCGTACTGCTGTCCCAGCACCGCTGAGGAAAATACCATCGGCAGATCGGTGATAATCTGCACGTCGACTTCGACTTCAGGATGCTCGGCGGTATACAGCGCGGATGCGGCGCGCATACCCGCGCCGTTGAACGCGTCGTCCCAGCACCAGACGGTGAGGGTGGTCTTTTCCTCCGCCAGGCCTGTTCCTATGGTCAGGCACAGCGTGAGGGCGATCAGAATGGCAAAGATTTTTTTCATGCTTGGTTTCCTCCTGTTTTTTCATTATCCTTAAAACCAATGTACCGCCATTGGTTTTTTAGATCGCAAGACTGCCTTGGAATGTTTCTACACGCAATGTAGGATGTTGATCAAATATTAGCATAGAATGAGTTGGCTGTCAACAAGGAATAATAAATAAATTCTGAAATTCAAAAAATTCTATAGGGATATACTAAAATTTTATTATAATCATAAATAAACGCATGTTTGGTTGATTAATTTTAGTAAAATTATTACTGCGAGAAAGAGGCTTAAAAATTAGAAACGCTGATTTCTGTTTCTGCAGAACGGCGGCGTACTTTTGCCTGAAACGGGGCGTTTTCCCGGATGGAACGCCGTGGATTTTTGTAAAGGGCGGTGATTATCCGGAATTGACAGCATGAAAAGAATGTGCTATGATGGGTCGCATCGGAAATTGAGGAGTTCCGAAACAGAAAGGAGTGACAATTATGGTGATCAAATCGATGGGCCTGAAGGAGGAAAAATCGCGTCTGATCATTCTGACGGACATGGAAAATGAGCCGGACGATTCTCAGACAATGGTGCGTCTGCTGATGTATGCCAATGAAGTTGACATTGAGGGCCTGATTGCGGTAACTTCCTGCCACTTGCCGGAACTCGTTTTTCCGGAGAGCATAGCGGTTCGGGTACAGGCCTACGGGATTGTTCGCAAAAATCTCGTTCGCCATGCGCCGGGCTGGCCAACGGAAGAATACCTGATGGAACGCGTGGCAGGCGGGCAGAGAGGCTATGGAATGAAAGCCGTGGGAGACGGAAAGTCCTCGCCGGGATCGGAGCGGATCATCAGCGCGGTGGACGCGGACGATCCTCGCCCGATATGGATAGCCATAAACGCCGGGGCAAACACGCTCGCGCAGGCGCTCTGGGATGTGCGGCGGACCCGGTCGCCGGAGGAGGTTCGCAGGTTCGTCGAAAAGCTGCGCGTATATGACGATTCCGGTCAGGACGACGCAGGCGCCTGGATTTGCAGCCAGTTTCCGGATATCTTTTATATCCGCAGCCGCTATCAGGTGTTTGGGCTCTATGGTCCGATGGAATCTGCAGGCCCGCAGGTCACGTCGCCCCTGGACCATTATGATTGGGCCGAGTTGAACGTGCGTACGCGTCATGGCATTCTTGGCGCCCTTTATCCTCAGCGTCAGTTCAAAAACGGCAAGAACGCGTTTTTGGAAGGCGGCGGCACAACCACCTGGCTGGCTCTGGTGAACAAGGGATTGGCCGTGCCCGAGCAGATAAGCTGGGGCGGCTGGGGCGGACGGTTTTCCTGGAAAAAGGAAAAGGTGCCTGCAGGACAGGCGCTGGTAACCGGATTGGAGGATCGGTACGGCGATTATTGGATGTATCCTCAGGCTGCGGACGATTCATTTGAGTGGCAGGATTCCGATTTTGATAATGAATTTTCCGGTTTGGGCGATGGAACAAAGTTTGACTGGCACTATTTCGCGCCGGTATGGCGCTGGCGTCAGGACACGCTGAACGATTTCAAAGCCCGTATGGACTGGTGCGTAACCGATTATCAACACGCGAATCATCCCCCGATCATCAATTTGTTCGGCGATGAAAATCGTGTGCCCATGTATCTGAGCGCACAGGCAGGCGAAACATTTGACCTGGACGCCTCGCTTTCGCGTGATCCGGACGACAAATTTCGCGTGTTCGGCGATATGGGTTACAGTGCACCGCCGGAGTCGATCAGCTTCCGTTGGTACAGCTATCCGGAAGCCGGCACCTATGCGGGCCCTGTGATCATAGAAGGCGAAAACAAGCCGGTCGCGAGGTTCACGGTTCCGGCAGACGCGGAGGGAACGCAGATTCATCTGATCCTGGAGGTGTCGGATCATGACGGAGACGCGCCGCTCAAGTCTTATCGCCGCATTGTGATCGATGTTGAGGATCGGCCGTAAGGGTCAGAAGAACCGCGTTTGGCGTTTCATCCCGCCGTTTCGGTAACGCTTCAGGTTTATCGTTGATCGTGGAGCGCCCGATTCGGGCTGCGGAATCCGCCTGGCATGGTCATGAAGAACCGCTGCAAAGCAGGTGCTTTGTAGCGGTTCTTTCAGCTCTGAACGGGTTCGAACCATAAAATTTTATTTGATGCATTGACATTACGAAGGCTTTGTGTTATAAATAATAATCAAGTGCCAACATCCTACATAGAACCATATGGCGTTTCGAAAGGATTGCGTTATGAAGATTGCAGTTATCTATACCGGCGTGACGCCGGAACTGACCAGAATGGTGGATGAAGATCTCCGCCGGAATTTCAAAGGCATGGAGATAGAAATTATGAATTATCAGGACTCCACCATCATCAATGAAGCCCGGGAACACGGTTTTGTAACGAAGCAGTGTGTTCGCCGGCTGGTAGATTTGTATGAGAGGGGCGTTAAGGACGGGGCGAACATCCTGTTGAACGCCTGCTCGTCCGTGGGGGACGTGGCGAAGTTATGCAAGCCGATCTATGCGATGATGGGCGTAAAGCTGGTGCGCATTGACGAGGATATGGCGCGCGAAGCCGTTCGAATGGGCAGGCGTATCGGCGTGATCGCCACCTTGAGGACCACAATGGAACCCACCAAGCGGCTGCTGATGGATTGCGCGCGGGAAATGGGCAGGGAAGTGGAATTGGTGGAAGGCCTTGCGGACGGCGCTTTTGGCTTGAATGAAGAGCAGTTTACCCGAACCCTAATCGAAACCGGAAGAAAAATTCGGGACAAAGTGGATTTGCTGCTGTTCGCGCAGGGCTCCATGGCTTATGCCGAACAGGCGGTTGCCGAAGAACTTGGATTACCGGTGCTTTCATCCATTCGTTTCGGCACGGCGGAGGCGCGTCGGATGGCCGATGAACTTGCCGGTGAAGGAGTCGACTGATGAGAATCTTCAAGAGCGTCTGTTCCAATTTGTTTTTTCCCAAATCACGCCTGTCTATCGACGCATTTCGGGAAACGGCGGCTTTTCTGGCGGCCCATGGCATCCAGGGCATGGAATTTTATCACGATGGCGACGGCCCTCACAAGGTGGGCGCAGCGCTTGCGGATCATGGACTGGACGGCGTGTATATTGCGGTAATTCCCTTGAAAGAAAGGTCGCAGCATCTGTGCGCGCTGGATGATGAAAACAGGCGATCCGCGCTGAACACGGCCAGGCTGGGCATGGATCTGGCTGCGGATAACGGTTTGGGATGCGTCATGGTTAATTCCGGGCGCATTGAACCGGGTAAGCTGGAGGATCAGCTAGAGGCTCTGGAGAATTCTTTTGAGCGGCTGTTCGACTATGGCGCGCAGAGGGGTTACCGGTTGAATCTCGAAATGGAGCCTTGCGACAGCGTTATGGACGCCCGCCAGCTGATCGGACCCTGGCGTCGGACCCAGACCTTTGTACGCAGGCTGAATGAAAAGGGACTTCCTTTGAAGCTGACCATGGATACGGCGCATACGGTTGAAGAGGGAGAGGATTTCCTTGAAGCGCTGCGGGCGGTCAGACCCTGGTGCAGCCATGTTCACTATGCGAATTGCCTGATTGAACACCCGGAGGATCCGCTGTATGGCGATAAGCATCTGGGCTATGACTATCCTGAAACGGTTTGGAATTTTAAGGAACTGGAGGCGTTGACGGATCGGCTTGAGGCGCTTTATCCGAAGGATACGACTCTGAAAATCGGTCTAGAGGCGCTGTGTCGGGAGGATGATCCTTTCGCGTGGTTCAATGACGTCTGGCGTAAAATGTCCTTTATGAGAATTTGAGGGGAGAGATAGAATTGACAAACGGAGAACTTCAGAAAATGGCCAATCGCCTGCGTCTGGATACCGTGGAGACAATTCATGAGGTGGGAGACGGTCATCCCGGCCCCTGCATGTCCATCGCGGATTTAATAGCGGTGCTTTATTTTGAAGAAATGAACGTCAGGCCTCAGGAACCCCGCTGGCCTGAACGCGATCGATTTATCTTGTCGAAGGGCCATGCGTGTCCAATCCTCTATGCGGCGCTGGCGCGGCGCGGCTTTTTCCCCGTCAGCGAACTGAAGGGGCTGCGGACGCTGGACGGAATGCTGCAGGGGCATCCCGACATGAACAAAACGCCGGGCGTCGATACGGTTTCCGGCTCCCTGGGAAACGGCGTGGCGATCGGCGCGGGCATGGCTTTGGGCTGTCGTATGCAGGGGATTCGCAATTATGTTTATGTGGTTGTCGGCGATGGCGAACAGCAGGAGGGCGTTATTTGGGAAGCGGCCATGGCCGCCGCAAAATACTCCCTGGGGAACCTGATTGTGTTTGGCGACTGCAACAATCACCAGTCGGCCGTGTGACGGAATTACCCTCCCTGTATCCTGTGGCGGATAAGTGGCGTTCCTTTCACTGGCACGTGCAGACCATAGACGGACACGATATCGACGCCATACGGCAGGCGATTGCCTGTGCGCGGCAGGTGGAGAATCAGCCGTCGTTTATCGAAATGCGAACGATCAAAGGAAAGAATATCAGTTATATGGAGAACGACAATACCTGGCATAAGAGAACCCCAACCATAGAAGAAGTAGAAATCGCGCGCAGGGAATTGGAGGTGGACGCATGACGAGTTACAGCACCCGTGAGGCAGCGATGCGCGCCGTGATCGAAGCTGCGGAAAAGGATGAGAAAATCGTGGTGGTTTCCGCGGATTCCGTGCTGGCGGCAAGGGCGACGCCTTTTTTGAAAAAATACCCCGACCGGCTGATTGAAGTGGGAATTGCCGAACAGGACGCCGTGGATATGGCGGCGGGCCTGGCGGCGGCGGGCATGAAGCCCATTGTGATCACCTACGCCGGATTCCTCACCATGCGCGCCTGTGAAATGATCCGTACCTTTATCGCCTATCCAGGATTAAATGTGAAATTCATGGGCCTGAACGGCGGAATGCTGGGCGGAGAACGGGAAGGCGTTACACATCAGTTCTATGAAGATCTGGGCATCCTGCGTTCCATGCCGGGCGTAAAGCTGATCACTCCGGCGGACGGACACCAGGCCTATTGGGCGGCGAAGGCAATGCTGACGGAAGAGGGGCCGGTATATTTGAGACTTGCCAGCGGCCGCGAACCGGAGGTTTTCGATGATGAAACGCCGTTTACTTTTGGAAAAATCCGCCGCGTATTGTCCTATGGCAGCGACGCAGCTGTTTTTGCCAGCGGGTATATTATGAATCGGGCCATAGAAGCGGTCAAACGTCTGGCTGAGGAAAATATTATGACGACCCTTATTGACGTTTCCACGCTCAAGCCCCTGGACGAAGCGGGCGTCGCCGAAGAACTGCGGATTGCAGGCGCGGCGGTGACTGTTGAGGATCACAATATTTACGGAGCGCTGGGCAGCGCGATTTGCGAAGTCGCCTGCAAGTATTATCCCTGCCGGGTAGAACGCGTAGGCTTGAAAGACGTTTATCCGCGCAGTGGCCATGCGAACGCACTATTGGACCGGTTTGGCTTGAGCGTTGGAGATATTATTGAAGCCGTAAGAAGGGTAACCAATAAAAACGCAACCATATTATAACATTTATCATGTACAATTTTATACATTAGCATGATTTGAATTCTGAAGTATAAGAGGTGTGTACATGGCAAATGAATCACTTTTGAAACCGATGCGCAACAAATCGATTGTGGACCGTATTATCGGACGCATATCCGATACCATCATGTCCGGCGAATTGAAGCCGGGCGACAAGATCCCTACGGAACTTGAGTTGTCCGAATCTTTGGGAGTGGGGAGAAACAGCGTACGGGAAGCCGTGAAATCGCTGGTAGCCATGGGCGTATTGAACATTCGCCGCAGCGAAGGCACGTTTGTTGCGGAGGGATTTTCCATGCGTATGCTGGAGCCCATGGCCTATGGGCTGGTGCTGGAAGGCGGCAACAGTTCCGCCGTTCTGGAACTGCGCTATGTGGTGGACACCGGCATTGTGCAAATGGCCATAGACAAGGCTACGGAAGGGGATTTGCTCCAGCTTAACGATGCGCTGGAAAATCTCCGCAGAGTTATTAAACACACGCCTGATGCAGAAGCGATCCATGAAGCGGATCTCGCTTTTCATCGCCAGCTTGAAAGCATTGCGCGCAATTCGCTGCTGGATAAGATTTCGATCGTTATTAACCGCATTACGGACGCCACGCGCAGGCAGGCGGTGGAAGAAATGATTAAATTTGGCGATCTGGATTATCTGTATGAATTGCATCGGGCCATGTACGATCTTATTAAGGATCAGGATCGCGCCAATATCAGTTCCGTGATGGAGCGGCATTTCGGCTATTGGCGAAAGGAACTTAACAAACAGGAGGAATAATCATGGATTATTTTAAAAGGGTAGAGCGGCTGACGCCCACGCGGTTCTGGATCAACAACGTCACCCGAAGTCAGGCAAGCCGGGCGGTCGAGGCGGGCGCTCGCTGCTGTACCCAAAATCCGTCCTATCTGTCCAAGGTAATGTATTCGGCGGAGGACGGACCCTACATACTGGAAATGATGGATGAATTGATCGGAACATACGCCGACGATAACGCTGTGGTTGGCGAACTGCAGCGACGGGTTATCGCGCAGATATGCGAACGCTTCATGCCGGTTTACGCGGCTACGGGCGGCCGCGAGGGCCTGGTGAGCATTCAGGCGGATCCTTTTCACGAGGACGCCGATACTATTTTGGAGAACGCTGAGAAATGTATCAAACTTGCGGAGAATTTTATCATCAAAATTCCGGCCACCTGCGCGGGTTTAAAGGCAATGGCGGAACTGGTAAAGCGCAGGACGCCGGTACTGGCCACTGAGGTCATGTCCATTGACCAGGCGATCAGCGTCTATAATATGTATCAAGACGCTTCCGCAGGGATAAACAATCCTGCGCCCTTCTGGTTTGCGCATATTAACGGCATTTTTGACGAGCATTTGACGGAAACTGTAAAAAAAGAAAACATTTGCATTGAACCGGACGTCCTGCGCCAGGCTTCCTTCATTCTTGCCAGGAAGATGATCGCCTATAAGAAAGCGGGCGGCTTTGAAAACTGCCATTATGTGGCGGGAGGCGCGCGAGGCGTTCATCATTTTACGGAAATGGTGGGCGTTGACGGCGCCGTTACCATAAACTGGTCGGGTACTGCGGACCGTCTGCTGGAGGAGGACCCGCCGGTTGTGGATATTTTCAGCGCGCCGGCGTCTCCCGCATTTATCGATGAACTCTGCGCCAGAATTCCGGATTTTCGCAGGGCCTATATCCCCGGTTCCCTGAAACCGGAAGAATATGAATCTTTTGGTCCGGTGGTGCGTTTCCGTACGCAATTTGAGGAGGGCTGGAAGGCTGCGCTGAAAGCTGTGGTGGAACGCCGGGCGGTCCTGAAGGGTTAATTTATCACGCTTTTTCAGGCGACGCCGCCGCTGGATTGCATGGCGTTGCCTCAGGGTCTGTTTCTAAAGTCTCCGGGATACATTTCCGGCATCCTGTTCGGGCATGACTTTATCTTCACATCTCGAATTACATCCGGTAAACCTTCGGTTCTCATCCTCGTCCCGCACGAAAACCGTCTCGAAACTGCGCCCGTCTCACTTTAGAAACCCACCCTAAGCTGCGGAAACTACTATAATAACGGGAGGTTGGCAGAATGCTCATTGAAACTCGAAAAAGTCCCCGCACACAGGTCTATCAGCCTGACGCGCGCGACGTTCAGTGGACAGGAGGCGTCTGGAAGGAACGCACGGAAACCTGCGCCAGGGTTACGGTTCCTCACATCCGCGCGCTGTTTGAGGATAACGCGGAAATATTCCATGTGGTTGAAAATTTCCGCATTGCTTCAGGGGAACACAAGGGAAAACATCAGGGGACGCCCTTTGGCGACGGCGATTTCTATAAATGGATGGAAGCGGCCATGTATGCGGCGATGCAGAATGGCGATAAAAAGCTGGAAGCGGAACTGGATGCCTATATTGAGTTGATTGGCCGCTGTCAGCAACCGGACGGTTATCTGTCCACCAAGCAAATCATCGGCGAAATCAACGGTACGGGCCTTGGAAGATTGGGAGACATCAACGATTTTGAAGTCTATAACTTTGGGCATATGTTTACGTCCGCCTGCCTGTACAAACGTATCGCCGGCAAGGATAATTTTTTGAATATCGCCATAAAGGCGGCGGGCTATCTGAAAAAGATGTACGAGGACGCAGAGCGCACGGGTGAGGTGCAGACGGCGGTTTGCCCGTCGCATTATATGGGCCTGATCGAGCTTTATCGAACCACCGGCAACGAGGATTTTCTGAAAACTGCGGAACTGGCCATGGCCCTGCGGGACAAGGTTAAAAACGGCACCGACGACAACCAGGATCGACTGCCGCTTCGCGAGCATCATAAGATCGTGGGTCATGGCGTACGTTCTACTTATCTGTACGCGGGCGTCGCCGATCTGTATCTGGAAAACGGCGACGAAACGCTTTTGCCGGTGCTCCATGACGTGTGGAACAATTGCGTACATCAGAAACTGTATATTACCGGCGGCTGCGGCGCGATCTATCAGGGCGTTTCGCCCTATGGCGAATTCTGGGGCAGTCACCGTACGCATCAGGCTTTCGGCTATGAATATCAGCTTCCCAACATCACGGCTTACAATGAAACCTGCGCGTCGCTGGGCAATATCTTCTGGAACACCCGCATGTTTGCCATTGAGCCTGACGCCAAATATATGGATGTAATTGAACGCACCATGCTGAACGTCACGCTGGCGTCCTGGGGACTGGATGGCAATCAGTATTTTTACGAAAATATGCTGCGCCGCACCCGCTCGCTGGATTATAAACTGGTTTGGCCTCTGGAGCGCAGGGAACGGCTGAGTTGTTTCTGCTGTCCGCCCAACCTGGCCAGAACGGTAGCCCAGTCCAGCGAACTGGCCTACTTCCTTTCCGAAGGCGTGATATGGACGGGCTTGTATGGCGCGGGCAGGCTGAACTATGCGTTTGAAAGCGGCGCAAGGGGAACACTCGTACAGACGACGGAATATCCCTATGACGGCAGGATCTCCTTTCACTGCGAAAACGTGGAGAACAATGCGCCCATTACCCTGAAGCTTCGCATTCCCGAATGGTTCAGCTGTGGAACGGTCACGGTGAACGGCGTGTCTGCGCCCATCGAGGCCAGCCCCTCCAGCTATATCGCGGTGAAGCTGGATCGTCCTGCGGAAGACGTTGTGGAACTGGATCTGAACATTACGCCGCGGCTGACGGTTGCCCACAGCAAGGTGGAGGAAGATATCAATCAGGCGGCGGTGGAGTGCGGTCCGCTGGTCTATTGCATGGAAACGCCGGATGCCGACCTGGAAACGCTGGACGATCTGATGCTTCCTGCCAACGCCTCGTTTACTGCGGCGGATATGGAAATAAAGGGCAGAAAGGTGCGGACGCTGGAAACGGAGGTTATGGTGCGTCATAGCGAAGGCTTTGATCGGGAAGCCCTGTATCAGACGCTGCGGGCGCCTTCCTTTGAGCGCAGGAAAGCGCGGCTGATCCCTTATTATGCCTGGGATAACCGTGGTTTTGGAGAGATGCGCATCTGGATACCGATATATTTTGGATGATAAATCAGAGAGCGGAGGGTCAGCGGCCCTCCGCTCAGACGGCTGGCAACGCCTGCGAACGCCAAAATCCTTCCGAAAGAAGATAGCCGGAAGGGTTTTTTGCTTGCTGTGAAGCGTTTTAGCCGCAGATTAGTATAAAGAACCGGGCGGGCGTTCCCGTTCATGGCAATAAATGCATAACAGGATATCGCTTGCATATCGTTTTGCATCTATGTTATCTCCCTACGGCAATGATGGGAGTGAAGGTCGTTGGGAAACCTTTTGCTGAGCGTGAAAGTGATATTGATGGCGCTATCCTTCATCGGCCTGACGAATATCTTTCTGCTGGCGTACTTCTGTCGTGAAGATTTTGTCTTTGACAAAGCGGATAAAGGCGCCGCGCTTGGAATGGCGGCGGTCGTAGCGGCATTTTTGTTGTTGGGAGACGGTGGGCTGCGCTCGGGCACTGTCTATAGGATGCTGAAGACGCCCAGCAGCAAACCTTTGACTTACCGGCCTATTCTTGAAATAGAAGAAAAAAATAAAGTGGAACCGGAAAAGTCCTATATGTTGTTCACCATGAATAATGTCTATCCGCTGCACACGGCGTTGTATACGTCCAAATATGAATTCTACAGCAATGACATACTGGTGATTTCCGGCGGAATTGAAAGCGAAGGCTATGATCTGAAAGCTTATTATACCTTTAAAAATACCTATGCCCATTACACGGAATGCGAACAAACGGAGGATTTAGCGGAAACATTGGAACAGTATATGGATCAGTATGACTATCTGTTGATATGCTGTGAGGATCCTGTCTTTGAAGCGGAACTGGAGGCGTTTCTGAAGAGTTATACGGGGGATACGCCTGTGTTGTATGGCT
>OLPR01001498.1_pt1 | contig 19022 bp, 31 predicted proteins | sample 1672761 | NCBI WGS metagenome assembly OLPR01 (sample SAMEA3136721, study PRJEB25190) | human gut metagenome | biome: human gut; feature: human-associated habitat; material: faeces | place: Austria | collected 2013 | reverse complement strand
TTCTTTCTACTAAAATTTTATTACCGAATAAATTTACTTCCATTTTATCATCATAAGTTATGGGTAACTTTTCAACATTACACTTATGAATATAATCTTTTATATCTTTAATTTGTACAAACATAAAAATCTCTCCAATTCTTTCCATGAAACTACCGTTCTAAATTTTCTCAAACATATTTTTATTTATACACGCTTGACATTTTCTTCCTACAACATCTTTCTGTGCATATTTACATTCAATACAATTAGCCAACTCAAAATATTCTAACTCCCATTGAATGACATTATGAAAATCATATGAACTATACCCTATATGGTAATAATCTTCTCCAACTTTTTTATACTTTAATGAATAAAGTGGTTTATCATATATGACTTCAAATATTTGTTCTATGTCAGTTACTTTTGTTTTTGGATTATGTTTAATATTTGCATTTACATCACACATTTGTTATTACTCCCAATCAAATTTCTGTCCACAATTATCACAATATGAATCTGATATAGAAACTCTTTCTCTTCCACACACTGGACAATCACCCCTTGTTGTATAATATCTACCAGAAAAATCAAGAATATCTTTTGTATTATTTGGCTTCATTGGGATTTGTTTTCTTAACGCTTTAATTGCAGCCATTCTGACTTCATAGGTACAGTTGCCACCATAATCCGTATTATCATAACTTAATTCTTTTATTGCTTCTTCGTTAGTCATCATTTCATCTCCTTATTTATTCTTCTCTTACCATTTTTAACTTCATGCCAGGAACATCTGGGTAACATATAGAGAATTCATCTTTTCCATCCATCTGATTAAAGAACCAATCGAATACTGCCGAAATAGCCATATCTGTGACATCTTCTCTATTCCCAACCCAAAGTTTCTTTTCTTTATCTACTTACCCATAACATATTCTATTTGTGACGGGAAGCACGTTCATCACTTTTTCAATTTTATTTCCCATATTTACTTCCACATTCCGCTATCAAAAGATTCTTTATCAACTATAATTTTATTTATCTTCCCACATTTTTTGCACTTTAATGCTAACTCCCCAGAATCAGGAAAGTACCAATAGAATTTATAGATATGAGGTTTACAAAGACACTTGATTTTGCAGCCATTCTTGCGCCATCTATTGAATTTATTAATCGATACACGTACAACCGCATAAATAAAAACACCAAATACATACGCACCTAATATCATAAAAATCGTTTTCACAATCTCAATCATTATCATTTTTCTTCATCTCCTCCAACTTTTTCTCAGCTTCTTCTCTGGTAAGAAATATTGTTTCTCCAAACTTATTATTAAAATATTTTAAATATTGCCCTCTGCGTACAACAGGCTCTATAAAGTAACATATTTTTTCAAATATATTCGGTTTAATCTCTATTTTTTTAATTTGACATTTTGCATAATGATTAATTCCTGGGAAAATAACAAAAACTTCTGTTCCGACCTTACATGGCAACCTCACAAGTAAGCCCTGTTCTTCTAAGTCTTCATAAGCTGCAAGTTTTTTCAATACTGCCCTTATATCATCATTTGTCATTTCTGCTGGAATCGTATCTTCATATTTCCCATTTGTATACACAATCAAGTCATCCTTTTGCAGTCTTTTTATTCTTTCTGTTAATCTCTCCATCTACTTCACCTCTTCCATCTGACTTTCTACAGTATCTACAAGTATCTTTAAGGACTCAACAAATGAGTCCTTAAATGCTGTTCTGTCTGGGTATCTAGTGAATTTTCTGACAAGGTTTATAGCATCTTTGAGCTCCTTCTCATCTTCAGTTACGTCTGATGCTTTTACTAATTCATATTCCGGTGTAAGGCTGGCATTTCTTGTTAGTTCTTTATTGCTATAGAACTTTAATATATCCGGGATCTGCTGTTTTTCAAAGAGATATGGATACACTTCTTTTCCGCCGTACCATCTATATCCTTGTTCCTTTGCTATTTTCAGAATATTTTTATACTCTTCATGTGTTCTGACTAATACGCATTTATTTGCCAGATCAATCATCTACTTCACCTCTTTCATCCAATCCTGAAATTCTTTCATACAATCGGGGCATAAATCCATAGCGGTATGTGAATAAAAATGTCTTTGATAGTCCAAATTTAATACCATAATCCCATTAGGATTCTTTTCGTCATCCTCAAAATTGTACTCCTCGTACAGTTTTTCACATCTGTCACATTTCTTTGCGCATGCCATTAATCCTTCTCCTCCCAGTTCTTACACTCATTACACCTTCTCTTACTACTCACCAGGATACCTTTTATCATTGACAGCCTTGGACAGCTTGGATGTACATATACTGCTGTACTGTGTTTACAGGTTTTATATTTTTCTGCCATAGCTAACCCCTTTTTATTTTTGTGTATTATTGTGTATTTTCTTCTTGACATATTACACAATATTGTGTATAATATAATCAAGAAAGGAGATAATATGAATCCACGAAAGATCACAGTGAAAGAACTTGAAAACAATGGATTTGAATTTAAACGGCACGGTGCTAACCATGATCTGTATTTCAATCCGAACACAAAACAAACGATTCCGGTCAAACGGCACGACTTCAACGAAAATGATATGCGGTACATTTTCAAAGAAGCTCACATCAAAAGGAAATGAGGGGAAGTGATTTCCCCTGTTCCTTTCCATTTAAGGAGGTTGATTATATGTTATATGCTTATACTGCAGTTATCTCAGAATGTGATGGAACATTTTATGCAAAGATCCCGGATATTGACGGATGCATTACAACTGCAAAATCTTTGCCAGAAGCCATCGAACTTATTACAGATGCTTTAAATCTTTGCCTTGTAGTTTTGGAAGATGAGAATATCCAACCTGCTGCCCCGACACCTCAATGTGATATTTCCCACGCCCCGTCAGACGTCCTTACCATCATTCAGGCAGATACGATTAAGTACCGTGCTTTGACCGATACAAAAGCGGTTCGTAAGAACGTCTCGTTGCCTGCTTGGATGTCGAACCTGGCCGATAAGCGTGGCATCAACTGTTCAAAGGTTCTACAAGATGCTCTTTTAGCTGTTCTTTCGTGATTTCTTTACACCTGGGACATAATCCCAGGTGTTTTTGCTTATTATCCTGCTGCCAGGATCTTCTTTCTTATCTCATCGAATGCACAAAGCAGATTCCGATCCGCCCGGCTGATCTGTGTGTCAACACGCTCCACATCATATCTTTTCTTTACAGAGTATCCGGCACTTAGCGCATTTGAGACACTCGCCTTGCTGGATCCGATCTTTTCAGCTACTTCCTGCATTGTGGCATTGTCCAGGATTTCCGTTCCATCCCTGTCGTAGACTGCGTACAGTCCTATTGCTCCCATAGGTAGTTCCTCCCGAATATTTTCATAAACTCTTCCCTGCTGCCGGTCCGGTGTTCAAATGCTTCCTGCCCGATCCGGTGCAGGTAATCCATCGTGTTTATATTGTTATGCACCGCATTTTTCCCTGTCCTGTGGCACTCCATGCAGAGTTGGACTTTCAGGCCGTATTCCTCTGATAATGTCCGGTTAGCGCCTCCGAAAATGTGATGTTCTTCTGTTTGAGTATGCTTTCCACAAAGAAAGCAGGTTCCTTTCTGGCTGTTCAGAATGCTGTTTGAATGTTTTTTCCTTTTCTTTTTCTTCTTTGTCTTTGGGAATTTTAGGCCTATATCCATGTTCTGATCAGGTTTGCCCCTTTCCCCGGCCCCTGTTGACAGGCTGGGGCCGGTTATTGTGATATATGTTAATCAGTAAGCACCCTCACTTTGCAGCCACTTAACAAGACACTGATGGCATTCTTCTTCAGCGATCTCATCAGCGTGGCCTGTATCAAATAATTCCCGGCATTTTGGCTTTTCCGGGCAAAATTCAATTTCCAGGTTTTCCTCTATGAACTTTGCCAGTCCCTCATCTGTACTTACCTGTTTTCTAAAGCTTTCTCCTCTTGTCATTTATCCCTCCGGCATATCTATAAAATCAAACAACGTAGGAGCGTCAATTTCGTTTTCTGCTTCCTGTAAGTATCCAACCCCATCCCGGAAGTAATCCGGATTTAATTCACAGCCATAGCCACGCCGTCCCATTTTTACCGCTGTCATAGGTACTGTCATCAGGCCGCCAAATGGGTCGTATACCAGATCCCCTTTATTGCTGTACCGGTCAATGATCCGTTCCACAATATCCAGCTGCAAGGGGCATACATGCATCTGTGCCCTCCTGCGGCTCTGTGTGGTATTTAACGTCCGCATCCTGTTGATGTCGTCCCAGACTTCCATCTGGTTCCAGGATCCAGGGGCAACTACCATGAAAATTGCCGGAAGTTTTCCCTGTTTGTCCAAATCTTCCGCAAGCTTTACATGTTCGGCATAATCATAAACATTTTCCCTGCTGTATTTCCTGTATACCTGCTGGAGACTTTCCACGGGAAGGTCTTTTAATTCTTCCTTGCTGATCAGTCTATCTCCGGAAGATCTCCAATAACCATGGGCGTCAATCTGCCATCTTGCGCGTGTATACTCTTCCTTGCTTTTCTTTACAGGCTCATCCGCATACGCTGTAGACCGATCTGTAGGGAGCTTGCGAAAAAGCAGGATATATTCCGGGCACCCTACGCCCATCTTTGAACCATCTTTACACTGTTCTGTCCATCCCAGGCGGTAAGTCTGGTTATTCTCCCGAACCACATCTGTTACAACCGTGATCATCCCAAAATACTGAAACCCATGTTTCATATAATGTTCAATACACAGAGCATGGAATGGTTCAATGGTTGGCATTCCAGTGCCGGTTGCATTTCCAAACAATACCCTGTCTTTTACGTGAACTGCTGCCACCCTGCCGGGCTTTAAAACCCTTAAAAGCTCCGGTGTGAGAAAATCCATCTGCTCAAAAAATCGGTCTGTGTCTTTGTTATGTCCAAAGTCGTTGTAATTTGCGCTGTACTCGTAATGGTTTCCAAATGGAATGGATGTATGGATCAGATCCACGCTGTTATCTTCCATTCTTCTTGTCTCTTCCACACAGTCATCATGAACTGCTGTATATTTCTTTCCTTCTACCCGCACTGTTTTCACTCCCATTTTCCTTTCCAGCCGTTTTTCAATCCCAGCAGAGGAAAGGCCATACTTTTTCACTATATTGGTCATCTTTTCCACCATATGGTTATGATTTTTCCACTTTTCAAGTAATACTTCTTTGATCTCCCGTTCGTTCTCCATGTAAATAATGTCGATCACAACCGGCTTTTCCTGCAAAAACCGGTAACATCTGTGGATTGCCTGTATGAAATCATTAAATTCATAATCAATTCCTAAAAAGATTTCCCTGTGGCAGTACCTCTGGAAATTGCAGCCGGATCCTGACAATGATTTCTTTGTGGCAAAAAGCCTTGTATTACCCTCTGAAAAATCTATGACACGTTTCTCCCTCAGGTCATAATCCTGGGATCCATAAATATCTACTACCTGGGGAATCTCTTTTTTGATTGCTTCCCGTTCTTTTTCCAGGTCGTGCCACAATACAAAGTGATCATCCGGAGAATCGTCAATAATCTCTTTCATCTTCCGGACACGCTGTGGGATACTCTCCCTTTTGACCTGTGCCGCTTCTTTCAGGCCTGCTGCCGCTTCGTTAAAAAGTTTCATCTGGCCGTCCTTTTCTATACTGTCACCGTATTTTATTGGCAGTTCGTGCCAGTTTACCTTTAATGGCGGCAATGCATATCCCTCATCCGAGTATTCCGGATTCAGGTCAGAAGGCTTTGTGATAAACAATGCCCAGGAGCTGACCCACAACCAAAATTCATCTTCCATGTTCGGGTATAAGGTCAGGTTATTGGCCTTTGTGCTGTCCCTCTGAAAGAAACGGGTGAGTGCCTGCCCGGTGTCCATCACTTCCAGATATCCGGCATAATGGATCAGTTCCTTGTACCGGTTGGGGGATGGCGTGGCTGTTGCCAAAAGCTTATAAGGCACATTCTTGAACTTGTCCAGAAATGTCTGGTAGGTCTTGCTTCCGAAAGACCTGAGCACACTTGCTTCATCCAGAGATGTGGCGCAGAAGTAATCCGGCCTTATATCTCCATCCCTGACCCTTTCATAATTTGTCACAATGATCTGGCTTTTGGCTTCCATCACCTCTGCCATTGTCCTGCAGTATTCCGGCTTTTCGTATTCCAGGAGTTTCACGGCGTCCCGTGTAAATTCCTGTTTTACTCCAAGAGGAAGCACAATCAGGGCACGGCCTTTCATGTGTTCTGCTGCCTGGTGGCAAAATTCCAGTTCCTGTGCAGTCTTTCCAAGGCCGAAAGATTCAAACAATGCCCTGCGTCCACCTTTTAACGCCCACAATACAGCGTCCTTCTGGTGTGGTTTTAAGGCTTTATTTATCCTCTCCGGATCCAATGCAAATCCGCTGTCTTTTGCGATCTCAATCTTGCTTTTTAAAAATTCCAGATATTCCATTTTGTAAAGAAGCCCGGTATACCCTTGCCCCGGCCGGAGGCTGGCTCCTTTCTCAGTTATTCCAACGTATTGTTACTTCAAATCCCAGTTTTTCTTTGATGTCTTTTATGTAATCATCCCAGGTTGCAAGGTCGTCTGCCAGATATCTCGCCCCTTCGTCCATCTTGTCCATGAACCTCTGGCATCTTTTTTCTCCGAACCCGAACAGATCATGCAGTGCTGCTATCCCGAGGATTGTAAATGTATCCAGGGTCTGCTCTTTGATCTTATTGCTGGCTGCGTTTAATTCTGCAGTCGTTACATTCAGGCAGATCTTGTTCCTTGAGCGGTACCTGATTTCTTTTTCAAGAGCCTCTATCCCTTGGTCTTTTACAAGCCTTAATGCAAACTCCATTCCCTGGAGCCGTCCCTCCATTAATACGTCCAACTTTCCCATTTTTGTTTTTCCTTTCAGATATTTTATCCACAGGCTGTAAACCTTGATTTCTTTCAAGTAGAGGGGCTTTTCATTTGAATTATCCACATTTTGCTGTTGATACGCTTCAAAATACCCGAAAAGCCTTATTTCTTTCAAGTAGAGCCCTTGTCAAATGTATGGGAGCATAGACTCTACCCGGAAGCGTACCGCATGGGGCTGCAAAAGCGTTTCTAGCTGTTGCCACTGCTCTGCATTTTTCAGTTCCTGGCCATTTTCGCGCCGCCATCCGTTTTTCTTCCAGGTCATCATCTTGCCATACCCATTTGCCAGATAGTGACTGTCTGTGAATATGGTGATCACCGCAGGGCGGACCATCCTTTTCATTGCGGCAATGACACACTCCATAACTAGCTGGTGCCCGGTCAGGTCTTTCACCTCCACTTTTTTCTCTATGCATTTTTTCCCGCATACCATGATGTACTTGTACCATGCCCTTTTGGTTTTTGGTGCATGGGAAGACACAACGATGAATATACCTACCTTCTGCATCTTTAAATCCTCCTGTTGATCCGGATCATGGTGTAGTGCCTGTACTTATATCCTGTTACAGGGTTGATACCTTCATGGATCCGGGCTATGTAGTAACCTTTTCTTGGTTTTGGCTCTTCCTGCCACCTTTTCAGTTTCTTCTTTTTCGGTTCCGGGAGCGGCATGTTCCGGGATGTATTGTAACTGGCATTTCTTAGTCTGGGCTTTCCGGAAGTGCCGTCTTTCTTTTTTTCCCTGGTCTTTTCGTCTTTGGTAATGTACGCCGCCAATTTGGAAAAATCCTGATCATAAAAGCTGCTGTTTCGGATCTTGCTTACATATACGCCGCCATGGTTCCATGCTTTTTCCAGGATTGCGGCGGTGTCTCCTGTGTTGCTGATCGCCATATGTATATGCCAGGCTCCTTTTGTGCCCTGCTCTATGTTTCGGATCCAGAAAAGGGGCTTTCCTCTCTTTTTGTATTCCCTTCTGATGACATCCATCATTTTCCCAAAGTCTTTTACTGCCCCCGGCATGTCCGGCGGTCTTTCGTCCGGGCGGTATGTGAGGGTTGCGAATATGTCTCCGGAATTAAAATATTGGAGCAGTTTCATCTGTGCCTTTTTCTTTTTGTTCCAGGCATTTACTTTTTGCATGTCCTCTTTGGTAGGCTTTTTCCGCTTTGTCCTTTTCTGTCCCGGTGCTCCATATCTGCCATCATGATTCTCTTCCACATACAGGACATCCTTTCCATGGAGGTTCCATGTTTTCCTCTTCATTCCCATGTGCTTAGTCCCTAAGTTTAATATTTTTATCGAGATACAAAACGGGGAAAAATCCCCGTTATTTCTTGACTTTTAGCCCTCTGAACGATATAATATATATGATATTTTTATCGAGAGGCTTTAAGCCGCAGGCACATGTATTCCCGACATGTGCCTATTTTTTTTCTAAAAACTGGTGCTTCATTTCTGCCAGTTCCTGGATGGTCCCCAGGTCTTCATATTTTCCCAGCCGGTCCGCAATTGGGCCGTATATCACAGGCTGTTCCTGCTGCCATTCCTGGCGGATGGATCCAGCCCGTGACATTGGGATCCGGTACCCTGCCCCATTGGGATTTTGAATTGTCATTCTGTCCATTTCTTTTACCTGTACATTTTCTTTTATCAGGAAAACTTGAAATCATCCAATAGTTTTTCCATCAGCTTTTCTGGTTCCTGTACTGCTGTAATATCTTCACAATGTGCTTCCGCCAGGATCACATCCCCTAAGATTGGATAGCCATGTCTTTGCGTGTCATACATCCAGCTGCCAAAGCGGTTTAACGGCAGGTTCTTGAAATAGCCGTCTTCATCCACCAGCATGATCACTGGCCCCTGAAAATAATTACCCATCTTTTCGGTATGAACCGTCTCAAAATGGCCTCCCAGAGCTTTCTGGATGCTCCTGAAATCATCAAAATTCACATCAATGATGGAAATCTTGTTATTTGCTGAGATTTTTAATGTTTTCATTGCTTTTTCTCGCTTTCTCCCCTACAATAAAGGGTGCTAAACTGTTTATGTCCATTTGGACACCGGATCCTGTCGAGTTCCCAGCTCTTCAGGATCCTTTTTTATTAGGTTCCGGCTCCATCGCCACCAGGGCGCACCAGGCAACCACCCCTAGCACAATTGCACCCATCCACCTGGTGCCATCCCACTGCCAGAATGGCAGATAGGTTGCCAGCGTGCCGATCACACCGGCCGTGACCGTATCCTTGGCCATTTGCTTCATGGCTTGTCTCCTTTCCGCTGCCTTATCCGGCAGCTTTCTGTCTGTAAAATCGAATTGCATACTTGTAAGCTGTATCAACACGTTCCTGGGATTGCTCCTTACTTTCATTCTTTGTAGAATCATTATGGATGTGGATCTTGCCACCACCTTCAAATGAAATTGTCTGTGCTACAGCCATGCAATCACCTCCTGTGTTTATGGTATGGATAATGGTTGTACCGGGTTACTTCAGAATATTTTTTACAACATCTGTGCGGTCACAGTAGTATCTGTTCTCTGTACGTTTTTCAGCTTTTCGCACTGCTCCCAGAAGCTGTTTAAGATCCTGAATGGGTCCTTTATAGTTGCGACTGAAATTACTGATAAGCTGCGTAATCTCTTTCAAGTCCTTTGCCTGCCTCCGCTTCTGCCGAATGTCTCTTAACGTAAAGCCCATACATATGTAATCATATTGACTGTTCTCAGCAAGCTCCATGTGGTGCAGGATATCCTGCGTCCTGTTATCCATATCAATTTCCATAATTGCGGCCTGTCGGTTCAGTTCCTCGCAATACTTCAAAAATCCCAGGAAATTACTGATCTTGCTGCTGAAATCATCCATCTTATATCACCTCACTTTCTGTTGTCTGTGTTGACTTTTTTCCTCTGCTCTCCTATTCTGTAAATACAGGCACTGCCATGTCTGCAAGTCAAAATACAAGTACTGAAAGGAGAAAACCGTATGCCATCTTTTCCACCTAAATTTCAAAATAATTTTTCGGACATAGATCCTAAAATATTACATAACCTTACACCCGAGCAGCGGAAAGAATTTCAACAATCATACGCTTATAAAAAATATGTTCTCCCAGTTCTCGAACGTGATAAACAATTAAAGAAACAACAACGTAATGAATGGTTTTGGATAAAAGGAACTTTAATCCTCAACACAATATTTGCTGGCATCTCAACTATCTGTGCAATAATATCACTGCTAAAATAGTCAGCAATACACCCATCCTTGCGACCGATATGATCAACAGGACGGAATACATATTGTTAATTTCGTTTTGAATATGTTGCAGCATCCCTGCTGTGTAAGCTATAATTTCATTTCGCTCACCTTCAGTCATATTTTGGTAATCTGTAGTATTTTCCATCTTTCTTGCCTTTCTTTCTGAGAAATAAGCTCTTTAAGGTGTGCACGGGATTCCTTATATGGTGCAAGGATTTCCTGTGCATTTCCCAAATCTTTCAGTGTGATTTCACAGAGAACATCAATTAAATTGACAATGTTTATTTCAAGAGTAATCGCATTTTCTAATTTTGCTGTGCGATAATAAGCATTGGTTAATGCCTTACTGATATCGATACCAAGGATTTTTACTCTCGTACAGTTCCCAGAATTTTCAACAGTAATAACTGGCTTTGGATGTACCTGGTTGTCAAAATTTTTCATCTTTCTCTCACCTCCCTGTCACTTCTCCAGAAAATACTCAATTGGCACGTTGAAATAGTCCGCCAACTTTCTAAGACTTTCTAGCCCTGGTTCAGATCTTTTGGTTTTCCAATTTGAAAAAGCCGTTTGACTAATTCCGGTTTCTTTTGATACTTGATAAGATGTTTTGTTTGTTTTGTCTAATAGGGATTTATATTTTTCGTACAATTTTACACCTCCTATCGAAAGTATATCCCTTGCAAATACTTTCGAGCTGTGATATACTTTCAATCATAAAACCACTACATTTTAAGAAAGAAAGCATACCACATCGAAAGTATTTCGTTTCACGCTTACTTTCGTTTGCGTAAGTAGATAATACATCTTTTTTCGTTAGTAGTCAAGTGTTTTTACTAACTTTTACGTAAGTATGCTATCTTTGTGAAAGGAGCACAATTTATGTATGAAGTATTTGAACAGCTTCTACAAAAAAATGGTGTTACCCCTTACAAAGTCGCTAAAGAAGCTGGTGTAACCCAGACTGCCCTAAGCAATTGGAAATCTGGTCGAAGTACACCTACTACAAAAACTTTACAAAAAATAGCTGATTATTTTGGGGTAACAATTGACTATTTAATGACAGGAAAAGATGTAGACTCTCCTAAGCCTCAATTAAATGCAAAAGATGAGCGTGACATTGAGAAAATCATTGAACATACCAGAGAGCAACTTCTCTCACAGGAAGGACTGATGTTTGACGGTGACCCAGCTTCTCCAGAAGCCGTAGATTCTATTCTGGCTGCTATGCAGATCGGTATGGAAATGGCAAAGAAAAAGAATAAGGAAAAATATACGCCTAAGAAATATAAAAAGGACTGATGCCTATGCGTATAAAAAGACGGGTTGAGCAAATTGTCCGAAAGTATCGGACTCGTGACCCATTTGAAATGATTAAAGGAATGAATGTTATCCTTGTATATTATCCTCTTGAAGGTGTACATGGATTTTATCAGTATTTTCAAAGAAACAATATCATTTATTTGGATGAACGTCTTTCCAAAAATGAACAGCGTTTTGTCCTTGCTCACGAATTGGGGCATATGTTCTTACATAAAAAAGCTAATGCCATTTTTATGGACACCCGTACTCAATTCAATACAGACAAATTTGAACTGGAAGCAAATACTTTTGCCATAGACCTATTGCTTCCTGATTCTCTTTTGGAAGAATACAAGGAGTTTACTGTTGAGCAGATATCCAGGCTGACTGGATATCACAAAAGATTGATTGAATTAAAGCTGAACAAAGATTCGTAACTAATTACTGTGCATATAAGAAGGTGCTTATGAATAATGATGTAGAATACATTAAGTTATCAAATTTGCAAACATCGCATTCCTCCCACCAAAAATTAGCAGATCTTTACCATAATATCCATAACTTCAAAGGTTCAACATTACTTCTTGATTTTAAAGGCGTTACATTTATTTCTGCTAATCAATTTTCTGTTTTGGGATGCATTATTTCTGGATTTCACTTTAAAAATCCAGACGTTGAGATAAAGATTGGAAATATTTCACCAAAGCTTGCTGCCATAATGAAAGTAAATGGTTTTGGTAAGCATTTATCATATGATTCTCTGCCTGATAAAAACAATACGGCTATACCTTATAAAATATTCGATGTATCAGAAATTGACAAATTTGAAAAATATATCACAATAAGCATTTTCAATCGTGATGATTTACCAAAAATGTCTTCTGGTGTAAGAGATTGTATGATTGACAATATTCTGGAAATATTCAATAATGTAAAAGAACACACTCATAGTAAAAAATTATATACTTGTGGCCAATTTTTTCCAAGTAAAGGACTGTTGTATTTTACTATAACCGATTCTGGTGAAACCATTCCCTATAATGTGGAAAATTATTGTCAAAAATATAATATTAATTTAGCAGAGTTTGAATCTTCTTTAGCATGGGCAATGCAATCTGGAAATTCAACAAGGCAGTCTGGAAGTCCTGGAGGATTAGGATTATTTTTATTATCTGATTTTATCGATCTTAATCAAGGAGAACTATATATTGTTTCTGGATATGAAACCTTTGAACAAACCCGACGTGGAAAACGGTATCAAGAATTGTCTTCACCATTTCCAGGAACTATCGTAACAATGGCTTTTAATTTGTCCGATTCGTCCAGTTATTGTCTTGCAAGTGAAAAAACTATTAATATAATTCTATAGGAGGTGCCTTATGAGTAAAATTGTAAGCGTTTCATCAGTTCTTGATTCTCCTTCTGCGTTAACACAGGAACAAGGAGAAAAAATATACCAATTGGTGTCAGATTCTATATCCTCTAAGCAAAAAATAGTTTTAGATTTTGATGGTATAGAAAGTATGATTTCACCATTTTTAAATAATGCAATTGGAAAATTGTATGGTTCGTATCCAAGTGAGACCATCAAAGAGTATTTGTCCTTAACTAATTTCCCAACTGTAAAACAGTCTACTTTAACTATTGTAATTGAAAATGCAAAGAAATTTTATCAAAACAAAGCAGCTTATGCTTCTACTGTGAAGGATGTGATTGGTTAATGTCGCGCAATAAAATAGCATTGTCTGATTTTTCTCCAAGAAAAGAGGATTTAATTACATTTGACTCAAATATTTTAATCAAATTATTGTATCCTGCCATGTGTGAGAATGCTTCTATTGTGGCTTATGAAAACTTGTATGCCGAAATACTAAAGGCAAATTCTTCTTTGATAATATCATCAATACAAATTTCAGAATTTGTTAATAGATGTATTCGTTTTCAGTTCGCGCTTTTTAAAGAAGCACAGAAAAATCCACTTATGGATTTTAAAAAAGATTACAGAGAAACTTCTGATTATAGAAACTCTATGGAGGCAATTTTAGATATTATCAAAGTAGATATCCTGCCTCATTATTTATTTATTGACGATGGTTTTAGTTCTATGAATACTGATAAAATTTTTAGATATGGATTTTCATATGATTTTAACGATTCCGTTTTATCGGAAATCGCTCAACATTATAAAGCAATTCTAATAACGGATGATGCAGATTTTGGGAATTATAATTCTGATGTCAAAATAGTAACAAACAACCGTAAATTATTAATGTTTTCATAAAAATAAAACCGCCCCTGCTGGTAACAGGGACGATTCAAGAATCTCCGAAGAGATCCCTTTTCTTTTGGCAAAGATATTGTATCATCTTCGGAGCAGTCGCACAAGACGGAACATCTGTGTGCCTGTTATTTTTGTACCCATTTTCACATAATTTGAATTATCTGTGAGGTGATTACAATGAATAGTCTCGAAAATGATTGTATCTACCTGCGTAAATCCCGGGCAGACCGGGAAGCAGAAGCCAGAGGGGAAGGCGAAACCCTTGCCAGACATGAGCGGATCCTGCTGGATCTGGCCAAAAGGCGCGGCTGCCATATCGGTGCTATCTACAAAGAAGTAGTCTCCGGCGAAACCATTTCTGCAAGACCGGTGATGCAGCAGCTCCTGCACGAAGTGGAGTCCGGTATGTGGGATGGCGTCCTGGTGGTAGAAGTGGAACGTCTGGCCAGAGGTGACACCATTGACCAGGGTGTTGTATCCAGGGCATTTCAATACTCTGATACCAAGATCATTACTCCTTCCAAAGTATATGATCCTAACAATGAGTTTGATGAAGAGTATTTTGAGTTTGGGCTTTTCATGAGCCGGCGGGAATACAAAACCATCAAGCGCAGACTGAATGCCGGACGGATCTCTTCTGTAAAAGAAGGAAAGTACTGTGGAAACCGCCCGCCCTATGGCTATGAGCGTGTGAAGCTGGAGCATGAAAAAGGCTTTTCCTTACGTCCAATCCCCCAGGAAGCAGAGGTTGTCCGCCTGATCTTCCACTGGTATGTGGATGGTGCGGATGGTGAACGGCTGGGGATGTCCAAGATCGTCCGGAAATTAAATGGAATGGGAATCCTGACACAACAGGGGCGTGACTGGACCGTGGCCAGTGTATCCGGTATCCTGCAGAATCCTGTATATGCCGGTAAGATCCGCTGGCTTGCCCGTAAGACTGTGCGAAAGGTTGAAAACGGATCTGTGACTGTCTGCCGTCCCCGGTCCTCTGATTGCATCCTGGTAGATGGCCGCCATCAGCCACTGATCTCCTGGGATTTCTACCAAAAGGCCGTTACTTTAAGAAAGCAGAATCCTCCCAGACCGGTATCCATACATAATACTGTTAAGAATCCATTATCCGGAATCATTTTCTGTAAAAAGTGCGGGCGTGCTATGGTACGCCGTCCATATGCCAAAAGAGCGCAGGAAGATACGCTTATGTGTCCCTATACGTCCTGCAGCACAGTCAGCAGCAAGCTTTCTCTGGTGGAACAGGCAGTAGTTACGGCCCTTGCACAGCTTACAGAAAAATATAAGCTGAACGATACTCTGCAGGATGATTCCGGTACGGATGTAATAACAGCTAAAGAAACGCTGATCGCAGCCAAACAAGAAGAACTGGAACGACTGAACGTCCAGAAGTTGAAGCAGTATGATCTTCTGGAGCAGGGTATATACTCACCAGATGTTTTCCTGGAACGCTCCGGAAGAAATGCACAGCAGATAAAAGATTGTACACAGAGCATTGAGGATTTTGAAAAGGAACTGGAACATGACAGACAGCTACTTGCCCAGAAAAATGTTTTTATTCCTCACTGCGAAAATCTATTGTCCAATTACTGGGACTGGGATGTAAAAACCAGAAATGATGTACTGAAAGAGCTGATTGACCGGGTAGAATACACGAAAGATACAAAAAACACTTTCCGAAAGGGAAATGAAATCACTTTTACCCTGGATCTATACCCGAAAATCCAGTAAATACGGGCTTTTTAAATCACTGATAACCTATATGGGAGCACGAACTGGCCCATTTAGAAATGGTCTCCACCATCGTTCATCAGCTCACTCGAGATCTTACTATGGAAGAAATCGAAAAGTGCGGTTTAGGAGCATATTATATTGACCATACCGTAGGCATATGGCCGCAAGCAGCTGGTGGAATCCCTTTTAATGCTTGCGAATTTCAAAGTAAAGGAGATCCTATCACCGATCTTTTTGAAGACCTTGCAGCGGAACAAAAAGCACGCGCCACATATGACAACATTCTTCGCGTTGTAGGTAACACGCCGGAAATCGCAAATCCGATTCGGTTTCTTCGTGCAAGAGAAGTAGTGCATTTTCAGCGTTTTGGTGAAGCACTTCGTTCCATTCAAGAAAACCTGGATGCAAAAAATTTCTATGCATTTAATCCAAGCTTTGACAACCCTTGTACTGCTTCATGTAAGGAATGCAATTCATAAATCAGGATACTCCGTTATATCTTATTCTTATTTTAAACAGCATCGCACCTGCGGTGCTGTTTGCTTTGATGCACTCATTCTCAAAATTATAATATACTGTTATATACTACCCGACTTATAAAAATACGGTTTCAAAACCACAGCAACAGTGATATAATAAAGTGGGTATTTTCAAAATATCATATTACATGATACAAATATGGAGGAATTATGCAAATCATTATTGTTGGATGCGGCAAAGTAGGACGCACCCTTGCTGAACAATTACAAGAAGAAGATACAGACCTAACACTGATCGATATTTCTGCTGACAAGATCAACTCAATATCTGATGATATTGATGCATTATATGTGATTGGTAATGGAGCCAGCATTAATACCCTGATGGAAGCAGGTATTGAAACAGCCGATCTTCTTATCGCTGTTACGGCTTCTGATGAACTGAATCTTCTTTGTTGCCTAATTGCCCAGAAAACCGGACATTGCCACACCATTGCCCGTGTACGTAATCCTATCTACAGTGATGAGATCAGCTTCATTAAAGAACGTCTCGGTGTTACCATGATCATTAATCCGGAATTAGCTGCTGCCCAGGAAATCTACAGACTGCTGCGTTTTCCTTCAGCCATCAAGATCGATACCTTCGCACGTGGCCGCGTAGAACTTCTGAAATTCAAAGTCCTTCCAGAATTTGGACTGGACGGAATGCAGATTTCACGTTTTGCTGACACATTTCGCTGTGATATCCTGATATGTGCTATTGAAAGCCGTTCAGGCATGGCCATTCCCGGAGGTAATCATGTGATTCATGATGGAGACATGGTATCCATACTGGCAACTCCTCAAAATGCAGCCATGTTTTTCAAAAAGATTGGTTTAAAAACACATCAGGTAAAAAATACTATCATTGTAGGTGGTGGCACAATTTCCTATTATTTGGCTAAAGCACTACTTTCTATGAAGATCAATGTAAAAATTATTGAGCAGAACAAAGAACGTTGTGAATTACTCAGTGACCTTTTACCCAATGCCACGATCATCAATGGAGACGGGACATCAAAGCCACTTCTTATGTCAGAAGGACTTGCTGATGTGGAATCCTTTGTAGCACTTACCAATTTTGATGAAGAAAATGTATTTCTGTCTCTTTTTGCTAAAAGTATTTCTGATGGGAAGCTTGTAGCAAAAGTAAACCGTCTGGCATTTGATGATGTAATAGATTCCCTCGAAATCGGCAGTGTGATCTATCCCAAATATATCACAGCTGATCATATTCTACAGTATGTTCGCGCTATGCGAAATTCCATTGGCAGTAATGTAGAAACTCTTTATCATATTCTGGATGGTAAAGCCGAAGCCCTGGAATTTGTGATCCGTGAAAATTGTCCTGTTTTAGGCAAGACTCTGTCTGAACTGAATCTTAAAAAGAATCTTCTTGTAGGCTGTCTTCATCGAAACGGCATGGTTCGTATTCCAAGAGGTCAAGATACGATCCAGATTGGTGATACTGTAATCATTGTAACAACTAATAAAGGTCTCTGCGATATCAGTGACATCCTGGATCGGTAAAGGAGTACAGCTGTTATGAATTATTCAATCATTGCTTACATTATCGGTTCTATTCTGAAGCTGGAGGCCGTTTTTATGCTGCTTCCCTGCATCACAGCACTGATCTATCAAGAGCAGTCCGGATTTGCATTTCTGATCACAATGGTCATCTGTCTGATCATTGGTTTCTTGCTTACTATAAAAAAGACAGGAAATAAAGTGTTCCATGCAAAAGAAGGCTTTGTTACAGTAGCTCTAAGCTGGCTGATTCTTAGTATTGCAGGTGCCGCTCCCTTTGTTATAAGTGGAAGCATTCCGGATCCTGTAGATGCATTGTTTGAAACAGTTTCCGGTTTTACAACAACAGGATCCAGTATTCTTTCTGATGTGGAAGCTTTATCCCATTGTATGCTTTTCTGGAGAAGTTTTACACACTGGATCGGTGGCATGGGCGTACTTGTATTTATACTATGCCTGCTCCCTTTAACCGGAGGATATCATATGAACCTTATGAAAGCGGAAAGCCCTGGTCCTTCCGTAAACCGTCTGGTTCCCAAAGTACAGTCTACTGCCAAAATCCTTTATACTATTTACCTTGGCATGACACTGTTACAGATTCTTCTTTTACTGATTGGTAAAATGCCATTATTTGATACCTTATGTATTACCTTTGGAACTGCAGGTACAGGAGGTTTTGGCATAAAAAACAGCAGTATAGCTGGCTATAGTACTTACATCCAGGTGATTGTTACCATTTTCATGATCCTGTTTGGTATTAACTTTAATGTGTATTTCTTACTCCTCACACGCAAATTTACGCAGGCTTTCAAACACGAAGAAGTAAGATATTATCTAGGGATCATTGCATTTTCTACTATTATAATTGCCCTGAACACAAAACATCTGTTTCAGAACATAGGCACTGCATTTCAACAGTCAGCTTTCCAAGTGGGTTCAATTATAACCACAACCGGATATAGCACTACTGATTTCAATCAATGGCCTGCCCTGTCGAAAACTATTTTGGTTTTACTTATGTTTATCGGTGCCTGTGCAGGAAGTACCGGTGGTGGCTTCAAGGTATCCCGACTTATCATATTGTGTAAAACTGCCCGTAAAGAATTAACCCTTTGTCTACATCCCAATGCAGTCAAAAAGGTCAAAATGGACGGAAAAGCAATCCCTCACGAAGTAGTACGAACCACCAATATTTTTCTTTTCGTCTATGTGTTAATTTTTGGATTGTCTGTTTTGCTGATCAGCATAGATAATTTTGATCTGACTACGAATTTCACTGCAGTAGCAGCGACTATTAATAATATAGGTCCGGGGCTTTCGGCTGTCGGACCGACACAGAATTTTGGAAGTTATTCTGATTTCAGCAAATATGTACTGATGTTTGATATGCTTGCCGGACGACTGGAGTTATTTCCACTGATAATTCTGT
>OLPR01001497.1_pt1 | contig 19026 bp, 19 predicted proteins | sample 1672761 | NCBI WGS metagenome assembly OLPR01 (sample SAMEA3136721, study PRJEB25190) | human gut metagenome | biome: human gut; feature: human-associated habitat; material: faeces | place: Austria | collected 2013 | reverse complement strand
GTTTTGGAATGCAAGGATAGACTTTCAATTCACAGGACGATGTGGACATCGCCCCCTTGTAGAATAGAGTCAGCAACGAAAATGTGGGCGGCCACTGGCCGCCCGCTGTTTATGATTTTTTAGGGACGGATTGACACGTCGGCCGCTGGCCTCCTCGCAATGACATGCGTGTTACAATCGCTTCCGCAGGAACGATATCCAGCGTTACCCGGTAGTATTGCGATTATTGCCCAGCCGTGCACGCATTGCCCGCCGGGCTCCCGATCACACATTGTCAGCAATGCCCCGCCGCCGATACCGAGCCGGTGCCCAATAGTCTATCGAAATCAGACCAGCTGACGCACGCATTGCCCGCCGCCAGCTCAGCGATGAGAGCCCAGGAAGAACAGAGCCAGAGTGCCCGGGCCGGAATGAGAGCCGATCACCGCCCCCACATAGCTGACGACCACGTCCTTCACGCCGCACTTTTCCTTCAGCTGACGGCTCAGATACTCCGCGTCCGACAGACAGTCTCCGTGGGAGATAAACATGGTGGAATTGTCATAGCCCGCGCCCAGTTCCTGGGCCTTCTTCACCATGGCGTCGATGGCAGCCTTCCGGCCTCTGGTCTTGGTCATGTTGATCAGATGCCCCTCGTCGTCCACGTGGAGGACGGGCTTGATGTTCAGCAGGTTCCCCACGATGGCCTTCCCCGCCGACAGACGCCCGCCCCGGCGGAGCTGGCTCAGGTCCCCCACGGTGAACCAGTGGCAGAGATACAGGCGGTTCTTCTCGGCAAACGCCGCCGCCTCGTCCAGGGTCTTTCCCTGGCGCTTTTCCTGGACGGTCAGGTCCACGAGCATCCCCTGGCCCAGGGAGGCGCAGAGGGTGTCCACCGTGATGATCCGGGCCTCCGGGAACTCCTCCCGCAGGTCCTCGGCGGCGATGGCAGCGTTGTGATAGGTCCCGCTCAGGCCGGAGGAAAAGCCCAGGTAGAGAAGATCCCGCCCGCTTTGCAGGATGGGCCGCCAGACAGCCTTGAACTCCTCCACGTTGGGGGCGGAGGTCTGGGCCAATTCGCCTTGGCTGAGCAGCTGGTAGAAGCTGTGGCTGTCCATGGCCTCCCCCGGTGCGTTGCGGAAGCGGCGGGGGCCGATCTGGACCGACAGGGGGACCACGGTCACCCCCAGGGAGTCGGCGAGCGCCTGGTCAAAGTCACAGCTGGAATCCGTCGTGATGGCGTAGTCTCTCATGTCGTTTCGTCTCCTTATTTTGTCCCACGGTCTGCTTTATCCGCAGCAGCTGAGATAGACCGTGAAAAAGTGTAGTGTCGTGCCGGCCAGCACGAAGAAGTGCCAGATGCCGTGGCGATAGGGCTTTTCCTTCTGCCGGTAAAAGATCACGCCCACGGTGTAGGCCACGCCCCCCAGCACCAGAAAAACAAGCGCGAGCAGACGCATGTTCTTCCAGATGATCGGCAGAGCCAGAATACCGATCCAGCCCATGACGATGTACAGCACCAGGGAGAGCTTCTTCCAGCGTCTGAGGTCGATGGCGTTCAGGACGATCCCGACGATGCCGCAGGTCAGGTTGATGCCGAAGAGCGTCAGCCCGAAGGCCCCGCCCACGATCACAAGGCAGATGGGCGTATACGTCCCCACGATGAGCAGGAAGATGGAGCAGTGGTCTAACACCTGGAACACGGCCTTGCCCCTGGAGCGCGGCAGAGCGTGGTACAGGCAGGAGATCAGATACAGAAGGATCATCGACACCCCGAAGACCGTCACGCTCACCAGGTTCAAACGATCCCCGATGGCGCGGGCATGGCAGATGAGGACGATGGTCCCCACAACGCCCAGCAGCGCCCCCAGGCCGTGGGTGACGGCGTTGAGGACTTCTTCCCCGATGCTCAGGCGGCGGTTCTCGCCGCGGTATGGCATAGATGCAGTCATGGCTGGTTCCTCCTTTACTGATTTGGAAATCGGTTTATCTTGTGTTTTGTATTAGGATATCACCAAAAGCAGGAAAAGTCAACCATATATTATGTCAGATATCGGGTCATCTTGTTTTTGATACAAGCTCTCTGTTTTTCCCAGTTCTGGCATGTCCTATGGCGTGAAGGATTTCACCCTTGACATTTTGGCCAGAGGCTCGTATACTTTTCCTAGCACCCTTTGCATAAGAAAAATGTGATGCTAGCATCATGCAAAATACCAGAGAAAGTTAGGACTGATTTTCGTGCCCATGTATCAACCTGAGATCGAAACCATGCCCCAGGACCAACTGCGGGCTTTGCAGAGCGAGCGCCTGGTCAAGCAGGTCCGCCACGTCTACGATAACGTCCCCTATTACCGCGCCAAGATGGACGAGAAGGGCGTGACCCCCGACGACATCCACGGCATCGAGGACTTGCATAAGCTGCCCTTTGTCTCCAAGGCCGACCTGCGGGAGTGCTATCCCTACGGCCTGCTGGCCAAGCCCCTGTCCGAGTGTGTCCGCATCCACTCCACCTCCGGCACCACCGGCCGCCGCGTGGTGGCCTTCTACACCCAGCACGACGTAGACCTGTGGGAGGACTGCTGCGCCCGCGCCATCATGGCCGCCGGCGGCACCAAGGACGATGTGGTCCACGTCTCCTATGGCTACGGCCTCTTCACCGGCGGCGCGGGCCTGCACGGCGGCTCCCACAAGGTCGGCAGCCTGACCCTGCCCATGTCCTCCGGCAACACGGACCGACAGATCCAGTTCCTGTGTGACCTCGGCTCCACCATCCTCTGCTGCACCCCCTCTTACGCCGCTTTCCTGGCCGAGAGCATCAACGAGCGCGGCCTGCGGGATCAGATCAAGCTCAAGGCCGGCATCTTCGGCGCCGAGGCCTGGTCTGAGGAGATGCGCCACGACATCGAGAGCAAGCTGGGCATCAAGGCCTATGATATTTATGGCCTGACCGAGCTTTCCGGCCCCGGCGTCTCCTACGAGTGCTCCGAGCAGAACGGCATGCACCTCTGCGAGGACCACTTCATCGCCGAGATCATCGACCCCGACACCGGCGAGGTCCTGCCCGACGGCACCAAGGGCGAGCTGGTCTTCACCTCCATCACCAAGGAGGCCTTCCCCCTGCTGCGCTATCGCACCCGCGACATCTGCGTGCTGGATCGGACCCCCTGTGCCTGCGGCCGGACCCACGTCCGCATGGCCAAGCCCATGGGCCGCTCCGACGATATGCTCATCATCCGCGGCGTAAACGTCTTCCCCTCTCAGATCGAGGAAGTGCTACTGAAGGTCAGCGGCGGCGACCTGACCCCCAACTATCAGATCATCGTGGGCCGCGAGAACAACACGGATACCCTGGACATCAACGTGGAGATGAGTGAGGCCCTCTTCTCCGATGAGATCCGTTCCATCGAAAAAGTCGAGAAGGACATCGTCACCCAGCTGCGCTCCATGCTGGGCATCGGTGCCAAAGTCCACCTGGTCAACCCCAAGACCATCGCCCGCAGCGAGGGCAAGGCCCAGCGCATCATCGACAACCGCAAGCTGTAAGTTCCCCTGTACCTTGGTTTACCCATACCTGAATAGAAGGAGGAGTATCCTATGCTCATCACCCAGATCTCTGTTTTCATCGAGAACCAGCCCGGCAAGCTGGGCGAGGTCACCCAGGTCCTGGCCGACAACGGCGTGGACATGAGCGCCCTCTCCCTGGCCGACACCACCGACTTCGGCATCCTGCGCCTGATCGTCAACGACCCCGACAAGGCCACCGAGGTCCTGCGGACCCATGACTTTATCGTCAAGCAAAGCCCCGTCATCGCCGCCGTCGTGGACGACCGTCCCGGCGGTCTGACCGAGGTGTTGCAGATCCTGTCCTTCGCGGGGGTCTCCGTGGAATACATGTACGCCTTCGTCGGCAGCCAGCAGGGCCACGCCGTGGTCGTCATGCGGACGGACCGGGCCGAGGCGGCCATGGCCGCGTTGGAGTCCCACCACGTGAACACTCTGGACCCGAAAGATATTTACCGCATCTAACCTGACCGTTTCTTCATCCTTCCTTTTGTTTGCCCCGCCCCCATCCCAAGGCAGTTGCCCGACGGATGGGGGCGGGGTGTCGTTTTTCTCCCCTTGACGGCGGGGAAGCTCCTTCGATATACTGAATTTAGAAGAAAAAAATGAGACCCCCCGTTTAGAAAAAGGAGGTCCCTATGGAAGGAAGAACGACGATGATTCGCCCAGCCCCTTGGCCGCTGTATGACACGGAGAAAGTCGCCCGCTGGTTGGAGAAACTGGCGCGGCAGGGCTTCGTCCTGACAGAACACGGTTTTCCCGGCACACTTCCCCTGGCGATTTTTCAGAAGACAAACCGGCAAAATCTACGCTACTGTCTCGTTGGCACGGTGAGCAACGCCTATGCCCCGGAGCAGGAAACGATCGCCTGGAATGAAGCACGCGGCTGGACGTATGTCGCGCGGTACGGGGACTATTATGTTTATCGCAGTGAAGAGCTGCTGATCGAGGACTTGGAGACGGCCCCGGCAGTGCTGGATACCTTGATAAGTCGGTGGGGCATTGCAGGGTGCATCATTGGGCTTATCCTTTTCCTGATGCTCACGGCTACCGTTTCTTCCCTGCGCGACTTTTTACAATGCGATGCGTTGCTTGCCTTCGCCATGATGGTGGGGGTGCCGGTGTATGCTTGGTTTGCAGCGCGGTATTTGAAGGGGTGGAGGGAGTCACAGGAATAAAAATCGTGAGAGCGTTGCTACGTTGGTACACGACGGATTGCTTGCGGAACGTAGCCCTCATCCGTCCGCTTCGCGGCCACCTTCCCCCCAGGGGAAGGCTTTGTGTGGTATCGCGTAAACAGAGCCTTCCCCGAGGGGGAAGGTGGCCCGGCAAAAGCCGGGTCGGATGAGGGCTACCTACCGCACCTGAGCCGCAGTGTACCAAAGCAACACCGCACGACACGGAACCACCAATGAAATCATTTTGCGAAGCAAAACTCCATGAAAAAACGCGCCCTGGTCCGAAAACCAGAGCGCGTCTCTTATATGCAATCCAGAATGAAGTCAAGCAATCAGGCCTTGCCCAGCTGCTTTGCGATCTCCTCGGCGAAGTTCTCTTCCTTCTTCTCCAGGCCCTCGCCTCTCTCGAAGCGATAGAAGCCCTTGATCTTGATCTCGCCGCCAACTTCCTTGGCCACAGCGGCAACGTGCTTCTCGACGGAAACCTTGTTCTCCTTGACGAAAGCCTGCTGCATCAGGCAGTTCTCCTCGTAGTACTTGCCCAGCTTGCCCATGACGATGCCTTCCTTGACCTTTTCGGGCTTGGCAGCCATCTTGGGGTCGTTGGCCATCATGGCCAGCTGGATCTCCTTCTCCTTGTCCAGGGTGTCCTGGCTCACGTCGGACTTGTCCAGATAGGCGGGGTTCATGGCGGCGATCTGCATGGCCAGGTCCTTGCCCAGCTCCTGCACCTTCTCGTTCTCCTCCAGGCCGGCGGAGACTTCCATATTCAGCAGCACGCCGATGCGGCCGTTCATGTGGTTGTAGGCCACGCTCACGCCGCTGTCATAGCGGACGAAGCGGCGGATCTTGATGTTCTCGCCGATGACCATGATCTTGTCCTGCAGAGCCTGCTGGACGGTCATGCCGGTCTTGCGATAGGGCAGGGTCATCAGGGTGTCCATGTCCACGGGGCCCCACTTGCCGACCACATAGCACACGTCCTTGACGAACTCGATGAACTGTGCGTTCTTGGCCACGAAGTCGGTCTCGGCGTTGACCTCGACCAGAGCGGCGCCGTCGGAGAAGACCTCGGCGTAAGCCATGCCCTCGGCGGCGATGCGGCCGGCCTTCTTCTGGGCAGCAGCCAGGCCCTTCTCTCTCAGCAGCTCAACGGCCTTGTCCATGTCGCCGTCGGTCTCGGCCAGAGCCTTCTTACAATCCAGCATACCCACGCCGGTCATTTCACGCAGGTTCTTCACGTCTGCAGCGGTAAATGCCATGATAACAAACCTCCAATTATCGTGATGTTAGTATTTACAGCACGGATGCCCGAAACCGGGCATCCGTGCCAGTGTTTTTGTCAGAAATAAGGGGATCAGCCCTCGGTCTTCTCCTCAGCCTTCTCGTCGGCGTCGGCGCCCTGCTTGCCCTCCTGGATGGCGTTGGCCATGACAGAGGAGATCAGGCGGATGGCGCGGATGGCGTCGTCGTTGCCGGGGATGACATAGTCGATCTCGTCGGGGTCGCAGTTGGTGTCGACGATGGCAACGATGGGGATGTTCAGCTTGCGGGCCTCGTTGATGGCGTTGCGCTCCTTGCGGGGGTCAACGACGAACAGAGCGCCGGGCAGACGCTTCATGTCGACCACGCCACCGAGGTACTTCTCCAGCTTGGCGATCTCGCCCATGTGCTTCATGACTTCCTTCTTGGGCAGCATGTCGAAGGTGCCGTCGGTCTGCATGGTCTTGAGCTGGTTCAGACGGTCGATACGGGTGCGCATGGTCTTGAAGTTGGTCATCATGCCGCCCAGCCAACGGGCGTTGACGTAGTACTGACCGCAGCGGGCAGCCTCGTCCTTGATGGCTTCCTGAGCCTGCTTCTTGGTGCCCACGAACAGCAGGGACTGGCCATTCTCGCTGAGCTGGCGGACGAAGTTATAGGCCTCTTCCAGCTTCTTCACGGTCTTCTGCAGGTCGATGATATAGATGCCGTTGCGCTCCGTGTAAATGTAGGGAGCCATCTTGGGGTTCCAGCGACGGGTCTGGTGACCGAAGTGGACGCCTGCTTCCAGCAGGGACTTCATGGATACGACGTTTGCCATTTTTTGTTTCTCCTTTGATGTTTAGTTTTGTACCTCCAGCTCCGTCATCTCACCGGCTAACCCTCCGTAAAGAGCACCGGCCGGTGATCAAAAGCTGTGCGGATTCCGACCGATACATGATACCATAACGGCATCCCGATTGCAAGGTATTTTTTCCCATTTTTTCTACTATTTTGCCCCGTTCAGGAGACTTTTTCAGAATTTGCGCCGCTTTTTCTGGTTCGGCGGCCCGTCCCGCCGCTGAAAGGGCTTGTCGATCAGCACGATGTCGTCCCCGAACTTCTGCACGCAGTCCCATGGGATGTAGTAGTCCTCTCCCCTGCCGAACAGGCCGAAGAAGCGGCAGGGGCCGAACACGATGATGGCCTTCACCGTTCCCTCCGGCAGGCAGATCTCCAGGTCTCCCACATAGCCCAGCTTGCAGCCGTCACAGAGATTGATGACCTCCTTCCGCCGCAGTTGGCAAAATCTTACAAGCATATTTCCCACCTCAAGGGGAGTATATGCGCCGCCCGGGCTGTCCCATTCTGTCGATTCCACATTCTTTTCGCGGCGGAGAATAACCGCCATGAACGCCGGAAATACTGGAAGCAAATCAAGAGATGGAGGCGCGTTCATGCGGGGGAAGGTGGAGATCTGCGGCATCAACACGGCAGACCTGAAGGTGCTGAAAAATGACGAGATGATGGCGCTGCTGCGGCGCTGCCGCGAGGGGGACACCGACGCCCGTGAGCAGTTGATCTGCGGCAATCTGCGGCTGGTGCTGTCAGTGATCCAGCGCTTTCTGGGCCGGGGCGAGAATGTGGACGATCTGTTTCAGGTGGGCTGCATCGGCCTTATCAAGGCCATCGACAATTTCGATATCCGCCAGCCTGTGCGCTTTTCCACCTACGGCGTCCCGATGATCGTAGGTGAGATCCGCCGGTATCTGCGGGACAACAGCGCCATCCGGGTCAGCCGCAGCATGCGGGACACCGCCTACCGGGTGCTGCAGACCCGTGAGCAGCTGATGTCCCAGAACCAGCGGGAGCCAACGGTGGAGCAGATCGCCGCCCATCTGGGCATCCCACGGGAGGATGTGGTGATGGCCATGGACGCCATTGTGGATCCCGTCAGCCTGTATGAGCCGGTGTACTCCGACGCCGGGGACAACGTCTGCGTTATGGATCAGGTGCGGGACAACAGCAACAGCGACGAGCACTGGCTGGAGCAGATCAGCCTGAAGGACGCCATTGCCCGGCTGGACGAGCGGCAGCGGAATATCCTGGCGCTGCGGTTCTGCCAGGGCAAGACCCAGATGGAGGTGTCATCGGAGATCGGCATTTCCCAGGCCCAGGTGAGCCGGCTGGAAAAGGGCGCCATCGCCTGCATCAAGCGCGAAATGTGAAAAAATGCAAAAAAATGCATCCGCAGCCGAAGGCTGCGGATGCATTTTTTTGCATGATTTTCGGTACATTAACCGCGGTTATCGGTACATAAAAAGGGGTTATTGTTCCTGCAGGGTGAACGTCATGGTGACCGGATTGTGATCCGACCACCGGAAGCCGGTGTCGATCACCCCGGCGCTCTCCACCGTGACGTTGGCGGAGACCATGAAGCCATCCACCGTCAGCACATACTGCCCCTGATGATAGGCACTGTCGGCATTGCGGCAGCTCGGCACCGGATCACGCTCGTCCAGCGGGGCCACCAGGGAGATGTCATAGCCATCAAAGGTGCCCTCCGGGATGGGCTGAGCCCAGGAGTATTCCTGATCTGCCTCACCGAAGTACTGGGCGGAATCCCCCAGAAGATCCTTATTGAAGTCGCCGCCGGCCACGCACCAGTTTCCGGCCTCGTACTCCGCCTGCATGTCCGCCAGCAGCAGCTTCAGCTGCTCCGTGGCGATGGTACCGTCGGAGGTATAGGCGGAAAGATGAAGGTTGTAAAGGACAAGCTCTTTACTGCCCTCCATGGGGATCCGGCTGACGGAATAGCACCGGTCCAGATCCAGAAGCTTCATGACGCTGTTCTCCACCGGCAGCTCCACCCGCTTGGCGGAGGTGATGGCGGCGGACGAGAAGGTCAGCAGCCCGGAACGGGACGCGCCGTGTGGCTGGGTCAGGGGGTACATCAGGAAGGGCGAGTCGTAATTCTGGGCAAATACATGGCTCATGCTGGGGAGCGCCTGATAAAGGGGCTGCCGCTCATCCACATGGTAGCTGCGGGTGGAGTCGATGTCCACCTCCTGCACCAGACAAAGATCCGCCTGCCGCTGGGCCAGGAAGGCCGCGATGGCGTCCACATTGGCCGTCAGGCGTTCCTCGCTCCAGGCCCAGGATTCGGTGCCGCCGTCCATGAAAAAGCCGTAGTCATCCTCATAGGCGCCAAAGCCGATGTTGTAGGAGACAATGGTATAGGTCTCCCCTGTCGTCAGCGCTGACTTGCTGGCGTCGCCCTCCGGCGTCAGCGCCATGTCGCCGATGCGGTGGTAGTCGATAAACACATAGGCCACATACGCGCCCACCAGAACCACCAGCGCCAGCACGATACATAATAGTATCTTTATCCATCGCTTCATCTTTTTCATGGGGAAACCTCCCGTTTACAAAGTTCAATATATCTATTATAATGATTTCATTACGATTTGAAAAGAGGAATTTCCATTGAAACGACGGCTTGTGATCCGGTTCAACGCGCCGGTGATATTGACCTTTGCCCTGCTGGCGCTGTTGGCGCTGCTGCTGGGCAACTGGACGGACGGCGCGACCACCTACCGCTATTTCAGCGTATACCGCTCCTCCCTGTCGGATCCGCTGACCTATGTTCGCTTCTTCGGCCATGTGCTGGGTCACGCGGACTATGACCACTACATGGGCAACATGCTGCTGCTTTTGCTGGTGGGGCCGGGGATCGAGGAGAAGTATGGCCACCGGACCACAGCCCTCTGCATCGCCGCCACGGCGCTGGTGACGGGACTGGTGCAGTTTCTCTTCTTCCCCACCACCGTTCTGCTGGGAGCCAGCGGCGTGGTGTTTATGATGATCGTGCTGTCCTCCTTTACGGAGATGGGCAAGGAGGGCATCCCTATTACCCTGATCCTGGTGGTGATCTTCTACCTGGGCGGAGAGCTGCTGGATGGTCTGACCAGTTCGGACAATGTATCACAGCTCACCCATATCATCGGCGGCCTCTGCGGACTGGTGTTCGGCTTCTCCATCAAGCGGCATCGTTCCCGGTAACAATACCGGTAACGATACCATTTCCAATAACTGGGAGGTATGGCGTTGGCCATGCCTCCCGTTTCCTTTGAGTTAACTTCTGCTAATGTTTGACTTCTCACAAACAAATGGCAGAGTTTCCTGTTATGACTACTTTTGCAAGATTCTGTTTTTTCTTGTCAGATGCTGTCGTTTTATTTATGAATAATTTATGTACTCGTATTTTTTCTTAACGTGCATATTATGAATTTTCTGTTATACTAGTGCAATCAAATCCAGAGTTGTCCGGGAACTCTGGAGAAATAAAACCGGTAAAAAAGGAGTATGAGATTATGACGACATTCATTATTGGTCTCGTGATCCTCATCGGCGGCGCCGCCCTGTACGGACGGTTCTGCGAAAAGGTCTTTGGCCCTGACGACCGGAAGACCCCCGCCTATACGAAAGAGGATGGCGTGGACTTCGTTCCCATGCGCGGCTGGAAAAACAGCCTGATCAACCTGCTGAACATCGCGGGCACCGGCCCCATCATCGGGCCGATCCAGGGCATCCTGTTCGGGCCCATCGCATTCCTGACCATTCCTATCGGCAATATCATCGGTGGTGCTATGCACGACTACTTCTCCGGCATGATCTGCCTGCGTGACGGCGGTACCCAGATGCCCGAGATGATCCGCAAGTACTCCACCAAGGGTATCTATAAGTTCTACAACGTGTTTGTGTGCGTGATGCTGCTGCTGGTGGGCGCTGTGTTTATCTACACCCCCGGCGACATCGCGGCCACTCAGGTCTTCGGCTTTGACGGCAAGGCCACTTCCGTTTCCACCTGGGTCATCTACGGTGCCATCTTCCTGTACTATCTGATCGCCACCGTGTTCCCCATCGACGCCATCATCGGTAAGATCTACCCCATCTTCGGCGCCATCCTGCTGTTCTCCGCTGTCGGCGTGTTCATTGGTATCTTTGTTACCAAGATGCCCCTGATCAACGTTTGGGAGAGCTGGTCCGCTCCTGTGCTGAACCTGACCAACGCCGCCACCGGCGAGGTCGGCACCTTCACCTATGCGGACTACTTCTCCAACGGACACTTCCTGCCCATCTTCTTCGTGACGGTTGCCTGCGGCATTCTGTCCGGCTTCCACTCCACCCAGACCGCTATCATCTCCCGTACCATGAAGAGCGAGCGTCAGGGCCGCAACACCTTCTATAACATGATGGTGCTGGAAGGCTTCATCGCCATGGTCTGGGCTGCCGGTGCTATGGGCGTGTACAACCTGGCTCTGCAGGAGCCCAACGCCACTCTGGCCACCAGCACTGTCGGCGTGGTCTGCAAGTACCTGCTGGGCAACGTGGGCGGCATCATCGCCCTGATCGGCGTTATCGTTCTGCCCATCACCTCCGGTGATACGGCACTGCGTGCGCTGCGTCTGAGCCTGTCTGAGACCATGCACATCGACCAGTCCACCAACGGCAAGCGTATCAAGCTGGCTGTGCCTATCTTCGTTCTGGTCATCGCCATCCTGGTGTTCGCCAAGACCAACAGCAACGGCTTCATGATCCTGTGGCGCTACTTCGCATGGGCCAACCAGACCCTGTCTCTGTTCGCCTTCCTGTGCATCACTGCATGGATGTTCGAGAACGGCAAGAGCAAGTTTGCCTGGATGCCCATGATCCCCGGCGGCTTCTACACCTTCATCTGCGTGACCTACATTGCCAACGCGCACATCGGCTTCAACATCCCCTGGACTCCCGCTTACATCATCGGTGTCTGCGCTGCCATCGCCTATGTGGTCGCCTGCTGCCTATACGGCAAGAAGCGTGCCACTAAGCTGCATGCTACTCTGTAACTGAAGTTTCCAGTTTTACATTGTTTCCCGGTAAAAGGATCGCCGTCCGCAATAAGCGGACGGCGGTTCTTTCTCTATTCCCTTCTATACAGAAGAAAGCCTCCGCTATTGCGGAGGCTTTTCTGTTATTTTTCCTTGTAGTAGAGGCGGCAGTGACAGTACCCCTCGAAGTTGGGGTCGGCGATCTGATCCCGGAATTCCTGGCACATGCAGATATTCTCCGGCGTTCGCTGCAGGCGGCAGGGGCAATAGCCATCCTTGCGCCGCAGACCCTCCCGCACCGTCTCCACGATCTTGGGATCGTCGTTGAAGCGGATCTTCACGGTGATTCTCCTTTGCAGGCGGCAGCCTTTACTCGGCGGTGGCGAACCAGTCCTTGCAGAACTGGGCCAGGGCGGGCACCAACTGCTTGATCTCGCGGTGGGTGGTGTTGACGCACAGGTGATAGGCCTCCTTGGTGCCCCACTTGGTGTCGGCGTACATCAGGTGGTTCTGGGCACGCTCCTTGTCGATGCGGCGGATGGCCTTCTCCATCTCGGGGCGGGTCAGATGCTCACCCTCCGGGGCGCGCTTCATGCAGCGCTCCACCTTGGCGTCCATGTCGGCATAGACGAACAGGTTCAGGGGATGGTAGTCCTTCAGGATCACGTCGGCGCAGCGGCCCACGATGACGCAGTCGCCCTGCTGGGCGAACTTCTCCAGAAGCTGCCGCTGGGCCACGGCCACGCGGATGGGCTGATCCATCACGGTGACGGGCATCATGGCCAGACGGTGGCCGATGGTCATGGGGTAGGCAGCTTCGATGCATTTCTCCCCCACGTTGGCCACATAGTCGGTGTTCAGGCCGTTCTCCTTGGCGATCATCTCGATGATCTGATGGTCGTAGCAAGGGATATGCAGGGCTTCCGCCAGGCGCTTGCCCAGCTCACGGCCGCCGCTGCCGAATTCACGGCTGATGGTAATAATCATGGATATCACTCCTTCAGAATTGAGATCAATATTCGTAGCAGCTTCCGCCCACGAACTCGCGTACCAGGGAGTTCTGGGGCACATAGGGACAGTGCAGCGGCGGAACGCCCCGCACCACCTTCATCAGGTCGGTGAGGCCGTGGGCCTCCAGGAATTCCGGCGTCATCTCCTCGCGGAAACAGGGGATCTCGTTGAGGTATTTGGCCAGGATGCAGGGCTCGTAGTCGTGGAAGGTGTCGATGTGAATGGCGGCGTTGCTCTTGTAGGGCTGGATATAGTTGATCTCGCCGCGATCCACGCTCTGGGCCCGGTCCACCGTCTCGGCGATGCTGTGGCCGCGGGTGTTGTAGTCGCGGATCATGCGGCGGGCCACCCGGAGCTGCTCCGGCCGGACGATTTTGTCGTCGTTGGTGATGATACGGGTGCGGGGCGCCACATAGACGCCGTTGGCCACGCCGCGGATCTTATCGAAGATCAGCGGGTTGAGCATGTGGATGCCCTCGGCAATGATGACGGCATCGGTATAGCCCTGCATCTTCGTATAGCCGCCGGTGGTGCCGTTCTTGAAGTCGTACCAGGGGATCTCCACCTCTTTGCCGTCCATCAGGCGGCTGATGCAGCCGATCAGGTTGTCCACGTCCACGCAATAGGGGGACTCCCAATCCGTCAGCTCGGGGGGACGGCGGTCAAGAGGCAGGAAGAAGTTATCCATATGGATCACGCAGACCTTGACACCCAGGTTCTTCAGATAGTCCTCCAGCCGCAGGGCGGTGGTGGTCTTGCCGGAGCCGGAGGGGCCGGTCAGCGCCACCACGGGGCGTTCCTGCCGGGTGGAGAGAATGGAGGCGGCTGCGGCGCTGATCTTATCGTGAAAGACCTCCTCGCAGCGCAGGACGAACTGGGTCTCGTTCCGCATGGCGTTATTGATGTTTTCCAGGTCGATGACTCGCATGCAATGCGCTCCTTTCGGGACTTTGATTATCCCATAGTATACCACATTTTACCCGGCGGCGCAAGAAAAAAGAACGGAGACGCCGCCGGGTGGCGGCGTCTCCCGTGTGAGACTTACTTATTCTGCTCCCACTCCTTCAGGGGCTTCAGCTCCTCATAGAGGCGCACATAGCTGCGGTGGCGGCTCTGGGGGATCCTGCCGTCCTTCACCGCCTGCAGCACGGCGCAGCCCTTCTCCTTCACATGCTGGCAGCCGGTGAAGCGGCAGCCGTCCAGATAGGGGGCGAACTCCGGAAAGGTCTCCGGCAGGTGCTGCTTCAGTTCCCACTCCAGGGACTGGGCGTCGAAGGAGGAGAAGCCGGGTGTGTCGATGACATAGGTGGCGTCGTCCAGGGGGAACAGCTCCACATGGCGGGTGGTGTGGCGGCCGCGGCCCAGGGCCTTGCTGACCTCCCCTACCGGCAGGTCAAAATGGGGGGCCAGGGCGTTCAGCAGGCTGGATTTTCCCACGCCGGAGTTGCCGGTGAGGACGCTCAGCCTGCCGCGCAGGGCCTGGTACAGCTGGGGGATGCCCTCGCCTGTGGCGGCGCTGGCCCGCAGCACCGGGATGGCGGAGGCGCTGTAAATGTCGTAGAGCTCGTCCGCACGATCCAGGTCGCACTTGTTCAGCACCACCAGCACCTGGCAGCCCTTCAGCGTGGCGATGGCGCTGATGCGGTCGATGAGGTAGGGATCCGTCACAGGGATGGCGGCGGAGGCGATGACCACCAGCTGATCCACATTGGCGGCGGCGGGCCGCTGGAATTGGCTGGTGCGGGGCTCGATGGTCTGGACGACCCCTTCTCCCCCGCCCAGCTCCTGGATCTCCACCCAGTCGCCCACCAGGGGGCTCATGCCCTCCTTGCGGAACTTGCCCCGGGCGCGGCACTGGATGATCCCGCTGCCGGTATTCACATAGTAGAAGCCGCTGAGGGCTTTCTCAATTCTGCCCCGGCTCAAAAGCTGATCACCTGCGAGTCCGTCGCTTCTCCGTTGATCCGGGCGTACACCGTGGAGGCGGTACCGGATTCACCCTCGAAATCATAATCTACCGAGGCGTCCGAGCCGCTGACGATCTTGGTATCCACCACCTTATCGTCCATGATGAACTCCACGCGGACAGTATCCTCCTCGCTGAACTTGTCAGGGATCAGGAACTGGACGCGGACAGAGCGTGTCTGCTGGCCGGGCGTGCCGTAGACGGTAAAGACGATCTCCGTGCCGCCCTGCACCTGGGTGTTTGCGGAGATGCTCTGCTCCAGCACGTCACCCTCGCTGGCGAAGGGATCATAATAGCGATACTCCGGCGTGCCCACCTTCAGGCCAAGCTTTTCCGCTTCCTCCTTGGCCTTGGTGTAGGTCATGCCCACAAAGCGGGGGACGGTGATCTTCTCCGGGCCCTTGCTGACGGTCAGCATGATGCTGTCGCCCTTTTTCAGGACAGTGCCTCTCACCGGGTCGGTCGCCATGACCTGGCCGGCGGGGAATTCATCGGAGAACGCTTCCTCGCGGTCCACTCTCAAATTCAGATCATACTGCTGCAGCTTCATCTTGGCGGTCTGGTACACGTTGCCCAGTAGGTCGGGCATGGCGATCTCCTGCCGCTCGGCGCAGATATAGACCTGGATGACAAAGTTGCTGTAGCGCACCACATCGGCGGCGGGATCCTGCTGCACGATCTGGCCGGGCTGGTAGTGGTCGTCGTTCAGGGTGCCCACCACCTCGATGGTGAAGATATCCTTGATGCCGTCCAGCTGGTTGGCCTCCTCAACGGTATAACCCAGAATGTTGGGCACCTTATAGGAGGTATCCTTTTCGCCGCCGAAGCCCGCGAAGATCAGCACAAAGATCAGCACGATCGCCGCAATGCCCGCGGCAAACAGACCGATCACCTTCTTATTCTCACGGATAAAGTCGAAGATCGACGCGCCGACGTCATCATCGTCATCCCCGTAATCGTCATCGTCATCGTCGTTCTCTTCCGCGGCCCTGCGCTTTTTCACCGCGGCGGCCACCTGCTGCACCGGGACCTGGCTGGTGGGCTGGCTGTCCACGCTGTCCGCCAGCTCGGTGCGGATATAGTCCATGTCGATGGCCGGGTCCTTGCGGAATTTCTCCAGATCCACCAGCATGGCGTCGGCGCTCTGATACCGCTTGTTCAGGTCGGCGTTCATGGCCTTCATGCAGATGAGCTCCAGCGCCTCGGGGATATCCGGGTTCAGCTCACGGGGACTGAGGGGGACGCTGCTGAGGTGCTGGATGGCCACGGACACGGCGCTGTTCCCCTCGAAGGGCAGGCGGCCGGTGAGCATCTCATACAGCACCACACCGGCGCTGTAAATATCGCTGCGGGCGTCCAGACGCTCGCCCTTGGCCTGCTCCGGTGAGATATAGTGGACGCTGCCCAGCGCCTCCTGGGCCAGTGTCTGGTGGGCGTCAGCCAGGCAGGCGATGCCGAAGTCGGCCACCTTTACGCTGCCGTCCCGCAGTACCATGATATTCTGGGGCTTGATGTCCCGGTGGATGATGCCGCGGCTGTGAGCGTGGCTGAGGCCCCGCATGATCTGGGTGATGAAGTGCAGCGCTTCCCGCCAGTCCATCTTGCCCCGGCGCTCCATATACTGCTTCAGGGTAATGCCGTCGATCAGCTCCATGACGATGTAGTCGATGCCCTGGGAGCTGGAGACATCGTAAATGGAGACGATATTGGCATGGCTGAGCTGGGCGACCGCCAGGGATTCGTCCCGGAAGCGGCGGCGGAACTCGGCGTTCTCCGCCAGCTCACTTTTCAGTATTTTGATGGCCACAAGCCGGTTAAGGCGATGACACTTGGCCTTATAGACATTGGCCATGCCGCCGGTGCCGATCAGCTCCAGCAGTTCATAGCGGTTATCCAGCATTTTTCCAATGTATTGATCCATCTGTGGTCATCTCCTTTCATAGATTCTGCAGCAGGACAACGGTCACGTTGTCCGGCGCGCCCTGTGCCTTGGCAAGAGCCATCAGGCGATCCAGGCAGCCGTCCAGGTCGCTTTCGTGCATGACCTCGAACAGCATCTCCTGATCGGTCACGGTATTGACCAGTCCGTCGGTACACAGCAGCAGGAAGTCCCCCTGCTGCCACGGGACACGGAAGCTGTCGGCCTCTACCCTTTCGTCGGGGCCCAGGGCACGGGTGATCAGGTTCCGCCGGGGATGGCGGCGGGCCTGGGCCGGGGTAATATCGCCGCGCTCCACCATGTTCTCCACCACCGAGTGATCCCGGGTGATCTGGCGGATGCCGGTCTCGTTCAGGAGATAGCAGCGGCTGTCACCCACGTTGAACACCTCCGCCTCGGTATCGCGGCAGACGGCGCACACCAGGGTGGTACCCATGTGGGCCAGGCTCTCGTCCTCCTGGGCGCGGGTGCGGATGGCCAGGTTCGCCTGGTCGATGGCGTGCAGCACGGCTTCGTTGATCTGCGGCCAGCCCATGGCGGGCTTCAGCGCGGCCTGCAGCTCATGCAGCAGCGTATCCACCGCGATGCTGCTGGCGGCATGGCCGCCGTTGGTGCCGCCCATACCGTCGCACACCACGGCCACGGTGCAGTCCGCCGCCACGGCGGTGGCGTAGGCGTCCTGATTTTCACGCCGCACCAGTCCGGTGTCGGTAATGCCCCAAATTCTCATCGTTTCTCCTCCTCCATGGCCTTGCGGCGCAGCTGGCCGCAGGAAGCGTCGATATCGCCGCCCAGGCTGCGCCGGACGGTGGCGGTAATGCCGTGGGATTCCAAGCGCTTCTGGAAGGCCGCCGTGCGGCGGCTGGGCTTGAACGGACTTTCCGTTACCTCGTTCAGGGGGATCAGGTTCACATGGCCCGGCATCCCCTTGATGCGCTGGGCGATGAGATCCGCCTGCCAATCGCTGTCGTTGACGCCGTCGATCATGGCGTACTCGAAGCTGATGCGGCGGCCCGTCGTCCGAAAATACCGGTGGCAGGCGGCGAACAGCTCCTCTACGTCGTAGGCCTTGTTGACCGGCATGATCTTTGAGCGGGTCTCGCTATCCGGCGCGTGGAGGGACACCGACAGGGTGAGCTGCAGATTCAGCTCCGCCAGCGCGTCGATCTTGGGCACGATGCCGCAGGTGGACAGGCTGATGTGCCGCATGCCGATATTCAGGCCGTCCGGGCTGTTGACCAGCTCCAGGAATTTCAGGACGTTGTCCTTATTGTCCAGCGGCTCACCGATGCCCATCAGCACGATGTTGGAGATCTCCAGACCGCTGTCCAGCTGGGTGAAAAGCACCTGATCCAGGATCTCGGATGGCGTCAGATCCCGCACCTTTCCGGCGATGGTGCTGGCGCAGAAGGCGCAGCCCATGCGGCAGCCCACCTGGGAGGAGATGCACACGGTGTTGCCGTGGTGATAGCGCATCAGCACCGTTTCGATGCAGTTGCCGTCCTCCAGCCGCCAGAGGTATTTCACCGTGCCATCGTGCCGGGAGACCTGCTTGCGCGCCACCGTGGGCACCGTGATGCGGCAGCTTTCCGTCAGCTTCTGCCGCAGGGGTTTGCTGAGGTTGCTCATGTCCTCGAAGGAGGTCACGCCCCGGTGCAGCCAGGTGAACACCTGCTTGCCGCGGAAGGCGGGCTCGCCCATCTCACGCAGCAGTTGGGTGATCTCCGGCAGATTCAGAGATTTGATGTCAGTCATAGGCAGTTCCTTACTTATCCTTTTCCAGACGGCAGATATAGAAGCCGTCGGTGCCCCAGCGCTGCGGCCACAGGGTCAGGTGTCCGTCGCAGCCGCCGATGGGTGCGGGCAGCACGAAGGGCGACAGGTGAAACTCCGGGTGGGCCTTCAGAAACCAGGTGACCACCTTCTGATTCTCCTCTGGCAGCACGGTGCAGGTGGAGTAGATCAGGGTGCCGCCGGGACGGACGTAGCCGGCGGCGTTTTCCAGGATGGCCCGCTGCTCACGGGGCAGCTTTGCCAGCTCCTTGGGGTTCTTGTAGCGGATGTCCGGCTTCTTGCGGATGATGCCAAGGCCGGAGCAGGGCACGTCGGCCACCACCAGGTCGGCCTGTTCGATCCATGCCTCGTGCCGCTCACGGCCGTCGGCCAGGGCGGTGCGGATGGAGTGCAGGCCCAGGCGGGCCGCGCCGTTGTCGATGAGCTTCAGCTTATAGGGATGCACATCGCAGGACAGAATGTCGCCCTTGTCCCGCATGTCGATGG
>OLPR01001493.1_pt1 | contig 19031 bp, 16 predicted proteins | sample 1672761 | NCBI WGS metagenome assembly OLPR01 (sample SAMEA3136721, study PRJEB25190) | human gut metagenome | biome: human gut; feature: human-associated habitat; material: faeces | place: Austria | collected 2013 | reverse complement strand
TTGCTCTTGCTCTTGCTCTTGCTCTTGCTCTTGCTCTTGCTCTTGCTCTTGCTCTTGCTCTTGCTCTCGCTCTCGCTCTCGCTCTCGCTCTCGCTCTCGCTTCTCTTTACATTGACAACACAAAGCCCATTTGCTATAATATCGCGAAGAAGAACAGCCATGTTGTTCTAATTTCAGTATCGGAGGTATTCATATGGCAAACTGCAAAAACAGAAACAAGTCTTTTAACGGCGCTTTGGGCACTTTAGGAGGCCTTTTCTAAAATCACTGTTAGAAAGGGCTGAGAAGTTTGCCCTTCCTGCGCGGCAGTCGGGCTTGTTTCACAAAACAACCCACTGATTCGTAAAGGAGAATGTAACTTCATGTTTGCTAAAAATTCAAAGGCATATTCTGTCTACCTGCTGTTCCGATTTGTCTTTTCCCTGGCGGTTTCTATGTCCACAGTGCTTTCCATCGTGTACCACCTGGAGGTGGTGCAGCTGGATGCTTTCCAGCTTGTCCTGGTAGGGACGGTTCTGGAGACCTCCTGCTTTCTGTTCGAGATACCCACCGGTGTGGTGGCGGATTTGTATAGCCGTCGGCGCTCGGTGCTGATTGGAATGTTCCTCTACGGCCTGGGCTTTCTGATGGAGGGTGCGCTACCGTGGTTCGCGCCGGTTCTGCTGGCCCAGGTTGTCTGGGGTTGCGGTGATACCTTCATCACCGGCGCTCTGGAGGCGTGGATTGCCTCGGAGGAAGAGGACAAACCCATAGACAAGGTGTTCCTGCGGGGCAGTCAAATGGGGCAAATCGGCGGCGTTCTGGGCGTGGTGCTGGGCACACTGCTGGGAAACATAAACCTGCAAATGCCTGTCATCTTGGGGGGCAGTTTGTGCTTGTTGTTGGGGCTGGTGTTGGTTCGCATCATGCCAGAAACCAACTTCTCCCCTGCTATTGAGGAACGGCAGGGCTTGCTTAAAGACTTTGTCTGCCTGTTCAAGCTCAACCTGGGCTTTGTGAAAGGCGCACCTGTGTTGCTGGCGCTCTTAGCAATCACACTATGCGGGGGACTTGCCAGTGAAGGCTTTGACCGGCTCTCCACCGCTCATTTTCTGGATGACACGGTAATACCCGTTATCGGGCCGCTGAACAGCGTCACTTGGTTCGGTGTTATCAGTCTTATCGGCAGCGGCTTAGGTATTCTGGCTTCTCAGTTGCTCATCGCCCGCATGGAGAAAAAAGGGACTGTCAGCCGAACCAGTGTGGTCATGTCCACCAGCGCCGGGTATATCCTGTGCCTGGTTCTCTTCGCGGTGGGGCGGAGCTTTTGGTTCATGTTGTTGGTGTTCCTGCTGGCGGGGCTTATGCGCACCATCAAGGAGCCTGTGCTGGCCGCCTGGATGAACGACCATGTGGATGAGAAAATGCGCGCCACAGTCTTTTCCACCAGCGGACAGCTGGACTCTTTCGGGCAGATCATCGGCGGGCCTATTGTGGGGCTGGTAGCCCAGCAGGTGTCCATACCCTGGGGGCTGGTCTGTACCGCTTTCCTGCTGTTGCCCGCGCTGTTCTTAGTGCCGGTGGCGGGAAAGAAGCGGGATTGATATGGCATAGTTAAGTTTACTGACGAGCGGGAGATTACTTCCGCTCGTCTTCATTTAGTAGCGCAAAATTTGAGGACTCTTTATTTCCTTATTCGGTATAGCGGAGGCGGCTGTCAATTCGACATAATTTTCTTGTGATACTTTACCGTACATGAGCATTTTCAGCGGTAACGAAACCCATATCATTACGCTGGATGATGAGCATCTTCATAAGGATGTAGAGCACTCCCTTATTCTGAAGCCGTCTAATTTCTGCATCCCTCCTGATTATCCTGTAGGCAAGGAGGAGTTCTTAGATGGTCTCCGAGAGTTGCATATTGGAGAATGGCGTAGCAATTATGATCCACGCCGTTTCGGATATGAGGTCTTGAACGGAACCCAGTGGGAGTTGGAGATTTTCTTTTCCGATGGTCACAAGCCCATGAAGATTTGTGGCAGCAACTCTTATCCGTACAACTTCAATAAGTTCTTGGAGCTGCTTGGCATAGAGCCTATGGAGGGTGAGGAGGATACCGATGATGAATAAAATTGTATCTGAAATCGTCGATGTCCTACTGTCTCTGCCAGAAGGAACTGAACTTGCCACAAGTGATGTAATCAAGCAATTATACGGTCACGAATATCTGACCTGCGGGGACTATGAAATTCATGGAAAAAAGTATGGTTTTGAGGACTTCTTTGAGATTGACGCAAAGGTTCACAAGCTGGCGAAGAAGCGTGGCTTAATCTTAGATGACTCCAAATATGATGGTATGGCAACGGGCCTTCCGTTTCACATTCCGTTTGTGGTACGGCGAAAGCACAAGTAAACCTTTTAATTTTGCTATACCTTTTAATTATTCCCAAATCCATACACCGCAAGGCTTACACCCCACGGTGCCGCCGGACTTTGGAACGGCAGAAATCCACAACTGAATAAAGCGAAAAAGGGCTTTCGGAGTCAGTGATTGACCTCGAAAGCCCTTGTTTTATGCCTTTTTCGGCGGTTTTTACCCCGGAGAAGGCTTTTTCTATTGTATCAAAATCAGTAGGAACATAGACCCCTGCTGCGGCAGCGGCGGATTTTTCCTCGCGGCGCAGGCATTTCTTGCCGATCCTGAGAATTATGCGCTCGACCGGGAGCAGAAGGAATTTCTCAAAAACGAGACTTTCTACGGAAATGAACTGGTGGCGTCTACCTTCAAGCTGTGCCTGATGAATCTGTATCTGCACAACATCGGGGATATTTACGGCAGCGTTCCTGTCGCCCACGGCGATTCGCTCCTCACCGATCCCGGCTACCGCGTGGATTACGTTCTCACTAACCCGCCCTTCGGCAAAAAATCCTCCCTCACCTTCACCAATGAGGAAGGCGAACAGGAGGAAGAAGACCTCGTATATAACCGTCAGGATTTCTGGACGACCAGCAGCAACAAACAGCTCAATTTCGTCCAGCATATCAACACGATTCTGAAAGCCACGGGCAAGGCCGCTGTGGTTGTGCCGGACAACGTGTTGTTTGAGGGCGGCGCAGGCGAGATTGTCCGCAAAAAGCTCCTTGCTACCTGCGACCTGCACACGATCCTCCGTCTGCCTACCGGAATCTTTTACAAGCCGGGCGTAAAGGCCAACGTCATTTTCTTCGATAAGCGTCCGGCCAGTGCCGAAACCCAGACGAAGGCCGTCTGGATCTATGATTTTCGTACCAATGTCCACTTCACCCTGAAACAGCACCCGATGCAGTATTCCGATCTACAGGATTTCATCGCCTGTTATCACCCGGAAAACCGCTACGAGCGTACCGAAACGTGGAGCAAAGATAACCCGGATGGCCGCTGGCGCAAATTTGATATTGCCGATATCCTCGCAAGGGACAAGACCAGCCTCGATATCTTCTGGATCAAGGATAAATCCCTTGCCGATCTGGACAGCCTGCCCTCTCCCGACGTGCTGGCCGATGAAATCATCGAAAACCTCCAGAGCGCGCTGGAGAGCTTTCAGGAGCTGAAAGCGCAGTTGAAATAAAGAAATGCTGCCGATCATATAAAATCCGAGAAACTGAGCATAGCCATGAATCAATAGGAGGAAATGACATTCATGCTTTATAATGTTTATTGCGATGAAACCTGTCATTTAGAACATGATGGGATAAATGATATGGTAATAGGTGCTGTATGGTGCCCTCAAGAAAAGTTGAAAGAGATCAATCAGCGTATCAAAGAAATTAAAACCCGAAATGGGATATCTCCGACGGCAGAATTAAAATGGACCAAAATAAGTCCTGCAAAGACAGTAGCATATAAGGATATCATCGATTACTTCTTTGATGATGATGACTTGCATTTTCGTGCGATTATCATACCGGATAAATCCAAGCTGAACCATAAAGCCTTTCATCAGACTCACGATGACTGGTACTATAAGATGTATTTTGATATGCTGAAAGTAATTCTATCCCCAGCTGACAGGTATGAAATTTATATCGACATCAAAGATACGCATTCTTACTGTAAGCCTCAAAAGCTGAAGGAAATATGCAGCAACTCAATGTATGATTTTTCGCAATCTGTCATACAGCGGTTGCAGCCAGTTCGTTCTGACGAAATCCAAATAATGCAGCTGGTAGATATTTTAATTGGCGCTGTTGGGTATCAAAACCGCTTGTTTCCAGATGGTTTTGTCCAGAGTCAAGCAAAACTTGATGTTATTGATTTGATTAAGAAACGCTCCAATTATACGCTAACACGCACGACGCTTTTACGAGAAGACAAATGCAACTTGTTCGTATGGGATGCGAGCGATACATTATGAATGAGACCTGCTGGCTTCCGGCATTAGAATTCTTTGATGATTACGGAAATGATTGGGCTACATATGAAGCAGCTCTTTACACTATATTCAAAGAGGATTTTCTCGATAGCCACCCATTTTACAAAAAAATAAGGGTCAGCGTGAAGCACTACCCCATAGAATATGGTAAGGAAGAGGCGTTCTTCCATACGACCTGCAAGAACTATTCTGGTGGTAGCGAACGGGTACCGGATTTCAGACGATGTGAACGGATACGTTGGATTCGTGCTTTCATTGAGAACTACAACTGTGATCCGACACAGTGCGAGGACTGCGAAGGCGTGAAAGTATGGAATGAGCCGTACAAAAGCAAAACTCGTGTACATCTGCTCCTTGAAGAAGAACGGTACATGGTCGTCCTTGAAAAACGAGAAGGGTATTATCTGCTAATCACAGCTTTTTATCTTGACTACGACAATGCCCTCAACAAACAGTTGAAGCATTATGAACAGTATCGATGCACATAATCCGAGATTTGTCAAGAAAATTTTTCGTATCCTATTGACTGGGCGTCCAAAGCGGGTATAATAAGAGTATCTCATCTGCCATGCGTAGAAGGAGTCTTCGAAGACGTCTTGTTCATTCAAGGCGTCTTTTGCTATACCTGAGATAGTCTCAGGTATAGCACTCTCTATCCAGAGGATGCCTTGTATCAATCATTAGGTCCAATGCCACCTCTTCACCTAGTATTGGATACAATCTAGGTGAAGTTCTTTTTTATCATCAAAAGGCTCAAAAACCCTGTAACCACGGGGCTTTTGAGCCTTCTTTGTTTTTAGGGGTGGGGTAAAAATCTTCCCTGCCGATGAGGTTTTCTGGTCAGAATCAGTATTTTCGCTGATTTTGACCATTTTCATTTTACCCCCTACTCCGGAATGGTTTCGCACTGGAACACATAAGAACACACGATTACACACTATCCCACACAGGAAAACGAAATAGAACATCTTGAGAATGAGCATATTGCGGCAACTACTACAGTTTGATATAATACATATAGGCTTGTCAACACGTGAAAGCCAAATTGCCATAAACCGTCTTTTCCGAGAGCATATATATTTCAAGGAAGAGGCAACAGATGTTCAAAAAGAATAGTGCCTGTCCTGTCCAGTACACCTAGCAAGGAGAAATTATGCCATTCGAAATCGTCAGAAACGACATAACCAATATGCAGGTCGATGCCATTGTGAATACTGCCAACCCGAAGCCCATCGTCGGCTGGGGCGTTGATGCTGGTATTCACAAAAAGGCAGGCCCTGAGCTGCTTGAAGCCCGCAGTAAGATCGGGCTTATTCGGTTTGGAGATGTGGCCGTCACCCCGGCGTTCAATCTGGACGCGCGGTTTGTTATCCATGCAGTCGGACCGATCTGGCAGGGTGGCAGTTTCAGCGAGGAAGCGCTTCTTGCCCGGTGCTATAGCAGAGCGCTGGAGACAGCAAAGGCAAACAACTGTGAATCCATCGCATTTCCGCTGATCTCTGCCGGGAATCATGGTTTTCCGAAGCCTTTGGCACTGCAGGTGGCGATCCGTGAAATCAGTACCTTCCTGTTGGACAACGACATGCAGGTGTATCTCGTCGTATTTGGACGGGATGCGTTCAGACTGTCAGAAAAGCTGTTTCATTCTGTCGAGTCGTATATCGACGACAACTATATCCTCGACAAGACGCTCGACGAGTACGGCGCATCCGACAAGTGTGATGTGCGGCAGCTGGAACTGCGCCAGCTCAGCCGTGCCATGGAGGAACGCGAGTACACTGTTCGCAGCAGCGAATATCTCTCCGACGAAGCTGCTTTTGATGACATGGAGCTTCTACCGGCACCCTGTGCTCCGATCACACCAGACTGGGACGACCTGCTCTCCGACATCGATGCAGGCTTTTCCGAAACGCTACTTACACTGATCGACCGCACCGGCAAAAAGGATTCCGAGATCTACCGCAAGGCGAATGTAGACCGCAAGCTGTTCTCCAAAATCCGCAATAATCCGGATTACAAGCCATCCAAGCCTACAGCGCTATCCTTTGCCATTGCGCTGGAGCTAAACCTCGACGAAACGCAGGATTTCATCGCACGGGCAGGCTATACGCTCACCCACAGCAGCAAATTCGATGTGATCGTTGAATACTTCATCGTCCATAAAAATTATAACATCCATGAACTGAATGCAGTACTGTTTGAACACGACCAGCCGCTGCTGTGCGTGTAATTGTCGCCTGACATGCGACCTTTTCCTCCTTCGTTTCCGCTATACTATGACTGTAAGCGAACGAAGGAGGTTTTTTAAATGACTGAACTGGTATTTATTCTTGATCGCAGCGGTTCCATGGCCGGGCTTGAGGCCGACACCATCGGTGGCTTCAACTCCATGATCACCCGGCAGCTTTCCACCGCTGGCGACGCCTATGTCTCCACCGTACTGTTCGACAACACATCCACCGTTATCCACGACCGCATCCGACTGCAGGATGTACCTAAGCTGACTGAAAAGGAGTATTTCACTCAGGGCTGTACAGCTCTTCTGGACGCTGTCGGCGGCGCGATTCACCATATCGGCAACATCCACAAGTATGCCCGAAGGGAGGACGTTCCCGAGAAAACGTTGTTCGTCATTACCACCGACGGCATGGAAAACGCCAGCCGCAGATATACGTATGAAAAGGTCAAGCAGATGATCGAGCGACAGAAAGAAAAGTATGGCTGGGAGTTCCTGTTCCTCGGTGCGAATATCGACGCAGCTGCAGAGGCTTCCCGCTTTGGCATCGACGAAAAGCACGCTGTTGATTACCATTGTGACAGCGAAGGAACCGCCCTGAATTATGAGGTACTCAGCGAAACCGTCGCCGCAGTCCGCTGCTGTGCCGCGCTCCCCAAAGACTGGAAAGAACGGATCGACGCTGACTATAATACCCGCAAAAAGCACAGAGAATAATGCCACTGTAAGGCTGTGGACACCGTGTCTGCAGCCTCGTCCAATATATTGATACTCTTTGTTTATGTAAATAGCACCTTTCATGAGGTGCGATATATGCATTCGTAAAATGGAGTCACCATATGATTTATCTTACCGGAGATACCCACGGCAACTTCGAACGTATTGCCAATTTCTGTGCCCGTATGAATACTAAACCCACAGACATCATGATTATTCTTGGTGATGCAGGGATCAACTTCTATGACGGCTGGCGGGATCTACAGAAGAAAGAATACATCAGCACGCTGCCGATCACGCTTTTCTGTATTCATGGCAACCATGAGCAAAGGTGGAGGAGAGCACCTGGACCGAGGAGCATGCATTCGAAGAAGGCTTCTGCGTCTGCGGCTATGAAGAGGGTACCTGCCTGCACGCAAGCACCGAACCCATCATCGTGCGCATTCCCAGCGAAGAGCGCTATGAATGCATCGATGAAGAAACCCATAAGGCCGGCGGCATCAGCTACGCCAGCGAAAAGTGCCTCATCTGCGGCGAACATCTGGATGTGATGTCCGATCTGAATGAAAACGCCGAATGGACCGAGGAGCACGCCTTCGAAGAAGGCTTCTGCGTCTGCGGCTATGAAGAGGGCGTCTGCCTGCACAAGAACATCAAGACCGACGCCGTGCGCATTCCCAATGAAGCGCTTTACGCCTACATCGATGCGGACACCCACAAGGCCGGCGGTACCAGCTACACCAGCCGCGAATGTCTCGATTGCGGCGAGGCGCTGGAGGCAGCCGACATGAATGAAAACGCCGAATGGACCGAAGGCCATACCATCGTAATCGATGCGGCCGTGGACGCCACCTGCACCGAACCGGGCCTGACCGAGGGCAAGCATTGCTCCGCATGCAATGAAGTGCTCGCCGCTCAGGAATCCATACCGGCGCTGGGCCATGTCATCCAGTTCAAGCAGGGCGTTTATGAGGCAAAGATCGGCGGCAAGGCCATCTCCGTCTCCGTTGAATTCACCTGCGGACATGATGCGGATGTGAAGTTCGTCCTTCCCGAAGCGCTGAAGGCCGGCAAGCAGACCGGCAATGCCATCAGCACCCAGGCCGCCGCGCAGCAGGTTCTGCCGCAGGCGCTGACCGATATCAGGGCCGAAGCCTTTGCCGGACTTGGCTTTGAAGAGGTTGTCCTGGGCGAAAATGTCGCCAGCATCGGCAAAAAGGCATTTGCCGACTGCAAGAACCTGGTTCTGATCAACCTGAGCGATGATGTCGTGGTCGAAAAGGATGCATTCATCGGATGCGATCAGCTGACCATTATCTGCAGCGAAGGCGGATCTGCGCAGGCCTATGCCATCGATAACGGCATCCCCTATGTGATCCATTAATAAACGGGATGATTCTGCACCGACATGATTCCCAACATCCGCCGGTGCAGACCCGATTTCCGCAAATTTTCATTTAAAAGGTCAAAAAGAATACTGTCACGCAAAAGCCCGCTTTCAGCAGTAATGCCGGAAGCGGGCTTGTTGCATCATTCCGCCCGCCGGTTTCCCTTCCGCGCACACGCTCAAAAATGCTTGACATTATTCTGCAACAATGATATACTTAGTTTGAATGTATTATCCATTTGCAATCATGGATAATTATAGGCTGCTGCGCGGTGCGGATCGCTTTGTGCAATGACCGCCTTTGCGGCAGATGATATACTGCCATCGCCCGATTCGGAAGACCGCTTATTTCCGGATATCCGGGCGATATTCCGGACTGTGAAAACAGAAAAGGATTTAGAGGAGATCACATGCTTGTTTCGCTGATTACCAAAGCCAAATATCAAACCCTGCAGCTTCCCGAGTGGAAGGACGGTCATTTTTTGATTACCGATCCGAACAGCGGCGAAGAATTGTTTGATATCATCGGAAACGGAAAGGATTGGCTGCTAAAGCCCTGCGGGGATAATCAGGTTCAGGATCATGCGGGCGGGGTTCTCGAAAACGGGCAGTTGATCCGCGTCAGGATCGGGGATGCGCTGGATTCGGCGCTGCTCTATGTGGAAGACGGCGCGCGCTATTATGCCAAATATGCCCGCTGCCCGGTGGGCGATAATGCATCCTTCACCATCGGCACGGATAAAAACGCCGATATCCTGCTGAACAGCCCGGTCATTTCCGGAAAACACTGCGTTCTCACCTGCCGCAGCCGCCGCTGGAGCGTGCAGGCGCTGGATAATCGAATGGGCGTATTCGTTAACGGCATGCGCACGAGCCAGGCAAACCTGCAGCCCGGAGACACGGTGTCCATCATGAACCAGAAGTTCATCGTTCTGCCCGGCATTCTGGCAATGAATGTGCAGAATGTGGATGTGGAATTGTTCCGCAGCAGGATGAAGCGCCTCAAATTCGATCCTGTGCCCACTGAAAAACTTCTCGGCAAAAAGACAGCGCCCGAATTTTTCCACAGAGAGCCGCGCTTTACCAACGGCCTGTTCGAAAAGGATATCAATGTCGTAGCGCCGCCCAATCCCATCGCTCAATCCAGCGGCAAGGCGCCGGACAGCCATGGCGGGGATTCTGATGCTCTGCTCACCTATGCGCCCGCCGTTGCAAGCGGCCTGATGACGGTGCTGGGTGGCGTGGCCAATCCCGTGGCGGGACTGGGCATGCTGGTCAGTTCGCTGTTCATTCCCTATCTTAGAAACCAAAAGCGGCGCGAAGCCGATCAGATCCGGAAAAAGGAATATGAACAGCGGCTGGAGGAAGAGACCAAAGAGGAAGAAAAGCGCCGCCAGCTCTATACCCAATATCTGGATAAGCTGGATCGGGAGCTGGACGAGCTGAACAATAAGCAGACGCAGCAGCTTCTGAAATTCAATCCCCGGCCGGATCATGAAGCGGAAAAGCTGTTAAGCGATAAGAGCGCCCTGTGGAACCGCAGGCCGGAGCACAGCGATTTTCTGGATATCCGCTTGGGCACGGGCAATCTGCCCGTAAAGGCCAATATCAATTTCCCCGATGAAGCCTATCTCGGCGAAGATGATCCCATGCGGGAATCCCTGCGGATCGTACAGGAAAAGGAGCGGCTTCTGAAGGGCGTGCCCATCATGCTGCAGCTCAGCCGGTTTTACAGCGTGGGCGTATCCGGTGCCCCCAATCTTACGGAATCCATGATCGCCAGGATGATGCTTCAGCTGAGCATGCACATCGGCTATGACGATCTGAAGATCTGCATTCTGGGCAAGCTGCCCGCCGCCCTTCGCAGGCTGCGCTGGCTGCCCCACACCTGGAATGATGAACGCACGGTTCACATGGTGGCCGAAGATAAGGAAGAGCTCACCCGCCTGCTGCCCGCGCTGGATGCGGAACTGCGCGAACACCGAACCCAGGGCCGCGCCGGTGAAATGAACCTTTCCACCCGCACCATGATCTTCCTTATTATAGATGAAACCCTCGCCGGCAGCGGCATGGTCATGCGGCTGCTGTTTGATCAGCCCTATGAAAGGGTGCATGTGATTTCCACGGCCACCCACAGCCGCAATCTGCCCCGGCGCACCGATCTGGCCATCGGCCTCCGCTCCGGCGTCGGCCGGATGCTGTGGCAGGAGGGCAATGGCCGTCAGACCGCAGATTTCACCTTGGATCCCTCTGTAATGAGCGCCATCGGCCCCATGGTGGATATCATGGCCAACACCCGCCTGGATCTCAGGCAGGAGATGAGCCGCATGCCGGATGTGGTGCCCTTCCTGGATATGTTCGGGGTGCAGGATATCGCCCGGCTAAATATCATGAGCCGATGGCTGCGATCCAACCCCATCCATTCCCTCGCCGCGCCCATCGGCATCAGCGAGGACGGCAATCTGTGCATCCTGGATCTGCATGAAAAGGGCGATGGCCCCCACGGCCTGATCGCTGGAACCACCGGCTCCGGCAAGAGCGAAATGCTCATGAATTACATCCTGTCCATGGCGGTGAATTATTCGCCCCTGGAGCTGTCCTTCGTGCTGATCGACTACAAGGGCGGCGGAATGGCCAAGGCCTTTGAAGCCCTGCCCCACACGGCGGGCATCATCACCAATCTGGATGGCAACGAAATCAATCGGTCCCTTCAGTCCATCGAAAGCGAACTGGAGCGCCGCCAGCGGATCTTTTCGGAATGCCAGAAGAAGATCCGCAATATCGATATCTATAAATACCAGCAGCTGTACCGCGAAAAGCAGGTGTCGGAGCCCCTTTCCCACCTGGTGATCATCACGGATGAATTTGCCGAGCTGAAAACCCAGCAGCCGGAATTTTTGCAGCAGCTGATCCGCACGGCGCGCATCGGCCGAAGCCTGGGCGTGCATCTGATTCTGGCGACGCAGAAGCCCGCCGGATCCGTGGATCCCGAAATCTGGTCCAATTCCAATTTCCACATCAGTCTCAGGGTGCAGACGCCGGAGGACAGCCGCGAAATCCTGAAGTGCGAGGACGCCGCCCATCTCACCCGGGTGGGCAGCATGTTCAAGCAGGTGGGCTATGGCGAAGTGCTGGTAAAGGCCCAGTCCGGCTGGACCGGCGCGGATTATGCCCCCGACAGCGTGAATCTTCCCGATTGCGGCGTGGATGTGCTGAACCACATGGGCAGCGTGATTCGCCATGAGGATGTGGCGATCGGCGGCAAGAGCTCCTCTTCCCAGCTGGACGCCGTCATCGATTACATCAAAAACCTGGGCAAGGTATCCATGATGAGTGCCCGGAAGCTCTGGGAGCCCGTGCTGGAAAAGGATATCTCCCTGGCCGCCCTGCGCAAAAAATACGGCGTGCAGGATGATCCCGGGGTCCTGAACCCCATTCTGGGCGAGGCGGATAATCCCGCCCGCCAGTGCCGGAATCTGGTGCGGCTGGATCTTTCCTCCGGCAGGAATACGATCATCTACGGCTCCGCCGGCAGCGGCAAGGTCATGGCCCTGACCACCGTTCTGGAGGATCTGCTGATCCATCACAATGCCGATGAAATGCAGATCTATATACTGGATTGCGCGGACGACGGCCTGGCCATCTATCGGGACGCCCCGCAGGTGGGCGATGTGATCGGCAGCGATGAGGAAGAAAAAATCCAGCGCCTGCTGGTCATGCTGGAAGAGCAGATCCGCATCCGCAAAAAGCGCCTTTCCGGCGCAGCCATGGGCGAATCGTTGAATCAGCGCCTGGCAAAGGCCGGGCTTGGCAATACTCTGGTGATCATTCACCACATCATCGCCTTCCAGTCCCTTACGGAAAATATCGAACAGCAATTCAAGAAGGTCATGATGGAAGGCCCCCATTACGGCATCACCTTCCTGGCCACCCAGGAATCCGCCAATGGGCTGCGCTTCCAGTACAGCCAGCAATTCCCGCAGAAATACACGCTGCAGCTGGATTCGGATGATGATTATCCCGCCATTCTGGGCAGAACCGAGGGCTTCAAGCCCATGGCTGCCAAGGGCCGCGGCATGTTCAGGAGCGACCGGCTGTATGAATTCCAGACCGCCTCGGCGGATCGGAATCCCCGGAATCTGTGCGCCGAGATCAGCAGCGGCTGGAATGGCCGGCGCGCCGAGCCCATCCGCGTGCTGCCGGATCAGCTGATGTCCGCGGATCTGGAATCCCTCCTGCGGCCCGAAACGCCCTGGCGCATTCCCGTGGCCCTGAGCACCCGCAGCATCCGGCCCGAATACTTCGATCTGGGCAGCCGTCATCTGCATCTCGCGCTGGGCGATCCCCAGAACATCGCCCAGACCTTCAACGGCATCGCCGCCCTGGCCTGCAAAAACGGGATTAGGGTGATCGCGCTGGATGCCAATGATCTGATGGATCCGATCCCCGGCGGCGAAAATGTGAATGCTTCGGCGCTGGATGATAAGGCCACAGCCATGCTGCATCACTGCCAGGCGATCTTCACCCGGCTGAACAACGGCGAAACGGTCGCCCCCGGCGCGCCCACCCTGTATCTGATTCCGGATATCCGCGCGGTGCTGAACAGCATGAGTAACGACGGCCAGGAGGCCCTCGAAGCTCTGATGGCCGGCATCCGGGATATCTGGGGCTGGCGGTTCATCGTGGGCGGTTCTTCCGAAACGATGCAGAGCCAGCAATTCACCAAGTGGTTTGAAAATTCCGCCAGCCGCGCCAACGGCATGTATCTGGGCCGGGGCTTTGCGGATAACGGCATTCTGAATTTCCAAAGCGTTCTGCTGGAAAACATCGATTATCCCATGGGCTATATCATAAGGGATACGGTGCCGATCAAGGTGCAGTTTTTGCAGGAATCTGAGAAAGGAGACTGGGACGAATGGAACGGATAATCGTTGAAGTTTTTCTACCGGCAGCCGGCAGGGAATTCGACGTGCGGATTCCGCTGGATCTGAATGCCGGGGAAATCGCCCGCATGATCGCCCGGGCCCTTTCGGATCTTTCGGAGGGCAGCTATCTGCCCTCCAAATCCAGCTGTCTCGCCTGGCGCGAAACCGGCATGCTGCTGGATCACGCTAAGACCATGCGCCAATGCGGCGTGAAAAATACAAGCAGACTAATGATGATTTGAGGAGGAAAACACATGAGTTCCTTTACCGTTGATACCAATGCCGTATGCAGGACCGCCGATACCCTGAACGGCCTGGCCGATGAATATGATAGATACCGCAATAAGCTTTTGCGCACCGCGACTTCCATGGGCAACGCCTATCAAAGCGCGGATAACCGCGTATATGTCGCCCGGATCACCGAATTCTGCCAGCAGATGATGGAAGTATCCAACCGGCTGCGCAACGCCGCGCAGGTGATGAAAACCCAGAGCGGCAATTATGATAACCGGGAACAGGAAAACGTAATTCAGGCAAACAAGCTGCACTGATTTCAGATCGGAAAGGATGTTATATCATGAGCCAGAAGAGTATTGATACCGCTGCCATCGCAAGTGCAGCAGCTGAAATTTCCACCATCAATAATCAGCTTACGGAAACCCTCTCCCGCAGCGCAAAGACCGTTCAGAGCCTGCGCAGCGTTTGGTCCGGCCAGGCCTCCGAAGCCGCAATCGCGGCCTTCAACGCCTTTGAAAGCAAATATTCTATTATGTATCGCCAGATGCTGGATGATTACAGCAAATTCCTGAAGAATTATTCTGCGGAAGGCTATGCGGATACCGAAACCAAGGGCGTCCGTCTGGCCGATACAATCTGATATGGCACAGAAGTATATGGATGACACCCTTCGCGGCCAGGTAAACGAAGCTGTCATAATGGAATCCCTTGCGGAAAACAAGGTCATCCGGGATTATTTTGCCGCCAATCCCGACAGGGCGCATTATGATCCGACTGAGGAAACCGCAACCCCCGTCACCCTTCAGGATATTCTGGATTACGCCGCCGGCGATCCAGATCGGAAGAACAATCCCCACATACAGATTCTGGAGGATTATTTCTATAACGGTGCGGGCCAGGGCAGCAATCCGGCGGATTACAAGATTCTGGATTTCAAGCAGACCCGGGAATTCAACGGCGAGAAGACCGATTGGGAAACCAACGCGGTGATTACCACGCCCGCCAAAGACGGCGGCGAACCGGGCCTTTATGTGGCCTATCGCGGCACAGGCAACGATGAATGGCTCACCAATGCCTCAATCATGTATGAGGAGAGCACCGCCCATCAGCTGGAAGCGCGGGAATACCTGGATTCCATGGTAGAAAGGTTCCCGAACGAGTTCAAGAACAGCTATGTAACCCTTACCGGCCACAGCGCCGGCGGCAACAAGGGCATGTATGCCACCATGACATCCCAATACGGCGATTACGTCGATTCCTGTATCGTCATGGATGCGCCGAGTTATTCGCCGGAGTTGGTGGATAAAATGGAGAGCGATCCCAATTTTAATGAACGCAGATCCAAGATCACCATGGTCTGCGGCCAGTATGATTATGTGCATGGCCTGGGCGAGCCCATCGTAGATCCGGACAACCTGTATTATATTAAAACCGCGCCTGCCGAGGGCGATATCGGCGAGCGCGCCTTCAGTATGCACCTTTCGCAGTATCTTTTTAAATATGATATTGTGAAGGACGAAAACGGCAATATCGTAACCGATAAAGACGGCAATCCCGTTTTGCGGTTTACATCCACCCTTGAAGATAACGCCGATCCGGCCGATTTTGTATTGGCGCAGCGAGAATTCATGAAGGATTTCCTCTCCCTGAGCAGGGAGGACAGGAAAAAAGCCGCGCACACCATCATGTTCCTGATGGATCAGCTGAACGGAAAAAATGTTTCCGCCGACGGCAAGAATATTGATCCCGAGTGGCTTGCAACCATCGAAAAATTTCTGAACAACCCTCATTGCATGAGCTTCGTTGTCGGCCTGCTGTATGTGCTGGATCCTGATCTGAAGATGATCAGCGGCCTGCTGAGGGAGAATGCATTCCTTGCCGTGCTGGCCGCGCTGCTCGCGCCCATCGCCGTACCCGCGCTGAAAGCATATTTGAAGCAGGGAGAAAAGAATTCCTTTATCAACCGAATCATCGAAAAACTCAGGGACAGCCGGATCAGCCACATTTCCCGCCGGGAAGCCGCGGAAAATCCCGAATTCTACATCGACCCCACCATATTGGCAAATGGCAGCGCATCGAATACCAACGGCCGGGTGAACGCAAGTATCGCAATGCTCCAGAAGGAGTTGAAAAAAGCCGCCGAAAAGCCCAAGCCCTTCCGCAGCATTTCCATATCCGGCACGGCGGGCAGGGGCGCAGAATTTGATCCCGGCGAAATCGCCCGCCTGCAGGCGATCCGGCAGAAGATTTCCCGGAAGCAATCGGAAATAAAAGCGACGCAGGATGATATCCGGGACAGTGTAAAGCAGCTGGAGCAGATCAAGGATACGCTGTACGCCGTTCTGAGCTACATGGCCAATACGGGAAACGATTTCGTAAACATTGAAAACGATACCCTCAAGAACATCCAGAACTGGCACACCAATGCAACGATCAAAACCTGAGATTTGGAGTTCAGTCAGATGGAAAAGAATTATCAATCGCTGCAGGATCAGATTTCCCAGGCGAGCAATTACTATCAGGATCTGTGCGATACCCAGGATGAACTGCTGCAGGCCTGCAAGAAAGCGATGCCGGAATTGACGCAGGTGGAAGACGCCCTGAATTCCATGTATGAATCCATCGCCAGCGGCACCAAAATGTCCCATATCGGCGCATCCCAGGCCATCAGCGCCCTTCAAAGCACCATCGATCGCCTGAACAAGGTGTATCGCCTGCTGAAGCTGGATCGCACCTTTACGATATCCGCCAGCGGCGTCAAGGCCACCAGCAGGATGATTCATTATTCGCCAGGAATCGCCGCCAAGCGAAAAAAGCTGGCGGAGCACAGCCAGAAAATCACAGACCTAGGCGGCAAGACCCGGCTGCATGCCGAAAGCCTTGATACCCAGAAATCGGATGACACCACCCTGTATCAGGATAAAGCAAGCCACAGCGGCGGAAACATCCAACAGCTTGGCAAAGCCATAAATGAATTTGCCAAGATCATCGCGGAGGCCGAGCGCCGGTATGGCGAGGCGCAGGTCAATGCGATCATTCGCGCCAACAATATTCCCCATTGATCCTGCCAACGCCGCAGGATCGGATGAAACTAACGCGAAGGAGATACCGGAATGCCTGCCAACGTCTTTCGATTTTTTCACGACCAGCTGCCCGATGATGCATGGAGAGATTTCTACAATGCCGTGGAATCGGCCGTGCGCATACGCTTGCCCATTATGGCGTATCAGAAGGTGCTTTCCAAGGAGCCTAAGGATTATTCCCGGGTGATCTATTACGTTTACAATGATCATCCCGAATTCTTCTATTTCAATTGCTATGGGTGCAAATATAACATCGGCGAAACCAGCGTAATGGTTCTGTTTTCCTATCCCGAACCCGAAGCGGAATCCGATCGGAAAATCCGGGCGCTGAATCAGGCCATCGACCGCATTCTGGCCGAACAATTTCCCGATGGCTTTGAAAAGGCGAGCGAGCTCCGACGTGAAAAGAAGATCTTCGATTGGCTTACCGATAATGTAACCTACGATCATCAATCTCTCAAGGCATACGGCAATCGCATGGATATTCTGGGCGACGCCTGGACGGCCTATGGCGCTCTGGTTTTGAAAACATCCGTATGCCAGGGCATCGCCTGTGCATTCAAAATGCTGTGCGACCGGATGGGCATTCCCAGCATTACGGTCAGCGGAATGGCCGGCGACCCCCATGCATGGAACATCGTGCGCATTGAAGGAAAATTCTATCAGGTGGACTGCACGTGGACGCTGAAGAACAGCATTGATCTCAGCGTTCCCTTCAAGCGATATCAGTATCTGAATATCACGGATGAAATCATGGGGCAGAACCACAAGCCCTTTGATTCCTTCCTGCCCCGGTGCATTTCCCTGCACGCCAATCCGTACAACAAAAAGGGATTGTGCTGCAATAGTCCCGCCGAATTGTATGATCTCGCCCGGCAGCATATCCTCAATGGTGAAAAGCGGTTTGCCTTCCTCTGCCTTGCCGGATATCCCGCCCCCGAGGAGATCCAGGCGCTGGCAAACAGGCTGCACGCCGCAACCGGCATTGCAACAATTATATATCCCGATAACAACAAGTATTACATAGGATTTGATACACAGAGGGGTAATTGACATGGCTGAATACAAGATCAAAAAAGAATATGCGTTCAGCATCGGCGAACAGATTCAGGCCGAAGACGGCGAAAGCTTTACCATCACCGGCTATCTGGGCCATGGCGGTCAGGGCGATGTTTACCGGGTTCGCAGCCGGAATGGCAGCGAATTCGCCCTGAAATGGTATCATGCGGATACGTTCCTCGCCCAGATCAACAAGACCGCAGACGCCTTCTATCGCAATCTGGTGCACAATGTGGAAAACGGCATTCCCCGCCTGTCCAGCGGCGATGCCGCCGAACAATTCATATGGCCCATGAAGATGATCCGCCGCCAGCGGGGATCCTTCGGCTATCTGATGAAGATCTTCCCCTCCGGCTATGTGCCCTTTGGAAATATGATCATGGGCCAGATGAAGGATAAGGCCACCGGCAAAACCGTTCCCGTGCGCTGGAGCAGCTGGTTTGCCCGGGTGACCGCCGCGCTGAATATCGTGCGCGCCTTCGAAATCCTTCATGCCAGCGGCCTGAGCTATCAGGACGTGAATGAAGGCGGATTTGCCATTGATCCCGTCACGGGCAATGTGCTGATATGTGATTGCGATAATGTTTCGCCGGATCTGTGCAATCTGGGCATTCTGGGCATCAAGCCCTTCATGGCCCCCGAGGTGGTGCGCAGGGAAAAGCGGCCGAATCGCGGAACGGATGAATATTCCCTCGCGGTTATCCTCTTCCGCCTGTTCCTGCATGGCCATCCCATGATCGGCCAGGAAAGCCACTATCTGCGCAGCAATCCATCCTATCATGATAATGAGATCGATAAAATGATCTTCGGAACCCAGCCCCACTACTGTCTGGCTTCCAAAAACAACGTCAATCCCGTGGATCCCGTAAAGGATCGGGATGTGCTGGCCCATTGCTTCCTCTATCCAATGGTGCTCATGAACGCCTTTGAACAGGTATTCACCGAGGGCGTGAACGATGAACTACTGTCTGGCTTCCAAAAACAACGTCAATCCCG
>OLPR01001492.1_pt1 | contig 19034 bp, 18 predicted proteins | sample 1672761 | NCBI WGS metagenome assembly OLPR01 (sample SAMEA3136721, study PRJEB25190) | human gut metagenome | biome: human gut; feature: human-associated habitat; material: faeces | place: Austria | collected 2013 | reverse complement strand
TGCGGGCGCGGCGAGCGCCGAGGCGTCCCTCTCCTACAACGGCGTGGTTGTGGCCGGAGAGACGCTCCCCGTGGCGGCGCTTTTCGGCGGCAAGGTGGCCGAGGTCATGGTGCGCACAGGCGACCTGATCAGGAAGGGCGACGAGATCGTGCAGATTGCCACGACGCTCAATTACGCGCCGCTGGAGGGCACGATCACCGGCATCTACGCAGCCGAGGGCGACGACGCGGGCAGCATCGGCGAGCGCTACGGCGCGGTGCTCTACATCGAGCCGACCAACCGCTACACCCTCGCGGCCACGACCGAAAAGGCCTACAACAAGAGCGAGAACAAGTATGTTCATCTGGGCGAGACGGTGTATCTGAGCTGCACCTCGGACGGTACGCACCGCGGCACGGGCCTGGTGTCCGCGATGACCGACACCGGCTATAACGTCGAGGTGACCGGCGGCGATTTCTACATGGGCGAAACGGTGGGCATTTACCGCGAATCCTCCTATGCCGCCGAGAGCCGCATCGGCCGGGGCACGGTGGGGCGCACCGCGCCGGTCGCCGTCAAGGGCGCGGGCAGCATCCTCAAGATGCACGTTGAGAACGGCGATTTCGTCGAGCGCGGCGAGCTGCTCTTCGAGACGGTTGACGGCGTGCTGGACGGCCTGTACGCGCCGGACTGCGTGATCGCTTCGCCGCTGAGCGGCGTCGTGGCCTCCGTGGACGTGACGGCGGGCGCGGCCGTCTCCAAGGGCGACAGCGTGGTCAAGATCTATCCGTCCGATTCCATGCAGATCGAGATCAGCGTCCCCGAGGAGGATCTGACCGAGCTCAAGGAGGGTCAGGCGGTTGACATAGAGTTCTACTGGGACATCGACGAGACGAAAACCTACACGGGCACGATCGCGTCCATTTCCCATCTGAGCGAGAAGGCGGCCGAGGGCGAACGCAGCGACAAGACTTATTATAAGGCCTATGTCACGTTCACGCCCGATGAAAACGTCCGCCTGGGTATGTCCGTCATCGTCTATCCGGCCGGAGATGCGATTCCTGCGGACGATGCGGCGGCAGCGGCGCCTGACGTGGCCTCGCCGACGCCCGCGCCGCAGCAGTGATTTTATAGAAGAAAGAGAGTGTGAAAAGGATGAATATGAAGAAGATGCTGGCTCTTTTGCTGGCGGTCATGCTGACGCTGGGACTTGCGCAGACTGCCTTTGCGAGCACAGGCGACGTGACGCTGTTCCATGCCGATTCATCGAGCGGCTATTATATGGGCACCGACGGCGGCGTTTATCTGGCGGGTGAAAAGGTCTATTATCAGACCGACAACAAGATGGCTGTCTATGACATCGCCTCCAAGGAAACCGAGTATTTCGATATGACCGACAGTTTTGACGCTCAGAACTTCGAGGGCGTTGAGCCGACGGTGGAAACCGCCGACGACGGCTCGGAAATCACGAATTATCCGAGCGTCAACAACGTGATGTCCTTTGCCTATAACGACGAGCTGTACGCCGTCATGTCCTTCAACACCTACAGCGACAACGGCAACAAGGTCGACGGCGGCCATATCTACAAGATTGTCTGCGCCGACGGCGTTGTGAAGTATGAAAAGAGCGATCTGCCCGATCTGGACTGGACGGACATGGTCGAGACCTACGACACCTATTCCTACTCCCGCTATGTCAATTCGTCCTTCTGCACCGGCGATACGCTGGTCGGCCTGACCAACGACGATGACGGCAACAATCTGCTGGTCGCATTCGACCTCAAGACCGGCAAGTATTCCGAGCATTACATTCAGGATCTCAACGCCGCGGCTCCGGCCGGCGACGGTCAGATACTGATTATGACCTACGTCTGGAACGAAGACGTCTCTCCCGTAGACTTCGCTTTTTACAACCTCGCCGACGAATCCACTGTTTCCAAGGGCGAGATGAAGATCACCGATTATTCTCTGCCGCAGAATCTCTACTATAACGCCGAGACCGACACGCTCTATTACACGCTGGGCGGCGAGATCTGGGCGGCGGTGGGCTTCGATTTTGAAAACGCCGTGTCCGTCAACGATTCCCCCGTGGACGCGAGCGGCCAGTCCGTGGCGCAGATCACCAAGGACGGCTTTATGCTGCTGGGCGACTGGCAGACCATCGTGCTGCGCAACCTCAATCCCGACGAGCGCTCCGAGATCACGCTGCACATCAACGACTATGCCTATGAAAACGCCGTCGATACCGCTTACTATAAGTATACCAACGAGTACGGCAACGTCTCCGTGGTTGTCAACCGCAACAGCAATATCGACGATGTGCTGCAGGCCATGATGAACCGCTCCGGCGCCGTGGACATCTATACCATGAACGTTTCCGCCAGCCAGTACAGCGCGCTGTTCGAGCGCGGCTACATGGCCGAGCTGGACGGCAGCGAGAAGCTGAACCAGGCGATTACGAGCATGTATTCCGGTCTGCTGAGCGCTGTGACCAAGGACGGACATATCTATGCGCTGCCCGTGTCCATGTACGGCTCCAGCATAGGCTATAATCCCAAGGCGCTCGAAAAGTTGGGCATGACCGAGGCCGATCTGCCCCAGACCTGGGATGAGTTCTTCGATTTCCTGAGCGAGCTGCCCGCCAGGCTGACCGACGGCTGCGGCGTGTGCGTCTTTGAAAACTATTACAATCAGGACGACATCAAGCGCAGCCTGTTCAGCATGATCTTTAACGACTATCAGAATTACATCAACGCCGGCGGCGTACAGTATTCCTTCAACACGCCTCTGCTCAAGGGCCTGATTGAGCGCATTGATCAGGTGGACTACAGCGCGCTGGACGTGCCCGAGCAGACCTACGACGAGGAGACCGGCGAGTGGCTGGGCGACTACAACGACGACCGCATCTATCTGTTTGAAACCTATGTCTCTACCGCCATTCAGAACGGCGGCGGGTACAATTCTCAGCCGCTGCTGCTCACCATCGAGCAGGGCGCCGAGAAGCGCATGAGCGTCAACCTGGCCGTGGCGTTCGTCAATCCCTTCTCCAAGCACGTTGACGAGGCCATCGCCTATCTGGAAACCATGGCCGACTCTCTCGATACGAATGATCAGTACAACTTCTACGCCGACAGAAACGACCCGATCCGCTATCCGGATTTCGAGGAATACAAGAAGAACCTCGCCGAGTGGGTTGAGGAGACCAAGAAGGCCATGGAGAACGCGGACGAGGACGAAAAGGCCAGCTATCAGGAGCAGCTTGATTCTCTCAACGAATCGCTGGCTTCAATCGACGATACCTATTGGATGATCAGCCCGAGCGACATAGAGTCCTACCGCGCGCGCGCTCAGTATCTGGTGCCCATCACCTACGACTGCACGGTGGTTTCCAGCGGCTCCAAGGACGACGATACCGTCTGGTCGGTCATCAACCAGTACTATGAGGGTACGATCAGCGTCGACGAAATGCTTCAGGCCATCGACAAGAAGGTTCAGATGATGCGCCTTGAGGGCAACTGATCGCCCCTGACCAACCGTTGTTCCGTCCGCCGGAGAGCCCCTTTTCCGGCGGACGGCTTATGACCAGGAAAACGGGCCGTCCATCAGGCGGCTCCGATTCGGAGGATGCAGGTGTATACGCGAAAGAGGTATGTGCTGCCGTTTTTGCTGCCGGGTCTTATCGGCATACTGATATTCTACGTCATTCCCTTCCTGGGCGGCATCTGGTATAGCGTCACCGACGGCAGCTATAAGAATGCCTTCGTGGGTATTCAGAACTATATCAACGTCTGGAATAACCAGATGTTCCGGCTGGGCCTTAAAAATACGATGATCCTGTCCCTGATCTGCGCGCCGCTTCTGTGGGTCTTGTCCTTTGCGCTGTCTGTGCTGCTCAACCGCATTCGGCCGGCGGGCGGCTTCTTCCGCAGCAGCGTGCTTCTGCCGTATCTGATGCCGTCCTCCGCCGTGCTGATCATCTGGCTATTGTGGTTCGATTACGGCGGCCCGGTCAACCGCTTTCTGAACGCGCTGGGCGTTGACCGCGTGATGTGGCTGGACAATGCCGCGCTGCGCGTGCCGATCATACTGATGTTTCTGTGGAAGAATCTGGGCTTCTGCATCGTCATATTCGTGGCGGCGCTTCAGTCCATTCCGGAGCCTTTGTATGAATACGCCACGCTGGAGGGCGCGTCCTTCCGTCAGCAGGCGTTCAACATCACGCTGCCCCTGATTGTGCCCTCGGCGTTTCTGGTGTTCATACTGGCCTGGATCAACGCCTTCCGCATCTTCAAGGAGGTCTATTTCATCGGCGGCGCGTATCCGGACGAGGCCGTCTATACGCTGCAGAACTACATGAACAACATGTATTCCAAGCTGAACTATCAGAACGTAACGACGGCGGCCTATTCGTTCGCCATCATCGTGTTTGCGCTCTTCGGGGTGCTGTTCTATATCCAGAAGCGCGCTCAGCGCGGCCTGACGTAAGGGGGCGATGACAATGAGACAACATAAAGGCGTTCGCTTCCACATCGTCTGCGCGCTGCTCTTCGTCATGGCGCTCATTATGCTCTGGCCGATGGTGCAGACGTTTCTGTATTCCTTTTCTTCCATCAGCGACATGAAGACCTATATGCAGACGCGCAACAATTTCGATATGGACGTCTGGATGGATTCGCGTCTGTCGCCCCGTATGTTTTCGCTCAGCCAGTATTATCAGATCCTGATTACGGACAACACGGTGCTGCATCTCTTCGTCAACTCGGTGATGTACACGGTGATGATCCTGCTGGGGCAGGCGATCGTCATTCCCGCCATGGCCTTTGCGTTGAGCAAGTTCCGCTTTCCGGGGCGCGACGGACTGTTCTTCGTGATCATCCTGCTGATGCTCTTGCCCTTTCAGGTCACCATGGTGCCCAACGTGCTGACGCTGCGCGCGATGGGGCTGCTCAATACGATCTGGGCGGTGGTTCTGCCCATGTGGTTCACGCCGTTTTACATTTTTCTGGTGCGCCAGTTCATGGTCAGCCTGCCCGGCGAGCTGATCGAGGCCGCCTCGATCGATGGCGCGGGCACATTCCGCACCTATATCCACATTGTTCTGCCGGTCTGCCGGCCCATTCTCGGCGCGGCGGCGGCGCTGTCCTTCGCCGATTGCTGGAATCTGGTTGAGCAGCCGCTGACCTACCTGACGGAGCGCGCGGACATTCAGCCGCTCTCGGTCATGTTCAATCAGCTGGCCAACGAGAACACCGGCTTTGAGTTTGCCGGCGCGGCGCTCTATATTTTGCCGGCGCTGTTCGTGTATCTGTTCTTCCAGGAGGACATCCTTTCGGGCATCCAGCTCACAGAATTGAAGTAGGGGAAACGGAGTATGAGAAAATTTGCCATTCGCGCCATGGTTGTGCTGGCCATTGTGGTCGCGCTGTGTATGTTCTTTTCGGGCACGATCCGCACCATCACGACCGCCAAGGTGCGCTTTACCAACGCCCGTCAGGGCAAGTTTGAGATGAACACCGATCTGACCGGCAAGATCAGCTTCGGCGATACTGAGGATCTCACGCTGGATGTGCCCGCCGATCAGTCGCTGACCGTGACACGGCTGTTCGTCAAGGCCGGCCAGCAGGTCAAGGCGGGCGACGAGCTGCTCAGCGCCTCCGTCGCCGATTACGACAAGACGCTCAAGACGCTGCAAAGCGACTACGACACGGCGCAGGCCTCCCTGCGTGATCTCGTGCGTAAGAACGGCGAGGTTCGCCTGACGCGCAATGAAACCGCCTGGATGGACGCCTATTACGCCGCGCAGACCGCCAGCCAGGCGCTGCGCGATTGCCGCGTCGAGGTGCAGGCGCTGCTCGAGCTGGAAAAGCTGACCATGCCCGAGAAGGGCGGCTATCCCGAGGGCGCGAGCGACGATCTGAAGGCGGCCATCGACGCGCAGACCGCGGCCGAAGCGGCCAACACGGCGGCCAGCGACAAGCTCGACGCGCTCAACCGCTATGCCATCAACGAGACCGACTGGACGTATCTGACCCAGAAGAAGGACTACGAGGACAAGATGGCCGACTGCGAGGATCAGATGACCGCGCTCCAGCTGCTCTCCCGCGAGGTGAGCCACGTCTATGCCCCGCACGACGCGTATATCGCCGAGGTGTCCGTCGAAAAGGGCGGCACGGTGGGCGCAACGACCGTCGTGCTCAAGATGACCAAGGAAGGCGCTTCGCCGGTCATCCGCGCCGACATTTCAAACGTCAAGCAGTCGGTCGCGGCCGGCTCGGTCGTCACGCTGAACACCGACCGCTACGGCCGGCTTGAAACCGCCGTCGTGAACACCGGCGTATCCTCGGACGGCACGCGCTATGCCGACGTGGCCATCACGCAGGACATCATCGATTCCAACGGCAGCATCACCAACATGATGCAGGGCGACATCACCGTGCGCCTGACCACCCGCGCGCAGGAGGCCACCTGCCTGATTCCCGCCGCGGCTGTGCGCGGCAGCGACAACGACCGCTATGTCTATGTGGCGCAGTCGGTCAGCTCGACCTTCGGCGGCACTCAGCTCAAGGTGGTCAAGCAGACGCTGACCGTGCTCAACGAATCCTCGTCCGTCGTGTCGGTCAACGAGGATCTGTCGCGCAGCTCGATCATCTACATGGAGGATCGGGCCATCAGCGAGGGCGATACCGTCATGGAGTATGGCGGCTAAAGGAGCAGTAAAGATGAAGAAAGGGATTCATTTTCTGCTCCCGCTCGGGCTTGTGCTGATCGTCTGCGCGCTGATCGGGCTTTACAGCGGCCCCGGCCTGATGCAATACGCCTTCCTGCCGGAGGGGACGCTGCCCGATCTTCAGGCGAGCATGGAGAATGTGCGCAGCGAGCTGCCCGATTACATACTGAGCGTCCACGCCGTCCAGAACGGCGCGTCGGTCAGCACGGAGGACGGCGGCAAATCGCAGAGCGACGTCGTGCTCTATATGGCGGGCGCGCGCTACAGCGAATGTTATCCGCAGCGCGTCGTTTCCGGCAGGCCGCTGACCTATGCCGACGTCGCTGATCGGGAACATTCCATCGTGCTGGATGAAAAGCTGGCGTTCCAGCTCTTCGGCGACAGGGATCCGCTGGACGGCCGCGTGAGCGTCGGCGACAAAACCTACACCGTCGTGGGCACGGTGAAGCACACGCGCCGCATCGGCGAAATCGGGAGCTACGCGGCATGGATTCCGCTGTCCTGCGCAAATGAGGAGACGAACTGCGACGTGGCCGTGCTGACGGCTGTGGCGAACGGCGGCAGCGACATGAGCGTGCTGTTTAACAGCGCGGCGCAGAATAATCTGGGCAGCGGCACGCTGTACAATCTGGCCAAGGAGCGGATGCGCGCGACCATGGCGCTGCGCCTGATCGCGATGGTGATCGTCATCCGGCTGCTGGTTATCTGGGCGCGGCTGATCATGCGGCTGGGCACGCGCTGGCTGAACGATTTCCAGGCGCGGCTGAAGGATCGCTATATGACGGCGCTGATCGGCTATGCGGCCGTGCGCGTGCTGGCCATGCTGGCGATCGTCGCGGCCACGCTGACGGCCTGCTGGGGACTTATGACGTTCTTCATCCAACCGGTGAAGGTGTTCACCGAATGGGTGCCGGAGGTCATTGTGTCGTTTTCCTCGATCCAGGGGCGATTCTGGGAGCTGTGCGCCGAGGCGGCCAAGCCCGTGTCCTGCATGACGGCGGATATGGCCGAGCTGAGGTTCTTTGCGGCGTTCCTGCGCTGGGGCGTGATCTTCGCGCTGATCGGCCTTGCTATGACGCTGATTACCCGCATGGTTCGCGCAAAACGTTCATAAAACAAATCAATCCCGCTCTGTCTTGTTCATTGAACGGCATGGCGGGATTGATTTTTGCTTTACTGCTCCATCTGCCGGCCGACGAGGCCGGCGGTCGTCTCGGCCACCTTGAGGTCGATCTCGGTCATGCGCGCGCCCACGTCGTGACTCAGCAGCATGAGCGAGCCGATAACCTCGCCGTCCGCGATGATCGGCACGATGATCTGCGCCGTATAGGACGCGGCTTCGTCGCCGGTCGTGATGGGGATCATCGCCGCGTTGGCGGTGGTGTTCAGGTGCAGCGTGGTGCGGTTGGCCAGCGCGTTTTCCATCTCGCGGCTCAGCGGCTTGTCGAGCAGATCGCGCTTCGACGTGCCGGATACGGAGACGAGCATATCGCGGTCGCTGATGCAGCAGATGTGGCCCAGCGAGCGGAACAGCGAATCGGTGTAATCCTTGGCGATGGCGGCGATTTCGCCGATGGGGGAATACTTTTTCAGGACGACCTCGCCGTCGTGATCGGTGAATATTTCAAGAGAATCGCCCTCTCTTATGCGCAGCGTGCGTCGGATTTCCTTGGGAATAACGACGCGTCCAAGTTCGTCAATTCTTCGGACAATGCCGGTGGCTCTCATGGTCAAGCGCTCCTTTGCTCTTAATTGCGTCGTTAGTTTCCGCAGTTTTACCCGAATTATGCAGCGGCGGACAAAGCCGCGCCCGAGCACATTCAAGCCGCCTTTGTAAAAAATTCGGTTGGCTATTAAACTTGCGCGCATGGATTGACAAGGCGGCGGATATTGGATATAATGGAAATCAAGAATGAAAATCGGATGGGTGATTATGGGCAGAATCGACGTGCTTGCGCTGGGCTGGCAGGAGGACGATATGACGCTGGGCGCGGTCAAAAGGCTTCGCGCGGCTGAAAGGATTATCCTCAGGACCGAACGCTGCGGCGCGGCGGATTATCTCCGGCGCGAGGGGATTGAATTCGAGACGTTCGATGCGCTCTATGATCTCTCGGACGATTTCGACGAGCTGGCCGAGCGCGTTGCGGAAGCGCTGCACGAGGCGGCGCAGGCCGGAGATGTGCTCTATGGCGTCAACGATCCCGGCGATCAGACCGCGGCGGTGCTGATGAGGCTCTATCCCGACGCCGTTTCGATGAGCGGCGGCGTGAGCGAGGGCAGCACGCTTCAGATTTACGCGGGCGGTTCCTTCCGGCAGGTCGGCGCGCTGGACGACTTTACGCCCGACGCGTCGGTCGCGACGCTGGTTCGCGAGATCGACACGCCCATACTGGCCGGCGAACTCAAGCTGCGCTTGAGCGAGGTCTATCCCGATGAGACGATGATCGTCATGCTTATGGCGGACGGCGAGGTTCGCCGCGTGCCGCTCTGGGAGATGGACAGGCAGGAGAATTACGGCCACACCTGCTGCGCGCTGATTCCCGCCGTTGACGATCTTACTCAGAAGAGCCGGTTTTCATTCGACGATCTATGCCGCATCATGCGTCGGCTGCGCTCCTTTGACGGCGATCCCTGGGACATCGAGCAGACGCATCAGTCGCTGCGCCGCTATCTCATTGAGGAGGCCTATGAGGCCGCCGAGGCCATCGACAAAGACGACCCCGACGCGCTCTACGACGAGCTGGGCGACGTGCTGCTTCAGGTGGTATTTCATGCGGAAATCGGCCGCGAGCACGGCGAATTCGACGTTTCAGACGTGACGACGGCCATCTGCCGCAAGATGATTGATCGCCATCCCTCCGTTTTCTCCGGCGCGATGGGCGACGACAGTGCGGCGTGGGAAGAGAGCAAAATGCAGGAAAAGGGTCAGAGCAGCCATGCCGAGGCGCTCGAGGGCATTGCGCACAGCCTGCCCGCTCTGCTGCGCGCGTCGAAGATCCTTTCGCGAGCCGCCGCATTCGGCTATGAGCCGCCCAAAACCGAGCCTGCCGACGCGCAGGCGATTGGGGATGCGCTGCTTGTGCTTGCGCAGCGCGCCATATACGCGGGCATAGACCCCGAATCGGCGCTGTCCGACGCCACACAGCGCTTTGTTGATCGATTTGCAAAGCTTGAACAGACGCTTGAAAAGAGCGGACGCTCGCCGGCGTCTGTAACGGCTGATGAAACAGCCGCGCTTTGGAAAATGCAGTCATGCAAAAATGATTAATTTCAATATTGGAGGTTGGATCTATGAATAAGACTGAACTGTCTGCGAAGGTTGCCCAGATTGCCGAACTGGATAAGAAGACGGCCGACAAGGCGGTCAACGCCGTGTTCGAGGCGCTGGGCCAGGCGTTTGAAGCCGAGGAAAAGGTGCAGATCATGGGCTTTGGCACGTTCGAAACCCGCGAGCGCGCCGCGCGTCAGGGCCGCAACCCGGCCACCGGCGAGTCCATTGAGATCCCTGCCGGCAAGACGCTGGTGTTCAAGGCCAGCAAGACGCTCAAAAAGTAAGAGCGAATGGGAGTGCTCCTGTGCCGTTTTTGAGCGGCGCGGGAGTTTTTTTATAGACGGAAAGGGAGGGCTTTTTTCAAATGCGTCTGGATAAATATCTGAAGGTTTCGCGCATCATCAAGCGTCGTACTGTGGCCAACGAGGCGTGCGACGGCGGCCGCGTGACCGTTAACGGCAAAATCGCCAAGGCGGGCGCGGAAATCAAGGAGGGCGACGTCATTGAGGTGCGCTTCGGCTCCAGCGTTTCCAAATACGAGGTGGTCACGCTGTCCGAGCATGTGCTCAAGGCCGACGCCTGCGGTATGTACAGGGTGATCGAATGAGCGGCGCGGTCTGGGCCGTGGTGGTTGCGGCCGGTCGGGGCACGCGCTTCGGACAGCCGTACAACAAGGTGTTTCATCCGCTGGACGGCAAAAGCGTGCTGTTCCGCTGCATGCGGGCGCTGGAGGAATCCGCCTGCTTTGACGGCGCGGTGCTGGTGCTCTCCGAGCAGGACAAGGAGGCCTATCGCGCGCTGATCGCCGGCGAGGGCGAATCGCCGCTCATCCGCGCGCGCTGCACGGGCGGAAGAACGCGTCAGGAATCCGTGCTGAACGGGCTGCGCCTTGTGCCGGAGGATGCGGAGATCGTCGCCATTCACGACGCGGCGCGGCCCTTTGTGACCGGGCGCGTCATTCGTGAGACGATTGAATCGGCGCGGCGATATGGCAGCGGCGTGCCCGGCCGTCCGATTGTGGACACCGTCAAGCTGCTGGACGAGAGCGGCTGCGCCGTCGAAACGCCGCCGCGAGAGCGCCTGTGCGCCGTGCAGACGCCGCAGACCTTTCGCCTGCGCGATATACGCGCCGCCCACGAAAGGGCGCAGGATGAGGGCTTTGCGGCCACAGACGACGCGGCGCTCTATGAAAAGTATGTCGGGCGCGTTCACATCGTCATGAACGAGGATTGCGCCGTCAATATCAAGGTGACGACCCCGCGCGATCTGCCGGAGCGTGCCTGCGTTTTCCGAACGGGCACGGGCTATGACGCGCACCGGCTCGTCGAGGGACGCGATCTGGTGCTGTGCGGCGTGACTGTACCCTATGAGAAGGGACTGCTCGGCCATTCGGACGCGGATGTGGCCGTCCACGCGCTGATGGACGCGCTGCTCGGCGCGGCGGCGTTGGGGGACATCGGCTGCCATTTCCCGGACAGCGATATGCGCTATAAGGGCATTTCGTCGATGAGGCTGCTGGGGCGCGTCATGGCGCTGCTGAACGAGCGCGGCTTCAGGCCGGTCAACGCCGACGTGACCATCGTGGCGCAGCGGCCGAAGCTCAGGGACTACATTCCGCAGATGACACGCAATCTGGCCGAGGCGCTGGAGCTGTCCGAGGAGAGCGTCAACGTCAAGGCGACCACCACAGAAGGCATGGGCTTTGAGGGCGAAGGACAGGGCATTTCGGCTCAGGCCGCCGTGCTGATTGAAAAGAAGGGATGCTTTCTATGAAGAAGATTACCAGCTTTACCGTTGATCACGATTATATCGTGCCCGGCGTGTATATTTCCCGCATTGACGGCGACATAACGACCTATGATTTGCGCACGCGCCGCCCCAACTGCGGCGATCTGATGGATCACAGCACGATGCACACCGCCGAGCATATGCTGGCCACCTATATTCGCAATTCACGCCTGGCCGATTCGATCATCTATTTCGGCCCGATGGGCTGCCAGACCGGCTTTTACCTGCTGGTGCGCAACGCCGATCACAGCGAGGTGCTGGATGTGCTGCGCGAATCGCTGCAAAGGGTGATCGACCACACGGGGCCTGTGTTCGGCGCGTCCCGCAAGGAGTGCGGCAATTACGCCTCGCTCGATCTCAAAAAGGCGCAGGACGAGTGCGCGCGCTATCTTGAAGTGATTAGGAACTGGACGGCGGACGATCTAGGCTATCCGCACGGATGAAAGGATGAATCAGATGATTGGCATTATCGGCGCGATGGACGTTGAAATCGACGAGATCAAATCGCGCGTTGAAAACAAAACGATTAAGACCGTCAGCGGCCGCGCGTTTGTCGTTGGACAGCTGAACGGCCGGGACGTGGTCGTCGCGCAGTGCGGCATCGGCAAGGTCAACGCCGCGCTCTGCGCCGAGGCGATGATCCTGACGTACAATCCCGATCTGGTGATCAACGTGGGCGTGGGCGGCAGCCTGAACGCCGCGCTCAAATACGGCGATATCGCCATCGCCGATAAACTGGTGCAGCACGACGTGGATACCAGCGCGCTGGGCGATCCCGTCGGGCTGGTGTCCACGGTCAATAAGGTGTATTTCGAGTGCGACGCGCATACTGTTCAGTGCATCAGGGCCGTCGTGGGCGAGATGGACGGCGTGCGCGGCATGACCGGCCCGATCGCGTCCGGCGATCAGTTCATCTCCGGCGCGGCGGTCAAGGAGCGGATCGTCGGCCGGTTCGGCGCGATCTGCTGCGAGATGGAGGGCGGCGCAATCGCGCAGGTTTGCTGCGTGAACGGCGTAAAGTGCGCGGTCATTCGCTCGATTTCCGACAATGCCGACGATGATTCCCATTCGGACTACGGCCAGTTCACCCGTCTGGCCGCGGCCCATTCGACGCAGGCGCTCTGCCGGCTGATGGAGATTCTCTAAAGAAACGGCAAGAGGGGAGTGAGACGCGCTGTGCGGCTGATACTGTCCTCGCGCGATTTCGGCGGCGATGCGTCCAGAAGCGCGATCCTCCGCCAGCTTTCAAAGCCGCTTCACGCGTGCCGGACGCTGTTTGTTCCCAATGAAAGGGCGACGCATGAGCGCATAGCCGGCGGGCTCTATCATGCCCGATTGCAGAAATACGGCTTCAATCCCGCGCTTGTCGCCGTCTTTGACGAAGCGTCTGATACCGATTATGCGTCTCTGCCGCTCGATCTGATTTATATCAGCGGCGGCAACACCTTCGCGACGCTGGATAAGCTGCGAAAGACCGGCCTGGACCGCGTTATTGAAAATCATGTCCGGCGTGGCGTTATCTATATCGGCGGCAGCGCGGGCGCGCATATCGCGTCAAAAGATGTTTCTCATGTGCTCGAGGCTGATGAAAATGCCGTCGGCCTGAGCGATTTTCGGGCGCTCGGGCTGCTGAACGGCGTTCTGATCTGCCATTATACCGAGGCGCGCCGGCCATGGCTGGAGCGCGCGCGCCTGGGCGCGTATCCCGTCTATGCGCTTACGGACGGCGATACGCTCGTCGTCACCGATAAGGCAGTGACAAAAATCGAGGGCTGCGGTTAAAAAGCCGCGGCTCTCGATTCTATTTAATTTAGTAGAAAAATCCGCTGCCCTTCAGGAACGTCAGAAAATCGACAAGCGCGTCAGGCTCAATCGACGCGGGCCATGAAAACGCAAAGCCAATTTCCGATTCGGCGCTCGCTGCGACGTTTTGCCTGAGCGTTTCAAGGCTCTGTCCGGCGTGATAGTAATCGCTGAGATAATCCTCCACGCCGTAGGCCTCGAATGAACAGGGCGGCAGCGTCTCATAGGGGAAGGCGAGCGCCTGCGCCCGGGAGAGCTTCGCGGTTATATTCAGCGCAGAGAAGCCCAGCTCGATGTCACAGAGCCGTTTCACACTGACGACGGGAATGGGGCAGGCCTGCCGGCGGAATTCGCCGCGCCCGTCGCGCGCGTAATGGCCGTTGTACCAGCCGGCCGTCCATTCAAGTCCGCTCTGCCGTACGGCGGCCTTTACGGCTTTCAGCCGCGTTTCCAGCGCGCGATAGGCCGCGTCAATTTCGGCCAAACGCCGCCTGTCCATGAAGCATCCTCTCCTTAGAAGATATAAAATCGACCGACGCCTATGACGGCGCCGGTCGGTGTGACATTTCGGTTTATCAGACCTTGAAGTTGACGGACTCGTCGCCCACCTCGTTCTTGCCGAAAACGTAGTCGTTGCCGGGCAGAACGGCGTTGAGGATGATGCCCACCAGAGCGCCCACGGCCAGACCGGACAGGCTCACGCTGCCCAGCTTGATCGCGCCGGCGGAGGAGAAGGCGATGCCCAGCGCCAGGCTCATTTCGAGCGCGGCGATGATGACGTTGCGGCTCTTGGAGAAGTCGACCTGATTCTCAACGACGTTGCGCACGCCGACGGCGGAGATCATGCCGTAGAGCACGAGGCTGACGCCGCCGATGGTGCCGCCGGGCATGGAGGAGATGACGGCCGCGAACTTCGGGCTGAAGGAGAAGAGCATGGCCAGAACTGCCGCGATGCGGATGACGCGCGGGTCATAGATGCGGCTGAGGGCCAGAACGCCGGTGTTTTCGCCGTAGGTCGTGTTGGCGGGCGCGCCGAAGAGGGCTGCCAGCGTGGTCGCAAGACCGTCGCCCATCAGGGTGCGGTGCAGGCCGGGATTTTCAATGTAGTTGCGGTTGCAGGTGGAGGAGATCGCGGATACGTCGCCGATGTGCTCGACCATGGTGGCAAGGGACAGCGGGACGATGGTGATGACGGCGGTCAGAAGCTTGTGTGCGTCGACATTGCCGGAGGCGAACAGGCCGAAGACGGTCTGCTCCATCTTGATGGGCAGCGCGAACCACTTCGCTTCGGAGACGTTGGCGACGAGATTTGCGCGGACGTCCGCGTCGAAGATGACGGCCAGCAGATACGAGCCGATGACGCCGAGGAGGATCGGGATGATCTTGATCATGCCCTTGCCCCAGATGTTGGCGGCGACGATGATGAGGATGGCGGCGATGGCGATCCACCAGCTGCCGGTGCAGTTATTGATGGCGGAGGAGGAGAGGTTCAGGCCGATGGCGATGATGATGGGGCCGGTGACGATGGGCGGGAAGAAGCGCATGACCTTCTTCGCGCCGAAGACCTTGAACAGACCGGCCAGAATGACATACACAAGACCTGCGCAGGCCACGCCGAAGCAGGCATAGGGCAGCATCTCAAGGTTGGGGATGTTCTGCTGCTCGCCGAGCATCGGCGCGATGGTCGCGTAGCCGCCGAGGAAGGCGAAGGACGAGCCGAGGAAGGCCGGGACCTTGCCTCCGGTGATGAGGTGGAACAGCAGCGTGCCGAGGCCCGCGAACAGGAGCGTGTTCGAAACGTCGAGGCCCGTCAGGATGGGGACGAGGATGGTCGCGCCGAACATGGCGAACATATGCTGGAAGCCGAGCAGCAGCATTCTGCCTCTGCCGAGCTGTCTGGCATCATAGATGCCGGTTTCCGGAATTTTGTTTTTTCCCATGGTGTTCTCCTTTCTTTTCGGCGTTTTTGCGGGCGGTCCGGGCTGTATGCGTGCATAAAAAAAGAATTGTGAAAACTGGAAACACCAGCTTCACAATTCCTTCTGCAAAAACAAATACGACGCCGGAACAACAGGTTCCCCAGCAAAAACAAAAACGGAAGCACATCGACAGACGGGCGTTTTGAAGATCGTCATGGCGCGCACTTCCTTTCGTAAGCTCACTGGAGGACATTATAGCGGCGTGTCCGCAAAAAAACAACTGTGAGTTTTGTGCGATTTTCGGCAATTCCGAACGCGAAAATTGACAGATCCGTCAAATTCACTCCAGCTCGTCGAGCGTAAGGCGGAAGCTGTCCAGGAAATGCGCTAGAAAATAATCGAGGCACGGCAGCTGCATTTCGACGAGCGCCTGCCGCGTCTGCTTCTCCGCCGCCGCAAATTCTGAGTTGCCGGCCTTCAGCTCCTCGACGCACTTGATATACGCCGAAAGCTTGTCCGCCGCCTTGACGATGCGGGCGATGTCCGGGTCGGATTCGAACAGCAGCGGGCGGTAGCTCTCCTGCACCTCCGGCGGCAGGAGAGCAAGGAGCTTTTCACAGCTGACGGCCTCGATCTGCTTGTAGGCCTTTTTGATCTCCGGGTTATAATACTTGATCGGCGTGGGCAGGTCGCCTGTCAGGATCTCCGACGCGTCGTGGAACAGCGCTGCAGACGCGCAGCGGTCGGGGTCGGCGGGCTGGCCGAGGATGTCGCGCTGGATCACAGCCAGTCCGTGTGCCAGCACGGCAACCATATGGCTGTGCTCCTGAATGTTTTCCTCAAACGTATTGCGCATGAGGCCCCAGCGGCCAATGTAGCGCATACGGGAAATAAGCGCAAAAAAGCGGTGCTGCATCGCAATGCCTCCCTATCAGATCAGAGATTTGTTCTTCCATTTGCCGCGGAACACGTGCACATAGCAGACAAGGAGCGTCACGGTCCACGCCATGGCCTGGCTCCACCAGACGGCGGTATAGCCGAACAGAGCCGTGTTGTGCAGCGCATAGGCAAAGATCACGCGCAGCCCCAGCGCCAGCAGCGCGAAGAACGTGGCGTGGAAGCCCTCGCCCACGCCCTGGCACATCCCGTTGGCGGGAAAATAGACCGCGAAAATGGGCATCGCGACGGCGGAGCTGAACAGATGCAGGCGGCAGATGGCCGCAGCGGCCTCGTCCAGCTGGAACGCGCGGATGATGCGCGAAATGCCGAAGATCTGGCACAGGCAGAGCACAAGCGTCATGGAAAGCGACACCAGCACGCCCTGTCCAAGGCCCCTGGAGACGCGGTCAGGGCGCTGCGCGCCCATATTCTGGCCCGCGAAGGTCGCCATGGTGTTCTGCACGCCGAGAATCGGGATCATCAGAATGTTCTCCATCCGGGTGGCGACGGTATAGGACGCGATCATGCTCTCGCCGTAGAGATTGACCAGCCGCTGCAAAAACAGAAAGCCGCAGGAGACGATGGACTGCTGAATGGCCATCGGCGCGCCGACCTGCAGAATGCGGCCCGCCGTTTTCACGTCCAGCCGCAGCTCGCGGAGCGAGAAGCGCAGAAGGGCGTATTTCCGGTGCATATACGCAAAGCCGATGACGCAGGAGGCGATCTGCGAAATGACGGTGGCGACGGCCGCGCCTGCCACGCCCAGCCCAAGCCCCGCGACAAACGCAAGGTCGAGCACGACGTTCAAAATCGACGAGACGAGCAGAAAATACAGCGTCGCCTTGCTGTCGCCCAGCGCCCGCAGAAGGGCCGCCGCGATGTTGTACCCGAACTGGAACACCAGTCCCGCCGCGTAGATGCGGAAATACAGAAGCGTCATCGGCAGCAGCGCCTCCGGCGTGCCCAGCACTCGTTCCAGCAGGAATCTCGCGCTCACAACGCCGGCAAGCGACATGAATAGCCCCATTGCCAGCATCAGCACAATGGCCGTCGCGGCATACTGCCGCAGCTCCCGCTCGCGCGAGGCGCCGAAATACTGCGAGATCAGCACGCCTGCGCCGATGGAAAAGCCGATGGCAAGCGCCGTGAACAGAACTGTCAGCGACGCGCAGGCCCCGACGGCGGAAAGCGCCTGCTGGCCGTTGAAATTGCCGACAATGATGGTGTCGGCGGTATTATAGAGCTGCTGCAAAAGGTTTCCCGCCATGATCGGCAGCGCAAACTGTAAAATAAGCTTCCAGGGCGTTCCCCGGGTCAGATCCTTCGTCATGCCGCGTTCTCTCCAAACCGATGCTTTGATTATTGTAGCACAAAAAGAATTGCTTGTAAATTGCGGCTTTCCGCTTGATAATCCTTTTACCCTATAGTATAGTGGGTTAAAAGAAAGCGAGGAACCAAACATGATGATTTCCACCAGGGGCCGCTATGCACTGCGCGTGATGATCGATCTGGCCGAGCATATAGACGAGGGCTATATTCCGCTGCAGACGATCGCGAAGCGGCAGGGCATTTCCGAAAAATATCTGGAGAGCATTCTGGCCGTGCTGAGCAAGGCGGGGCTGCTCGACGCCGTGCGCGGCAAGGGCGGCGGCTACCGCCTGTCCAAACCGGCGAAGGAGTACACCGCGTTTGAGGTATTGTCCCTGACCGAGGGGACGCTGGCCCCGGTCACGTGTCTGGAGCGCGGGCAGCAGTGCGAAAACGCAGTCAACTGCCGGACGCTCCCGCTGTGGCAGGGGCTTGGTCAGGTCATCGCCGCGGATCTGTGCAGCTACACGCTTGCAGATCTGACGCGGGAAGAGAAGCCGCAGCCGAAGCGCAGGCGAACAAAGACATAACGTGAATTTCAGACAGGAAGCTTGAACATATGAATGAAGTTTATTTCCCCGCGCTGTTTCCGGGCTTCCCGCTGCCGGAGGAGCTGGTGGAGGCGCTCGGACGCCTTGCCGTCGTCCACGCGGAGCTTGACCGGGAAACGCGCACCATCCGTCTGGACGCGCAGGCGGAGCAGTATCTGGCAGAAAAGCAGCTGCAGGCGCTCTGCCGGGACATTGAAAAGGAATATGGCCTGCGGGAACTGAAGCTTTCGGTGCGCTATCCCGCCTCGGAGCTTCCGAATATGGATTTCCGCGATCTGGCGCAGGTGTTTATCCGCGCCTTTTCGCCGTCTGCCGCCATTCTGGCAGGAGCAGGCTACGAGGTCACGGACGAGGCCGTCGTCATCCGGCTCAAGGCCAACGGCAAGGACAGCATTTTGCAGAACGCAAAAAAGGCCGAGCAGTTCCTGCGCGACCGCTTCGGCGTTTCCAAAAAGATCGAGGTCGAGGCGCACAGCAATTTAGAGGGCCGTGCGCTGTTTGAAGAGACGGCGCGTATCCGCGCCGAGGCGCTTAAAAACGCGCCTGCCATCACGGCCAGCGTGCCGCAGGGCGGCGCAAAAGCCTCCGGCGGAGCTGCCTCCACACCGGCAGAGCCGGCGGGCGCGCTGTTCTACGGCAGGCCGTTTTCGGGCAGGCCCGTGCGGGTGGAGGGGCTGAACCTCGATATG
>OLPR01001491.1_pt1 | contig 19038 bp, 18 predicted proteins | sample 1672761 | NCBI WGS metagenome assembly OLPR01 (sample SAMEA3136721, study PRJEB25190) | human gut metagenome | biome: human gut; feature: human-associated habitat; material: faeces | place: Austria | collected 2013 | reverse complement strand
CCCTTACTGTTACCTATGTATTGTACCTCAACACCCGCAGGAAATTTGTCGTTGAAAGCATGATGTTTTGTTGCAAAAAGGATCTTTTTCATGGCATTCTGGTCAAGCTGCAAACATCTCAAGAAGGCCTTGACAAATGTACAGTGTCTATATTATCGTATATTTAGAAAAAGGCATGCTTTTGCTACTGCATGTACAGCGATAAGCAAGCGTAATTGCATCCTGTGGTGTTCTTCATGCTTCTTATACGCCGTCATAGCAATGAATGTTTCTATGGAAAAGGAGGAATAACCATGCGCAAGTATCGTTTCCTTGTTGTAGGCGCCCATCCCGATGACGCGGATATTCGTTGCGGAGGTTTGGCCATCCGCCTGTGCAGAAAAGGGCATCAAGTTATGTTCCTTTCCATGACGGACGGAGGATCAGGTCACCAGACCATGTCCCGGGAAGAACTGATCAAGCGTCGTGCAAAGGAGGCTGCCGCGGCTGGGGAGATCTATGGTGTAACGTACAAAATTCTATCCGCGCCAGACGCATATCTCACCCCTTCTCTGGAAAACCGCGCTATGCTTATGCGTGAGATCCGCGCCTACGCGCCAGATGTGATTATTACGCATCGTTCCTGCGATTACCATCCGGATCATCGGGCGTGCGGCCAGCTTGTCACCGACTGCTCCTACCTTGTCAGTGTGCCGCTGTATTGCCCGGAAGCGCCTGTGCCCCAGACCGTTCCCGTGATTTTGTCCATGTGGGATGCGTTTACCCGTCCTACCCCTTTCCGTGCCGACGTAGCCGTCCCCATTGATGATGTCATAGAGCAAAAACTGACAGGAATGCTCTCGCACGTATCTCAATTTTACGAGTGGCTTCCATGGTGCGACCGCTGGACTGAGGTTCTGGAAGCACAAACCTTCGAGGAGAAAACAACCGTATTGCGCCGCTTACAGCGAGAGCGTTTTGCACGTGTAGCTCAGACATGCCAGCAGCTGCTTCCCCCAGGTACAAAGTATGCCGAGGCCTTTGAGTGGAATGAGTATGGTGCGCCATTAACGGAGGAGCTTCGGCAATTGATGCAAGCATAATTCAATGGAAGTAAAAAAGCTTTTGGAGGTGTCGGAGGGGCCGCAGTCCCTCTGGCTTTCATTCGTGTAAGCCGGCTTTGTGGACTTCGCGGGTCGTTGATTTTGCTTGCAAAATCAATTCCTTACAAATTCGGGCGACCTCTGGTTGACCGAATTTGCTTCCTCGAAAAGGGGGCGTCTGCCACTTTTTCGACACGCTGAAGCAGGAGGAGCCGTCGTGCTCCTCTTGCTCCCTTTTAGCGCCTATGATGGCCTGAAAATTTATTGCAAGGCTGTATGTATTTTAACTCTGTTTTAGGTTGCCCCTTTACCATAATACATGCAGTTGAAGCGGACAAGATGCGCTTCAGCATATTAAAAAGTGAGCGTTACCACTTTTTAAGGAAGCAAAATCAATGCCCAGGCAGCTAACTCGGCAGATACGAATGTCAGGTTGAAGCTGTCGTGAAAAAGCGGAGGAGCGCTGTGTCATGAGAATATTGCTTGCCGAGGATGAAATGGCGCTTTCAAAAGCCCTTGTGACCATTCTGGAACGGAACAATTATTCCGTCGATCCGGTTTATGATGGCCAAGCGGCTTTGGCGTATGCGGAGTCCGGAAATTACGACGGCATGGTGTTGGATATCATGATGCCTAAAATGGATGGAATCACCGTGCTGACAAAGCTCCGTAACCAGGGAAACCGCGTTCCCATTTTGCTGTTGACGGCTAGGTCGGAAATAGACGATAAGGTGCAGGGGTTGGATGCAGGCGCCAACGACTACCTGACCAAACCTTTTCACGTTCAGGAGCTTTTGGCACGTATTCGTGCCATGACGCGCCTGCAGCATGCCCAGACCAATACTCGCCTGCAAGTGGGAAACGTAACCCTGGACCGTGCCACCTTTGAGCTGTCCACACCTACGGGGAATTTTCGCCTTGCGAACAAGGAATTTCAGATGCTGGAGCTGCTCATGAGCAACCCACGGAGCCTCATTTCTACGGAGCGCTTTATGGAAAAAATCTGGGGGTATGATAGCCAGGCGGAAGTGAATGTGGTCTGGGTCTATATCTCCTATTTGCGGAAAAAGTTATCCGCCCTCCAGGCCAATGTCCAGATTAAAGCCACGCGAAACGCTGGCTACTCGCTGGAGGATCTTTCATGATTCGAAAGCTACGTATAAAACTGATCATTGCGTCCATGGTCTCGCTTTTTACCGTTTTACTGATTGTCATGGGGACAATCAGTCTGCTGAATTATCATGGCGTGATCGAGGATGCTGATCAGATTTTAGGGATCTTGGCAGAAAACGATGGTTCGTTTCCCGATATCCCCGGCGCAGGTGAATGTCCCCCAGATAACGACTCACGAAAAAAGGAGCGTTTACTTTCCCCCGAGCTGCCCTATGAGTCCCGCTACTTTTCTGTTTTCCTGAATCAAAGTGGCCAACCGATTGCAACCAATACAGGAAAAATCAAGGCCGTGGATACCTCCACCGCCATCGCTTATGCCCAAAGCATCTGGGAAAGCGGACGTACCAGCGGTTTTTTGGGCAATTACCGATACATGGTTTATACGGTTCAGGATGAAACGCATATGCTTTTTCTGGATTGCAGCCGAAATCTTGCAACACTGCGTTCCTTTATCCGCACCGGTATCCTTGCCTCCTTGGCAGGGCTTGTTTCGGTATTGCTTTTATTGCTGCTCTTGTCCGGGCGAATTGTAAAGCCCTTCCTGCGGAATAATGAAAGGCAGAAACAGTTTATCACGGATGCAAGTCACGAACTCAAAACGCCGCTTACCATTATCGATGCGGATGCAGAGATTCTGCAAATGGATCTTGGCGAAAATGAGTGGCTACAGGACATTCGAGCACAGACTACACGCCTGACCGACTTAACCAGTGCACTGATTCTTTTGGCCCGCATGGACGAAGGCCAGCCTCAGGCTCGAATGATCGAGTTTCCCCTTTCCGATGTGGCTGCGGAAACGGCAGATACTTTCCAGGCGCTGGCTAAAACCAAGGAAAGGCTGCTTGACGTTTCCATTGAACCGATGATTACCATGTGCGGGGATGAGAATGCCATTCGGCAGCTGATTACCATCCTGTTGGACAATGCCATCAAATACAGTGCTCCTCACGGTCAAATCCATTTGACTTTGACGAAACAACGCAACAGCATACAGCTCGGCGTATACAATACGGTTGAGCACATTGCCAGGCAAGCATTGGAGCATTTGTTTGACCGCTTTTACCGTGCGGATCAGTCCCGCAACTCGGAAACAGGTGGACACGGCCTGGGCCTCTCCATTGCTCTGGCCATTGTAACAGCGCATAAGGGAAAAATTTTCGCCAGCACCAAGGATGAAAAGTCGCTACAAATTACGGCAATATTTCCGCTATAAACGATGCCTGCGTCCCCCATGATGCAGGCTAAATGCCTGATGAGCGTGTGGAAGAAGCAAATTCAGCCCACTAGCTGTCATCCAAATTGGTACGGAACTGATTTTGCAAGCAAAATCAACGACTCAGCAAGCTCTCCGGATACGAACGAAGGTTGTAGGGGCTGTGGCCCCTTCCACATCTCTTATATGCTTTTTCACCGTCTAACAGGCCATGTGCCTGTTTTTTATTGCTGCCGCGCTGCTATTTTCAGTTTCTTTTCAGATAATATTTTAACTTCCTTTAAGGCTCGCCTCCTATACTGATTCAGTCATGAAGGTGCATTCGACTCGGCTGTATGCCAAATAGCGGATGCAGGCCAAAGGAGGTATCAGACATGGCATACCAGGCAACGTTTCAGCGGTATGAAGCCAAGTATCTGCTCACAGCATTGGAGAAGGAGCAGATTCTGAAAAAGATGTCCGCGCACATGCGTTTGGACGCCTATGGGCGAACCACCATTCGGAATATCTACTTCGATACAGATTCTTACCGGCTTATCCGGCGTTCCTTGGAAAAGCCTGTATATAAGGAAAAACTGCGCATGCGCAGCTATCAGGCCGTTGGTCCTGAAGACCCCGTGTTTGTGGAGTTAAAGAAAAAGTTCCAATCGGTGGTCTACAAGCGAAGGCTTGTATTGCCTGAGCAGGAGGCAATGACCTGCTTCCGCAGGGGGACTCCTCTGCCGGCGCAGTCGCAAATTGCCAGGGAGATTGAATACTTCCGGACCTATTATCAGTCGCTCCATCCCGCGGTTTTTCTGAGCTATGAACGTGAAGCCTATTATGCACTGGACGGCAGCGACTTTCGAGTCACCCTGGACGAAAACATCCTGTACCGGCAAAACGATTTGTGGCTGGGAAGCAATGTGTATGGCCATCCCTTGCTAAGAGATGGATATACGCTCATGGAAGTGAAAACTTCCGGAGGTTTTCCCCTGTGGATGAGCCACACGCTGGCGCGCCTGCGTGTGTATCAAACGTCATTTTCCAAGTATGGCGCGGCTTATCAGCACATGATGACCAATCCGGGAGGGCTGCAGGATGCTTGAACAAACGCTGGGCGGACTTTTTGACACGAGCATGACCAATGTGATCAGTTTGGGAGACTTTTTACTTTGCGTGGTGTGTGCCCTGGCTGTTGGCCTTCTTTTGGCTGCATGCTATATGTACCGGACCCGGTATACCAAGAGCTTTGTGGCCACATTGGCGCTGCTTCCCTCGGTGGTTTGCGTTGTCATTATGATGGTGAACGGTAATGTGGGTGCCGGGGTAGCCGTAGCGGGAGCTTTCAGCCTGGTACGGTTTCGCTCCGTGCCGGGCACTGCCAAGGAAATTGGCGCAATCTTTCTTGCCATGGGAACGGGCATTATTGTAGGGATGGGGTATCTGGGTTATGCGATCCTCTGTGCCGCTGTGCTGGGGGGAGCCAGCGCACTGTACAGCAGGCTGGACTTTGGATGCACGAAAAAAAGCGCTTTGCAAAAAACGCTGCAAATCACCATCCCGGAAGACCTGGATTATACAGGCGTGTTTGATGACATCCTGCGCCAATACGCTTCGGAATATGAGCTGGTACAGGTGAAAACCACGCACATGGGCAGCCTGTTCCGCTTGACGTATCATCTAGCCCTGCGGGCAGCCAATCAGGAGAAGCAGCTCATGGATGAGCTGCGATGCCGTAATGGGAATCTGGAGATCTCCGTTTCCAAGCAGGTCACGGAAACCGGCGAACTGTAAAGGAGGTTCACCATGAAACATGCAAGACTTCTCTCGTTTCTTTTAGCCGCTTTGCTTATGCTAAGCAGCTGCTCCATCGGCATGGCGGATTCACTGGAGGATGCGGCAGAGGTGTCTGTTGACACCAGTGAAATGTTCACAGACCGGGATTTGGAAATCGGTTATGACGAGGAAGACAGCGCATACATTACCCTTTCAACCGATAGCATCACCACGACTTCCCCTGCCGTGGCAATCAGCGGCAACACCGTTACCATTCAGGGAGAAGGCGTCTATATCCTCTCCGGCTCTTTGACAGACGGTATGATTATTGTGGATGCGCCAGATACAGACAAAGTTCAGCTGGTGCTGAACGGTGTAACGATCATCAGCGCAACCTCCGCCGCCATCTACGTGCGCGAAGCCGATAAAGTGTTCATTACCACAGCGGCTGGCACGGACAATACCCTCTCCAATGGCGGTGAATATGTGGCCATTGACGAGAATCAAATCGACGCGGTCATTTTCTCCAAAAGCGATTTGACACTGAATGGCGCAGGTACACTTACTTTGCAGGCAGGTGCGGGCCATGGCATTGTATCCAAGGACGATCTGGCATGCGCCAGCGGCACCTATCAGATTACTGCTGCCGGTCACGGCTTATCCGGCAAGGACAGCGTCCGCATTGCCAGTGGAACCTATACCATTACTGCCGGCAAGGATGGCATCCACGCGGAAAATGCAGATGACGCAAGCCTTGGGTTTCTCTACATCAGAGGCGGCAGTTTTGCCATTACGGCGGAGGGTGACGGTTTAAGCGCAGAAGCCTATTTGCTGGTGGAGGACGGCGACTTTACCATGCAGACGGGTGGCGGCAGCAGCAATGGCAAACAAACAGGTGATGAAAACCAACGTTTTGCCGGTTTCCGTGGCGAAATTCCGGATGCCTCCCAAGAAGAGACCACCAGCACGAAAGGCATAAAATCAGCCCAAGCGGTGATCATTCAGGAAGGCACCTTTGCCATTGATTCCGCTGATGATGCCCTGCATAGCAATGGAGATTTGACGCTGAACGGAGGTACGTTTACCCTCGCCACAGGGGATGACGGTATCCATGCGGATGGCGCCGTGCTTGTTTCCAACGGTAACCTTACGATTTCAGAAAGCTATGAAGGCATTGAGGGCTTGACCATCGACATTACAGGCGGATCGGTCACGCTTGTCTCCAGTGATGACGGTCTGAATGCTGCCGGTGGAAACGACAGCAGCGGCTTTGGACCGTTTGGCAGAGATAGCTTTGCTGCCACAGAGGGTGCCTATATTCATATTGCCGGCGGTGTCATAACCATTGACGCATCCGGCGACGGTATAGACTCCAATGGTGATCTTTTGATAAGCGGCGGGGAAGTTTATGTATCAGGCCCCACCGGAAGCGGGAACGGAGCGTTGGACTATGCGGGGAACGGCACAGTTACCGGTGGAACCGTCATTGCTGCGGGCGCTTCAGGCATGGCGCAAAACTTTGATGCTTCTTCTACCCAGGGCGTCATCATGGCAAATGTTGGATCGGCCTCGGCGGGGAGCATCGTTACGCTCAGCGACAGTACAGGAAAGGAGCTATTGTCCTGGCAGGCACCCAAGGCATTTTCTTCCGTGGTTCTCAGCTGCCCTGGAATCATTCAGGGTGAAACCTATTCCTTGGCCGTGGACGGGTCCATTACTCAAATCGTGATGGACACATTGGTCTATGGGTCCGGTGGCATGGGAGGCAGCGGAGGCGGAAGGCCTGGTGGAGGCGGCCGTGGCGGCAGTATGGGCCGTCCCTGATGACACGGTAAGGCAGGTGTAAAGTCCGTGAAAGGATGGAAACATCACATATGGGCGATGGTATACGGCTTGCTCTTGAGCGTCTTTACTGCCTATGTCTTACTGGATATACTCATACTTTATGCTTTACGCTTTTGCGTTTCCCCTTTGCGGTGGCGTACTGCCCTGCTTTCTGTTTGCCCATACCCGGCTGCATTTGCCATGCAGGGCTGCACAAAGCTTATACCGTGCAGGCATTGCCACCTGCACCGTAGGCAGTATCGTCCAAGGCATCCTGGAGATTTATGGTACAACAAACCGGCTTACGCAAATATATTGGTATGTTGGCGTACTGCTGCTTGCCTGTGGTATGATCTTATGGGTGGTACGGTGCTCGCGAATCTCTGCTAGCCAATAGTCAAAAAATCCGGCTGGATCGTGCCATGCAAGATACCAGCCGGATTTTTTCATTTTTCATTCAGGAGAGCCCGGGCAGTAGCTTCATCCGGTGCAATGTAGGTGAAGCGTGAAAGGATTTGCCCATCATGCTCCACCTTTTCCAGCCACATGTCCGCCGGCCGTATCCACCAGCCGCGCTCCCCGTACAACGCTTGGTATACCACCATTTTTTCCATGGTTTCTGAGTGACAGGCCTGTCCCAGGAGAAGGTATAAACCGCCCTTGAAATGGCGGTACACGCCTGGCCGCAACTCCTTCATTTGAGCACCTTCTTCAGGAAGTCCTGCGTGCGCTGCTGCTGCGGGTTCTCAAAGATTTCTCCCGGTGTTCCTTCTTCCACCACCAGGCCTTCATCCATAAACAGCACGCGATCCCCCACCTCGCGGGCAAAACCCATTTCATGTGTCACCACAACCATGGTCATGCCATCCTCCGCCAGTTGCTTCATAACGTCCAGCACCTCACCCACCATTTCCGGGTCCAGGGCGCTGGTAGGTTCGTCAAAGAGCATGACATCAGGGTTCATCGCCAATGCCCGTACAATAGCAATGCGCTGCTGCTGACCACCGGACAGTTGCCGGGGATATACGTTGGCTTTCTCCGCCAGCCCCACCCGCTTGAGCAGCCGCATGGCACTTGCTTCCGCTTCTTCTTGGCCCATGATCTTCAGCTGCACCGGTGCCAGCGTTATATTCTTCAGAATGTTCAGATGTGGAAACAGATTGAACTGCTGAAATACCATGCCCATTTTCCGGCGAATCTTGTTGATATCGCACTTGGGATCGGTAATGTCCACCCCTTCAAAGAGGATGCGTCCACCGGTAGGATGCTCCAGCAAGTTCAGGCAGCGTAGAAAGGTAGTCTTTCCGCTTCCGGAAGGGCCAATGATTACGACTTTTTCCCCTTGCTTGATGTGCTGATTCACACCACGGAGCACCTGGAGCTTGCCAAAGTGCTTTTCCAGTTTTTCAACGGTTATCACTTCTACGCAGCCTCCTTTCCAGTTTGCCCACCAGCTTTGTGAAAATAGAGATGACCACCAGGTAAAGCAGCGCAGACACAATGTAGGAAGTAAACGGCGAGAAGGTGCGGCTCCGCTGCCTTGGTAAGATCTGTGAGCGCAATGTAAGCCAGCACGGAAGTTTCCTTGATCAGCACGATGAACTCATTGCACAGAGAAGGCAGTGCCGTTTTGAGCGCCTGGGGCAAAACAATCAGACGCATGGTTTGCCATCCGTTCAGGCCCAGAGATCGTCCGGCCTCGGTCTGTCCTTTATCCACAGACTCGATGCCACCACGAATCAGCTCGGCCACATATGCAGCGCTGTTTAACCCGCATGCAATCACGCCCACGATGATCTTGTCCACATTCACCGCGGCAAAAATGCCAAAGTTAATAATCAGCACCTGCAGCAGCAGTGGTGTGGAACGAATCAGATGAATATATGCGCTTGCAGGTTTGGAAATCCATGAGGACTTGGATAGCTTCATCAACGCCAGCACGGTTCCCAGCACCACGCCAACCAACGCCGCCAAAAAGGAAACTTCCAGCGTGACACCCAGGCCCTTCAGGTAGCTCAGCCACCGGCCTTCCATAATCACATTGCGATAGATTTCCCCATAGATTGTTTCCCAGAAATTTGCAGTTCCATCCATGAGCTTAGGTGATATGTTATTCCACAAGCCCTCCAGAAACGAAACGTTTTCAGTGACGGTTTCTGCCAGGGCAGTAGCGATCAGCAAAGCATTCCCCTCATTTCATCGGTTGTATTGTGCCCCTTGGTATATAGCAGAGAAAGCGTGATAAAAAAGTGGCAAATGCCACTTTGCAGAAGAGGTAAATTCGGTCGGCCAGCGTTGGTCCCCGTCGGCAAAAACGTTGGATACGAATGAAAGCCGGAGGGGCTGTGGTCCCTCCGACACCTCCCTGACAATTCTTTAGCAGGCAGCCCTGGGCGTTACACTCCAAGCGCTGGTCTGTGGCAAAAAAGGCGGACGAAGTTTTCCCCCGTCCGCCTTGTCCGTGCACCGTTACTCGGCGGCTGTTTCCTCTTCCTCAGCCGCTTCTTCCGTTACAGGGAAGTACTTCAGCAGCAATGCATCCATGGTGCCATCGCTGTTGATGCGCTCGATGGTGGCGTTGATGGAAGCCAGCAGATCGGCATTGCCCTTTTGCACCGCGATGCCGTAGAATTCATCACCGAATTCGATGTTATCCAGCACAACCAGATTTTCATTGTTCATGGAAGCAACCAGATTCGCAGCCACAGGAGCGTCAATAATCACCGCGTCCAGCTTGCCACCCGCCAGCTCCATTACCGCATCCAGGGCCTTATTGTACCGCATAACCTTATCCGTTGCGGTATACTCCTCGGCAGCGAAGTCACCGGTAGTGCCCTGCTGTACGCCGATGGTCTTGTCCTTGAGGGTTTCGCCGTCAGTCACGGTGCCATCCTTAAGCACGATGCAAGCCTGCTTGGCGTTGTAGTAGGGATCGCTGAAATCGACGCTCATCTTCCGCTCGTCGTTAATGGTCATACCGGCAATGGCAATGGTTGCTTTACCGGAAGCCACCGCAGGCACAATGGCGTCAAACGCCATGGACTGCACTTCGAAATCCCAGCCGAGATCCTTGGCAATTTCCCGGGCGATGTCAATGTCCAGGCCAACGATCTCTTCACCCTCCACATATTCAAAGGGCGGGAACTCCGCGTTCGTTGCAACGACCAGCGTCTCCGCCAGAGCGGGGATCGCACTTAATGCAAGCATAAGAGCCAGCAGCATCGCAGTAATTTTCTTCATTGTTGTCATATCCTCCTTTTGCTATATACCCTTTTCCCTTGGAATGTATTGGATTATACGCTCTTCAAAGGAAGCTGTCAATAGATTCTGGATTTTTATGCAAATATTTTTCTGCTTTATGCGTCCTGCCGCTAGATTATCTCTTGAAACCGATTGACAAATCCTTGGAATTTGTCGCATACTAAGGTTATATGGTAAGTATGCAAGAGGTGAAGTAGGTGTGCTCACGCTGATTATTAACCCGACAGCCGGAAGCGGCTATGCGCGCAAGGTAGCGCCACAGCTACAGGAGGAGCTCAACAAACGTGGGATTGCACACGAGATGGTGTATACGCAATATCCCGGCCATGCCACAGAGCTGGCGCGAACCGCGGCGCAAAAGCCTCACTGCGAGGCGGTGCTGGCTGTTGGCGGAGATGGCACGGCCTATGAGGTTGCCTGCGGCCTGGTCAACACAGGCAAAGCGCTTGGTATGATTCCAGCCGGAACGGGCAATGATTTTATCAAGACCACCCGAACCCCGGCAAAGCCCCTGGCCGCCCTTGATTTTATATTGAGCCACGCACCGCGGCCGGTGGACATAGGGCGGCTAAACGACCGCATGTTCCTCAATGTATGTGGCACAGGCTTTGACGTAACGGTGCTGGATTATGCGCAGGCTGCCAAGCGTTATGTGCGTGGTTATTGCCATATTTGGTTGGGCTGATACGGGCCATTTTCCACTATCGGCCTGTGCGCCTCCACCTGGTAGCAGATGGGCAAACCATACAGCAGGAGCTGCTGGTTTGTTCCATTGCCAATGGACGCTATATCGGCGGTGGCATTCCCATTTGCCCTGTGGCAGATCCGGGAGACGGGTGGCTGGATCTGGTTACGGTGGATAACGTTCCCCGGCGGATTATCCCCCGCTACCTGCCCGCCTTGCTGCTTGGGCATATTTTGCAAATACCGGCTGCCCGGCACCTGCGGTGCAAATCAGTTACCCTGGATGCACCCCAAATGCGTATCAATGTGGATGGTGAAATCCTGACGATGGATCATGCAGAGTTTTCTGTTCTTCCCGGCAAGCTCCTGTTATATTGGTAAATGATGAACGGATGATGAATCTTTTCTGAAAATGGCAGGAATTGACGGCCTCTGGCAAGAACTGCTAACCGTATCAATTTTATAGCGTGTATTTTTGCTCCCCGTGCCTGGATATACTGCAAAAAGATTGTATCCGGCCCGCCGGGATGGGCATATGCGATGAAAGGATGATGAATCGTATGGCAGACTTCAGCGACAAGATGAAAAAAGCATGGCTGAAAAGTATGGAAGCCATTGGGAACACCGCTGGGAACATTGCCAGCAATACGCGCTACAAGGTCAATGAAATGACGCTGCTGAACCGCCGCAGGGAGATCCTTTCGGATTTTGGCGCCAGAGCTTATGACCTTTGGCAAAAGGGTGAAGTTTTTCCCGAGGAGCTTGCCCAGCAATTGCAGGAGCTCAGCCAGGTAGACATACAGTTGAATGCGTTGCGAATGGAACGCCTGGCCGGCGTGAAAACGCCGGATGAACAGGAAAAGGCACCTGGAGCGGATGATTCCAGCGCTTCAGCAAATGGCGCTGTCCCCGGGCCTACCGGCTGTGAACAGAATGCTTCCGATGAGCAACCCGGTACCTCTCCCCTGGTTGACAAAGCCAATCAAGCCTTGGATACTATCGGGAGCACACTGAAAAACGTTGGCAGCATATTGGGTGGCGCCATCAACACGGTTACCGACACCCTAACGGGGAAAAAGAATACGGCGCCGGATGCGGAACAGCCGTCCACGCAAGACCCGCCCTCCCCGGAGCAAGCGACTCCTGACAGCAATCCGGAGGAAGCTGATCAGGGCTCTGAATCCCCCGAGCAATCCTCTAAGGAGCAGGATGATACATCCAGCGTTGCGGACCAACCTGCTGCCACATCGGAAACTGACAGTGAGAACCCCGATGAATACAAGGTGGAGTAAAAGCTCCATAGCGATATGAAAAGGCGTCAGCGTTTTTTCCCAAAGCGCTGACGCCTTTTCTATTGTTTAACTGTTAAAAGGATCATAGCTCCTCAGCCGCCCAGCGCAGTGCTGAACGCCTCAAAGAACTCCGGGCAGCTCCACGTACCGCATGCACCCAGCTTGTCGTCCTTAACCGCCATTTGAACCGTAAAGCCGTTATTCAGCTCGATCAGCAATGACTGACTCCCGCTTACCGTTCCGCTACTTTCAAACACAGCGTTGGACAGAAGCGTAGCGATAAGGTCTTCCGCGGTGGTGCTGTCTGTAATCACGCCCACGTCGCTCAGCTCCAGCGAGCGTACCTGACCAGCAATCTGAAGGGTATCCGCAAGACCCTCGCTGTCCTTTATGGAATTACCGTTGAAGCTTACCCGCTGGAACAAGCGATATACGCCACCCACCTGTGCCGCCACCAGGGTACCATCCATGCCGCTAATGCCATAAACGGTGTCCCCCTGATTCACGCAGTTGCTCAGGATCAGATCCGTTCCAGAAAGCGAAGGCTCCGTGGTGAACTCTGCCACCGTGCCCAGGCTGGAGCCCAAAGCGCTGCCATCCAGCGAGGACGGCGTATCCAGCATGCGGTAATACCGGCCGTTCACGCCAATCAGCGGAAAGCTTCCGCTGTCTGAGCTGCTCCAGATGCTACGATAGCTGGGCGCGCCAGCTGTGCCTGACAGCTGAACAGATCCCTCGGGAAGATCCGCCCGTGTACGGGGAGCGTCCGTGGCATCGCCTGCCCGTTGACTGTGCAGCACCACACCCGCATCGTTGGCGGTGGAGGGACTCTGACCCAGGAGACTGGGTACCGCCGTAATGACGCCAGCCGCCAGCACCAGAGCACAGCAAAGTGCGGGAACCCAAGCGGGTACTCGGGCACGATGCTTGGGGGTATGCTCACGGGAAGCCTGCAGAATACGGTATTTCAGCTTCTGATCAGCTGTTAATCCCGCCAGACTTCGGTTTGCAATATCCGGCAGCTGCTTTAAGTCTCTCACAGCGCATCCCCTCCTTTCAATATAGACTCGAGTTTCTTTCTGCCCCGGGAAAGTCGGCTTGAAATTGTGCCTTCTGGCAAGTCCATCATCTCCGCAATCTCCGTTATCCCATACCCTTGGTAATAGTGCAGCAATATGACCTCTCGAAAGCTGGCCGGCAGCTGATGAATCGCCCCCATGATCTCCTGTTGATCCGCAAGCTTGTCGATCTCATCCGGAGCGGGTATCAGCTCAAAGGCAGGGCTTCCCAAAATCACACGCTTCACCCACGCGCCCCGCCACAAATCCCTGCAGCGGTTTAGCGCCACTTTGAGCAGCCAGGCTTTCTCCCGGCCTTCCTGGAGTACCGGTGCGTTGGTGATCAGCCGGACAAAGACGTCCTGACAAACATCCTCCGCTTTCTGCCGGTCACCCAGGTAGAAGTAGCTCACGCGTAAAACATCCGTAGCATATTTTTCGTATATCTCCTCAAAATATGCCATATCGCCAGCGTGATTGTCCCCCTGCGGGACCGTCTTGCTCTGCTCATCCATTCAAACGTAATTCCTTCCCTTTTCATTCCATTGATTTTGTAACAAAACCATTTTATTTTTCTTAAAATTTATTACGAGTTTTTTTCTCAGGGCCGTAATACGTCAGCATATAGTCCACCGAATCCACCAGCGCTTTAAAGCAAGCTTGGATAATGTTGCTGGAAACCCCCACGGTACTCCAAATATGATCGCCATCCGTACTCTCAATGGTTACACGAACCGTGGAAGCCGTACCACCGCTATCCAATACGCGCACCTTAAAGTCCTTCAAACGCATCTGATGAATGCAGGGATAAAAATCCGCCAGTGTCTTCCGAAGGGCCAGGTCCAGCGCGTTTACAGGACCATCCCCCTCTGCGGCATTGATCCCTTCCCGGCCATCCACCTGCACCTTAATGTACGCCTGAGCGCTTTTTTCCAGATTCTCGGCATTTTGCGGCCGATTGCACAGCACATGAAAATCCCGGACTTCAAAGAACTTGGGCCGTCTTCCCAGCGTATCCAACGCCATGAGCGCAAAACTTCCCTCGGCGTTTTCGTACGTATACCCTTTGAATTCCTTCTGCTTGAGCCGCGCAAGCACCCGCGCCATCTCGGGACTATCCCGCTGGACATCCGGCAGTACCCGGGACAGACGCGCGTAAATGCCCGCCCGTCCGCTTTGATCGCTGACCAGAAACCGCCGCTGATTGCCCACGCTTTCCGGTGGCACCTGCTCAAAGGTGCGCGGCTCCTTCATAACGCCGTCAATGTGCATGCCGCCTTTGTGCGCAAAAGCCGCATGCCCCACAAAAGGCGCCCGGTCGCTGGGGGAAAGATTCATCACCTCGGTGATGTACCGGGCTGTATGCGTCAGCATGGGGAGCCTGTGTTCCGGCAGGCATTGCCTGCCCAGCTTTAATTCCAGCAGCGGCAACAGGGTACACAAATCGGCGTTTCCACACCGCTCTCCGATACCGCCCATCGTGCCCTGTATCATCTCCGCGCCGCTTTCCACGGCGGCTAATGTGCACGCAGCTGCCAGCCCACAGTCATTATGACAGTGAATTCCGATGCCCACCCCAGGGAAGCGCTGCCGGACCAGCGTAACCACATGCGCCACCTGCGTGGGCATGGTGCCACCATTGGTATCGCAGAGTACCAGCCACGTTGCGCCGCCCGAGAGGGCAGCCTCCAAGCAGCGAAACGCATATGCCGCATCCAAGGCATAACCATCAAAAAAGTGCTCCGCATCGAAAAATACGCTTCGGCCACGCTGGCACAAAAAAGCAACGCTTTCCCGGATTATGCGCAAGTTTTCCTCCTCGGAACAGCGCAGAACTTCATGCACATGCAGCAAGGAGCACTTGCCAAAAAGGGAGATGCTCTTTGCCCCACAAGAAAGCAGCGCCTGGAGTCCACCGTTGCGTTCCGCATGCTCCCCCGGTCGCATGGTTGCGCCAAAAGCAACCAGTGCTGCGCTCTTCAGCTCTCCCAAAGCTCCACGCTGTTCAAAAAACGCAGCATCCTTGGGATTGGCCGCCGGATTACCCGCTTCAATCAGCGCGATTCCCAGATCATCCAGGGCGCGGGCAATTTTCTGTTTATCTTCCAGGGAGAAGCCGACGCCTTCCGCCTGCGCGCCATCCCGCAATGTTGTATCCAGGACTTTGATCATGCGCCTTCCCCCTTGCATCATTCGACAAGATTATAGCACGCTTATGCATTTGAAACAAGTTCCTTTTGCTGGTGTTAAGCCATGCGCCCACTGCAAAAGAGAAAAGCCCAACCGGGATACCGGTGGGCTTGGCAATTTCTGCCCCTATGGTCATTTTTCTTTGCCTTGCGCAGGGTTAACAGTATTTCAGCTCAGTGGGTTTCCCCAAGCGCTTGAGGCACTCGGAGATGTCCTTCACCAGGCGCAATTTGATAGAAAGAGATATGGGCATATCCGGATTCTGGTGGGCCGGATTCAGGGCGCGGCCAACAATGAATTTCACGGAGGTGCATTTCTCCACCAAGGTTTCCGCCAGCAGGTGCGCACCGTCACGTTTCTCCGTGAGGATAGCGGCATCCTTGGCTTCTTCGTATCGCTCCAGAATTTCCAGGGTTTTCCCCAGGGTAACCACACCCTCGGTTACCAGATCAATCCCTTCCATGGTAGCAATGGGAGGAACATCCGGGGAGATATATTGCAAGAGGATCTTCAATTCGCGTCCCAGTCGCTTACTGACAATCTGGCTTGTGGTACCACCACAAATGACCTTGATTCCAGGGCAGCTGAGCAGCTCATGCACAACTTCTTCGTCATCCTCGGGATGCACGGGTGGGCCTACCATGACACAGCATGGATTCGGAACGCAAATGCGCAGTGCGGCTACGGTGGTATCGTCTCCCGGGTGGCCTTCATAGAGCGCGTTACACTCACTCAACAGACGATGTTGCACATCGTAGGCCGTGTCCTCCGGCTGCCAGGTCTCCTCCAGAAACTGCACCACATTTTCATGCTGCCATCCCAGATTTAGCAGTTGTCCAACGCCCGCATGAATAACCCCATCGGAAAAAGTTATGGCCATGTCGCCCAGCCGGAGCTTGATATGTGCTTCGCGCACCTGTTTACCGGAGATGCATTGCTCCACCCAGGGAATGAAAACCCGTTTGCCTTCCCGCAGCAAGATGAGCGTGGGATTGTCAAACTCCACCAGGTAGGCGTTACCCTCCCGATCCACCTGCATCATGGTGAAGGTGGAGTAAGCCACCTGGCGTACTTTGCACACGGGCAGCGTGGACGCGATGGTCTCCACCACATCCTTGATTTGGGCGCCGGCTGAAATCATGGAGGTAATAATCTTGCTGGTAAGTCCCGCAAGAATATTCGCTTTCACGCCGGAGCCCAGTCCATCAGAAAGCACCAGCAACACGCCTTCCGCTTTCTTTACCAGCTCCACCTTATCGCCGCAAAGCTCCTCGCCCCATTTGAACAGGCTACCCCAGCTCGTTTCAATAAAGACGCTCATGGCTCATCCCCCTGGGCAACGGAGGCCTTCAACTTCAGCAGTGCAGCTTTCGTTTCCCCGGTGGTTTCGCCCAGCAGGCTGGCAATTTCCTGTGCTACACGCATCTGCTTGTCGATGACCTGCTGCGCCGTGTCCATGGTTTCCTTGCGCATTTTGGCCATGGCCTTCATGCTTTCTTCCTCTGCGGAAATGTCCTTGAGCAGGAAAAGATAATCGTGATCCGGTACCGGCACCACGCTCTGCTCCACCAGCACATCATAGATAGCAGTTTTGCACCGCTGCCCCATAATGGCTTTGCCTGTTTCGCGGATCTTGCCCAGCTCATCTAGGTTCAGGAAGGCATCAATCGGCATGCCAAGGCATGCATTGTCCAGGTTAAGCAGCTTTGTGGCAGCCTGATTGAACTGTATGATTTCAAATTGATCATTGGTAAGGATCAATCCGTTGGGCGTGTTGTCCAGGATGATGTTCGACATGGACTCCGCCCGCTCACGCATGTATGGCAGGCACATGTGCAGGTTTGCCTTGCCCTGGAACACCGCAATGGCCTTCTCACGGCAGGTATTGTATCCGCAGGCACCGCAGTTGAGCAGATCGGCCTGGGTACGCTTGCCAATGGAGCGCAGGATGGTCCAGATTTCTTCCTCCGTAGGCATCAGGTGCGGTGTCACGTCTTTTTGATAGACATGCAGCATATTTACCTGCACTTCTTCCGTGCGTGGCAGGGGCGTTTCGGGCTTGCGGCGGGAGAAATCATATACAGCGCTCTTGCTCAGCAGGAAGGGCGTGCCGTGCTCATGCAGTCCTGGGCCGCCCACGCAGGAATCCACGCAGGAACTCATCTCCAGCACATAGCCCGTGATTTTATTGTCCCGAATGTCCCGAAGCGTCTGTATGCAGCGGTTCAACCCGTCCACCGCCACCGCATTATATTTCTTGCGCTGCTCCAAGGGAATGGTTTTCAGAATGCCGCCCGGTACCGGATAGACACGGCTAAGTGTGTGATGCATCTCCCGGGCGCTTTCATCTTCGCCGCCATCCACAGGAATGCTCTCCCGGCGGAGCCACTCCCGCACTTCGTCAAAGAGCAGGACAGCATCCATGGCGCCGCTGACCTCGGCTTCATGCTTCTTGGAAATGCATGGCCCGATGAATACTACCTTGCAATCTGGGCCATAAGCTTCCCGAAGCATGCGGCAATGGGCCACCGCAGGCGATGGTACGGAGGCAAGCTGATCAATAAGCTCCGGAAAATATTTTTCCACCAGCATATTGATGGTTGGACAGCAGGTTGTAATCAGATTGGGAACCTCGCCCCGGGCAAGGATCTCTCCGTAGCGTTCGGATACCTTTGTGGCAGCGATAGCAGTCTCTTCCACGCCGACAAATCCCAGGCGGCGCAACGCTTTGACCACACCCGCAAAGCTCTGCTGCGGAAAGCCTGCCACAAAGGAGGGGGCCAGGCTTACATACACCTTTTCCCCACGGTCAATCATGCTTTGCACTTTCTGCACGTCGCTCTGTATTTGCTTGGCGTTTTGAGGACAGATAAGCGTACATTTTCCGCAAAGCACACAGTCATCGTCGATAATCTGCGCCTGATCGTTCTGAAAGGAGATGGATTTCACATCACAATTTCGGATGCATTTGTAGCAGTTTTTGCAGTTGGCCTCCTTAAGCTGAATGATGCTCACCTTTGCCGCCTCCCTTTTAAGCCTGTGTACGGGGCAGAATCTCCTCGGTTACAAGGCTTTCCACGCGGCTCTGGTCCACATGATGGAACTTTACGCCATCCACCCGAACGCAGGGACCGTCCTTGCATTCACCCATGCAAAAGCTGGCGCTGAGATCCACCTTGTCGGCAATGCCAGCCTTTTCCAGGGCTTCCTGGAACATTTGCGTGGTAGCATACGCCCCTTTCATATGGCAGGCGGAGCCAACGCAGATGCTTACCTTAACCATACTCTTTCCTCCTTGCAAATCATCCATGCCTATCATCATGCAGCGCTAAACATCCACGCCGCAATTTTTACTCTTCCGCGCCGCCCAGCACATCAAAGATAACCACCGCATCCTTGACCTTTTTTTCCAGTGCCAGACGTCCGTATTTATCCACCATGGCCTTTTCCTTGGGACCGTGGGTCAGGCAGCCGGGGCCGCCAATGCATCCTTGCTCACAGGC